>Ga0123331_1000087_pt1 | contig 87756 bp, 51 predicted proteins | sample BioC13SIPDNA_3_FD_89705 | JGI IMG/M metagenome (GOLD analysis project Ga0123331, IMG submission 89705) | Anaerobic biogas reactor microbial communites from Washington, USA - Biogas_R2_B C13 SIP DNA | ecosystem: Engineered > Bioreactor > Anaerobic > Unclassified | place: Washington, USA... | reverse complement strand
GCCTACAATAGTCCAACTCTCGCCCGATCGCCACTCGACGCTTCTCTGGTTGTCCCCAACCCCCGGCAAACCAGCCCTACCACCGCTGACAAACTGGTACCGATCCTGACTGTCGCTGACACCCTAGGCCGTATGCGGTGGCACGTTCTTGGGTGCAAGCTGTTGGTATGCCTTCCGCCGCGACTGGTGTATACTGATTGTGCTGCCGGTGCCGCCCGCGGATCGATCCGGCAATGCGTTGGCCGTCGTCTCGGCTGTTGTTCAGAAATCGAAAGGAAGGTTCCGGCATGAACAAAAAATCCAAATGGATCACAACGGTTCTTCTGGTGATGTTCGCATCGGGCAACGTTCGGGCGGCACAGGACGATATCCCCGCGTCTCCCGAGAATGATCGTGGAGGGTTGGAATTCTGCGTCCGTGCATTCCTCGCGAAAGATGAGGCGACGTGCGACCTCTTGCGTGCCCGGCTGGGGGGAATTCAGAACGTTCACAGCCTGATCACCATCGACGCAGCGAAGCATCCCGAACTCTACAAGAAGGTGCTGCCGAATCTCGAAATTCGCACTCTGACGTTGCAGAATCTGGTTCAGAACGCCAAGACCGCCGAGGAAGCCCGGGCGATCGTTGTCCTGTATCAAGATCTCGTCGACATTATGAACGACTACGACCGGGGGAAGGACTACTTTGACGGCAGAGCGGGCCGGTTCGTCAAGGCCTATCGCGCCGGTGAGGACGATTCGATTCAGCCGTATCACGTATCCGTGCCCGACTCCTACGATCCGGCCAAGCCCTCGCCGCTGGTTGTTTCTCTGCACGGATACGGGGGAGACAAGCTGACCCGGGAATACTGGACGGCGGAACGCTCGCTCACCCATGCTCCGGAGAAGAACAAGCACAACATCATCGTCCTGAGCATCTACGGCCGGGGCAATACGATGTATCACGGCCTGGGCAAGCGGGACGTCTTCCGCGCCATGGACGAAGTGACGCGGGACTACAATGTCGATCCGCAACGGGTCTATCTCAGGGGCGGTTCGATGGGCGGGCACGGCACGTGGTTTGTGTCGATCTATCATCCGGATCGCTTCGCGGCCATCTCGCCCATGTGCGGATACTGCTACCGGTTCAAGCACGATCGTTGGGAAGCCGTTCCATCCTGGGCGTACAAGGCGACGCTGACGGAGTACGGCCTGTCGTTTTTCGCGGAGAATTATCTCCACGTGCCGAACTGTATCCATCACGGCGCGGTGGACCAGACTGTCAGCGTGGAGAATTCCCGGACGATGGCGAAGTGCCTCAAGGATCTTGGGTACGATTGTCTGTACAAGGAATATGAAGGCGTCGGCCACGACGTGTGGACGGTTGTGGATTCGGCATCCGTGTACGATTGGCTCATGCAGTACAAGCTCGATCCGTATCCCAAACGGGTCATCTACAAAACCCCGACGCTGCGATACAACCACGCGTACTGGGTGACGATCGACGAATTCATCGAGGCGAATTCCGTCGCGCGGATCGAGGCCGAGGTGACCGCGCCCAACACGGTGACGGTGAACACGAGAAACGTGCGGCAGTTCTCGCTGCAACTGCCGGAGAAGCTCTTCGACCGCGAGAAGCCCGTGGCGGTTCTGGTCGACGAAATGCCAGCGACGACCTTCGCCGTCACCAAGGATTCGCCGGAGACGATCTCGCTGCGCAAGTCGCCCACGGGCCCGGCCTGGGCGGACTCTACCGGCAAGACCGCAGGCGGCCTTCGCAAGAAGCACGGCCTGCAGGGGCCGATGACCGACGTTTACGAAGAGCGTTTCATCTACGTCTACGGCTCCGCCGGCGACGACGAGGAAGACAGGATCAATCAGCAGGCCGCCACCCGGGCCCGCGACGCCTTTACCGGAGCTTTCGGGGACCTCTTGTTCGTCGGTGAGTTCGTCGTGAAAAGGGACACCGAGGTGACCGGGGAGGATCTTCAGAACGCCAACCTCATCCTGATCGGCCGGCCGGAATCCAACGAGATCACCAGGAAGATCCAATCGAAGCTGCCGATTCGTCTGGAAGGCGATACGATCGTCGCGCAGGGCAATCTTCCCGCAGAAGACCTCCAGGTAGCCTTCCTCTACCCCAACCCGCTGAATCCGCAGCGTTATGTCTTTGTGCAATACGCCACTGACGCGAAGTCGTTTGAATCGCTTCCGAGGTCGGAGCAACTGCCCGACTATATGATCTTCAGGAGAGTTTCTGACGGGAAAGAAACCAAAACGGAGTTCCTCGAAGTCGGCCACTTCAACGGCCGATGGCAATTCGACCGGGAAGAGTAGCTCCATAATCATGAGTTAGCGGAGGGATCGGAGACGGGGATTGGTTCACACGATCACTCAGGGCCAACTGCTCCTCGGCATTGGCGGTGGAGTTCTGCCCGGTAATCTGAGCAACGCAAGTCCGCCGGGATATCGCTTGGGTGGGGCTTCTGATGTCCTCTTGTTGCCAAGGCAACACCGACGATTCTCCGAAGAAGTGTTGTGAAATGGAGGCCGATCCGCGGAGAATCATCGGTGCCACCCGCGCGTGGCCCTTGAGCACGTCTCCACGCAGAGCCTATTCGGGCAATCCGGTCAAGGTCCGCCTGGGCAAGATGTCGCCCGACGGCAAGAATGTCGATGCCGACGACACGGTCTCTGCAAGCGGGGCAAAGGAGAACCTCAGCAGTGTACGAGCGATTCCCCGCCCCGGAATCCAACCTCGAAATCCCCGAGCAAAGCCGATCCTATTCTGTGTCACCAACAAGACAAACGACCCCAGCCCAACTACAATACCCTTACTGACGGGTTGAAATAACGCGAACTTGGAGAGAGCGTGACATGAGGCCAACAGAGTTGTTCTCGAAATGTGTGAAGGCTAGTGTGCGTTGTATGCTGGTGATCATTGCAGCGATGGCCGGCAGTGTGGTGTTTCTCTCCACTGCAGCCTCAGCCGACGAGGCCCTCGCTGCGAAAGAGCCCTTGCCTGGCGACGATGCATCCGTCGAATTCACCCACGGGGAAACGGATCGCTTCGTCAAGGGTGTGAAGCTGTTTTCAGATCGAGATTATGAATTGGAGGAAGGAATGCCCGATTGGCTGTGCGGGAACAACTTCCTGCGCTGCGGCATTGATCGTTGTAGCTTCCGCGTCACTGCCCCCGGCATACTGACGGTGTTGACACCTGATCGTCAGTCAAATCCACGGGCTTCTCAGGCACGTGCACTGGAAGAGCTTGGCTTCACGCAGATTGAAAAGCCGTCCCTCATCCCATTGGTTCATGCAAAAGGCCAAATCTACCAGAAGCAGGTCAAAGCCGGTGAACAGGTCGACATCGGGAAACTCTCCGTTCTGGTCGGTTTTGCTGAGGCGGTCAAAGTCGAAACCATGATGAGGCCCTGGTCCGAGAACAACGGGGAGAAGCTCTACAACGGCATTGTCTTGCCCGAACAGTGGCCCCCGAGGTATGAGCGGGATCCCGGCGAACCGATGCCTGTGCCCTACCTGGAATGTCCGCCGCCGGTCATCCCGATCGACGTAGGCCGGCAACTGTTGGTCGACGACTTTCTGATCCAGGAGACCACCCTCATCCGCACGTTTCACCTGCCAGAGTACTATCCCGGCAATCCCGTACTGAAACCCGACAAGCCTTGGGAGTTTACGAAGATGGGGAGCTTCGCCGCACCGTACAGCGGCGGAGTATGGTTCGACCCTGCCGACGAACTCTTCAAGATGTGGTACCACGGCGGAAACATGGCGGCCACGTGCTATGCCACCAGCAAGGATGGCATTCACTGGGAAAAGCCTGATCTGGATGTCGTTGCCATGGGCACCAACATTGTCGTGAAGCCGGGGATGGACAGGGAGACCGATAAGACGTTCGACTCCACCACGATTTGGCTCGACGACAGCGAACCCGAGGCCCGGTTCAAATACTTCGCGACGGAAAGGGCAAGTGGTCCAAAACGTCTGTTCGTGACGGTCTATCGATCCAGCGTTGACGGCATTCACTGGAGTGAGCCGTTGGCCGTTGGGGGCGCAAGAGGCGATCGAACCACGGTGTTCTACAACCCGTTCCGCAAGGTGTGGGTGCTGAGCGAGCGGACCCGATGGAGTGATTATAGCAGCCGCGCACGCGCCTATACCGAGAATCCCGACCCGAGGCAACTGATCGCGGCATCCCTCAACAGAACTGCCGACACCGTCATGTGGGCTGCGGCCGACAAGCTCGACCCGACGAATCCGGTCAGCGAGTATGCTGAAGGCCCATCCCTTTATAACCTTGATGCCGCTCCCTACGAGAGCTTGATGCTGGGGTTCTTCTCCATTTGGCAAGGGCCGGAGGGCGCTCAAATCCCAAGCCGTGACAAAGTCCATAAGCGCAACGACATCCTGATCGGATACAGCCGTGACGGGTACCATTGGGACCGTCCCGATCGCAGGCGATTCATCTCTTGCTCATGGGATGCGAACGACTGGCGATTCGGCAACGTGCAGTCGGCCGCCGGCGGGCCTCTGGTGGTCGGGGACAAGCTCTATTTCTATTTCTCCGGCCGAGCCAAAGTTGATGCCGGTCTCTATGGCCCGGAATCAACCGATGGTCGCGAATCGTGGGCTGCCGACGGCGCCACCGGCCTGGCGGTGCTTCGCCGCGACGGTTTTGCTTCGATGGACGCCGACGACAACGGCGGCACGCTGACGACGAGGCCGCTCTTGTTTCACGGCAATTGTCTCTTTGTGAACGTTGACGCAACCAGTGGAGAGCTTGCAGCGGAAATCCTGGATGCGGACGGCAACGCCATCCCCTCCTATACAGTCCGGGACTGCAAACCCGTCAGGAATGTTGACAGTACGATCTGTCAACTCGAATGGGGCGACGGTAAGGACCTGTCCGGCCTGGCCGGCACACCTGCCAGGATTCGCTTTTCGCTGAAGAACGCAAAACTGTTCGCCTTCTGGGTCACTCCTGAAAAGAGTGGTGCCAGTCATGGTTATGTTGGCGCCGGCGGCCCGGGTTTCAGCGGCCCGGCCGACACGGTGGGCATCGCCTCCCGCGAACTGTAGCGGTCCTCGCGACTGCGTCACTTGACGGTTGACCGCTTGGTTTGCCACCGGCTTCACGGTCACGCGAGCAGACGGAAACGCCATTCCCATGGAGGGGCATCTCGCGCTGAGTTGTTATTCCTGACCTTCTTGGGTTCGCCGACACGCTGCGCATTTCGTATTGTGCCAGTCGATGAAAAGTCTGAATGAACGCTTCTGGACGGGTCGCCCACAGCCACTGCAAAGGAGCTTGCCGTTGACCGCAACTGGACACGTCTTGTCGACCCATGCCACAATTCGATAGCTCAACCAACCGTTTGCCAGACCAGTCACTACCGCTGCCGTCCACGCATTGAGTGAGATGCAAAGGGCCAGCGCCCAACCAACTGCGGCCGCAACACAGCGTGCGGAACTGCCCTTGAGATCGGTTGGCGAGGTGAAAGCAGCCAGAGTCAGCAGGATCAACGGAAATGTGGCAACGAGTGCAACCACGGAAGACAACATGCCGAAGAACGGCAATGCCACAAATGAGAGCACCGCTGCGACAGTCACAAGTGTCTTGAACATCTTCACGCTGCTCACGTTCGACCGCAAGAATTCTCCAATGGGGAAACTCGTGGACGGCAAGTCTCTGCCTGCTACCTACGGGGGCGCAGATTCTAGTCCTGACACGCAGGAAGGCACTTTTCACATGTCGCATTCTAGCAGGAAGCTGCCGTATTGCCACGCCATCTCTTGCGCGATAGGCTGTTTCCTCCTAACTCGCTCGCCGCCCTCACGTTGAGTGTCCGCTAGCCGTAGGGCACCTCAGCCATCATTCCGCCATACCATCATTCCACCCGTTCCGGCTTGACGAAATCCTCGGTCATGTCGTAGGGCAGGCGCCAGACGCAGTCGCCGTCGTGGTTGGTAAAGTAGAGGTGCGAGGGGGAGAATTCGTCGGGGTTGCCGTCGGCCCAGAACGCGTAGAAGTCGGGCTGCGCGTCGACGGGGCGCCGGACGTAGGTGTGGTTGAACCGGCTGCCCCGGGTCACGTCGCGGTCCTTGGTCCAGGTCGCGCCCGAATCGCGGCTGGTCCACAGGGCGACCTCGCCGCCGGTGCCGTAGTGCTGCGGGCCGGGCTCGGTGGGGCCAATGATCCGCCAGGTGTCGCCCTCGACGTAGAGCGAGCCCATGTCGTAGTTGCCCGTCGAACGAGTCACCTCGTGGAGCCACCACTGCCGCCCGTCCCAGTGGGCGATCGTCCAGATCCGCGGATCGCCGATCGGCCCGGGCTGGTAATGGGCGGACGTGAGGACGAGGATCACCGGGTTGCCGTCGGCGTCGAAGTTGACGTCCTTCATATAGACCAGGCGCTTCTCGGCACGGAAATCGCGGACCAGGGCCGGGCAGTTTGGATCGGTCATGGGAGTTTCGATCGGCGTGCCGTCGGCGGTTCGCCAGGTGCGGCCCATGTCGGTCGTCTGGACGAAGTAGAGGTTGGTCCGCTTGTCGCAGACGCCGCCGGGGTGCATGTTGAAGGCCGTGATCACGCGATTGCCGCAGCGGTTGCTCACCTGGTAGTGGCCGCCCATGCCGGCCAGCTTTTGGTGCTCGGTCCAACGGCGTCCGTCGGGGCTGGTGTTCCAGTAGAGTTCCCGCACGCCGGTATACTTGGTGAACAGATGCAGGAAGCCCTGGCCGTCGATCCACCAGGGCTGCGGGTAAGCCATCTCTTCCTCGGAGATCAACTCGAAGCGTTCGATCGAGAGCGGCTCGATGCTGCGATACTTGAACCCCGGCCGCTTGCGGGCTCGCCCGCTGACGAAGACCCATAGGTGGCCGTGCTCGTCCAGGGCGATGCTGGGATTGTCGTGGGGATCGTCGACGCCCCCTTTGTCGTGCACGATCACCGGCCGCGGCACGACGCCCCGGCGGTGGTCGTAGTAGGAGACCATGGCCAACAGGTGGCGTTTGCCCTGTTTCGCGCCGCCGTAGACGAAGAACGTCTTCTCGGCCTCCGGAGAGTAGACGGCCAGCGGCAAGTGCTTGGCGGTGTAGGTGGCAAACCCGCCCGGGTTTTTGTCGCCGTATTCCGACACTTGGCCCAGGGTGAACCAAATCCCCCGGTAGCCGTCGTCCTTCTGTTGCGGCGGCTGGGCGTCGGCATCGGCCGGGTGAACGGCGATCGCTGCGCAGAAGACGGCGAGAAAGATCGCGAGAGCGGCCGCGTGTTTTGGGCAACGGCAACTGGGCAGGACGGCTTGCATGGGAGTCTCCTTGATCGATTTGCCGAAACCGGCACGATGCGGACGGCTTCTGGACATGACGGTGAATCGAGCAACTCGATACTGTAGTTGATCTTACTGGACAGATCCAGCATTCTGGGTTTGGGCGTCATCTTCTGAGGGGCTCTGGATCGCCGAAAAGGTCCGTTTCTATCCGACAGGATTCGAGGCTGGATCGTTATGGCGGAAGAGGATCCCAAGGAGCACCGCCGCCGCGGGCGCAGCGACTTCCTCGCCTACCGCAACCACGCCGGCCTCTACGCCGACTTCCACTCCATCCGCCACACCTTCATCACCAACCTCTGCAAAGCCGATGTCTCCCCAAAAACCGCCCAGATGCTCGCCCGGCACAGCGATATTCGGCTGACGATGGAGGCGTGTACGCACGTCGATCAGAACAAGCAGATCGATGCGATTCGGAAGCTTAGGGTGCCGGACGAGGGGGCGGCATGAGCGGCTGACGGCAGATCAAATCCTCGCGGTAGTCCAGCATGTGGGTTTCCTAATCCGACGGATTCGTCTCGGACCGCTGCAAATGCCCTCATGCAAGCAGAGCATCCACTAGCGATTTGACCCAGATACTGCCCCCCAAAACAGAATTCGAGGCTCGATTTCGGAGTTCGCGACGTGTCCGATAGCAACCCGGCATACAAACAAATACTGGCAGAAAGATCACGCAGCCCCCTTATGTGGGGCAGAAGCTGCACGATCGGTTTAGGAGCCGATTGTGAGCCAGAACTGGAGGAGATTCTGCTCCTAATCATTACCCGGACTAGCCCTCACACGGGACGAAGATGCCAGGCTCTGGCGTTGCCCAGCAAGCTGCGGTGCCCCGAAACATGTAAGAACTGGACTGGGGCAAGGCACCGCTTTGAATCGATATTAGAGAGAAGGTAGGCATCTCACGGTCAGTGTTTTGGGCGTCACGTCCGAGCCATCAATCGCATCACAGCGAGGAATCGCTACCGCTTCGATCCGGTTTTCTGCCACAACGTGACACACGCCATCGTTAAGACATCGGGAGGTTGTTGACTGCCTTGGGCTTTGCGTCTGAAAGGTGTCGCCCATAGGCAACACCCTTCGGTGCCGCAAACCAACTCCGTCCTCGTAGTTGTGTGGATAGGCTTCTCCGGGCCGGTATCCATCATCGCAAGACGCCCCCTGGAACGGGTGCCCTCTTGACACACGAGGCGATAACCTGGGACACTTGGTAGCCGATAGGACGCAGTGGGGTGTGTTTCCCTGTCGTCTTCTGGTCGAGAGACTGATGGTCGAGAGACTGACGCCATCACTCCACTAGGCATTCGCAAGGAGCGGCTTACGAGTTGAGGCGAATGGTACCTCCTATCGTGTCAGGGCACCGTGGGGACCTACGGGGATAACCATTGTTGCGGCATTTCAAAGGTAGGCACTTGCCGTGGTTGCATTACTATCCCCACTCAGTTCTCATCCATGCTTACATTTCCAACGCCCTGAACGCTGACAAAGGAAGCCCGGATTTGCAGGCCCAAAGCTTGGATGGCCTGTGGGCTGGAAAAGCAAATATCAATAATCCCCATGCGGATTACTTCCAGAATCGTCCAAGTGCGGCGTTTTTTGCGGTACTGTACGTTACACGGTATCACGGGAACCTAACATGGGAGTCGAGCTATGGTACGCGAACCTTGTGCAAAAAGGGAGACAGTACGCAGCGTGACTGTCTTGGGGCTACTCACTCTTTCGGTGGCCTTCGTTGCCAGCCTGTCGCTCTACGCGATCGAGCCACCCACGCCAGCGGAACTTCAGCAAATGACTCAAGATGGTGTCCTCGAGGCACGACTGGCCCGAGCAGAAACCCTCGGCCTGTACCGTTTTGGGGCCGGACTGGAACAGAAGGCGGTTCGAAAGGTGCAGATCGAAGCACTTAATGCGTCGCCTGGGGCGGGGCCGGCGTTTCCATTCGGCGGTCCATTTATGGCCTTCCCCTACACTAGGCCGCCCGAGTTGGTATCTGAAGGAAGAGTGAAGACCTTGACCATCCTGGTGGACTTCAACGACCTTCGTGCCGAAGACGACCCTAATCTGGGCGGCATGGACACCGCATGCTTCCAAAATAATATCTATGGGAAAGGCACCGACGCCGCTCAAGATGATCTTCCTTACGAGAGCTTGAGATCCTATTACCGGCGGGCGTCACACTACGGCGAAGATGAGCAAGGGAACGTGGTCTCCGGAGTGGACGTCGACGGTTCGGTGCTGGGCTGGTGCCATCTGCAGAAGGATCGGGATGGCTACGAACCGACCGCGGCGGGAGATGCTGCCTGGAACCGTGCGATCCTCGACTTGGCCGTGGAGGCTTTGACGCCCCTGGATGCGAGCGAGGACTTTGCCCAGTATGACAATGACGGAGACGGTGACATCGATTTGATCACCATCATCTATGCGGGCCCTCCCACCGGCTGGATGTCCTTCTGGTGGGCTTATCGATGGGAGTTCTTCGTGCCGGAAATGTATGACCACCAGTTTGACGACAAGCACCTCCGTCAGTTCGTATTCCAGTTTGCCAGCAAACGATCCGGAAACGACTTCAACCCCAACACGCTGATTCACGAAATGGGGCATGCCTTTGGGCTTCCCGACTACTACGATTACCGACCCGGCTATCCCAGTCCTTCAGTGGATGGTGGAGTCGGCGGGCTGGACATGATGGATGCCAACCAGGGCAATCATAACGCCTTCAGTCGATGGCTCCTGGACTGGATCGCGCCCGAGGTGATCGGGTCGGCCACTCCCGCGAGGAAGGTACTTTGCGCGTCCGGCTCCAGCAATGGAAGCGGAGCGGTTGCCGTCTTTCCCGGTCTCGTCGGAATTGCCGCACCCGGCCAGGAACTCTTTATCATCGAGAACCGTCATCGGTTGGGGAACGACGAGAAGATGCCGGGCAACGGAATTCTGGTTTGGCATGTCGACGCAACGCCAAAGTTCGATAATTCAGGCTTCCTGATGAACAACTCGTACACCGCCCACAAGCTTCTCCGACTGGTGCGGGCGAACAATCCGACAGACTTTGCCGATGGGGAGTGGGCCGAATCGGGCTGCTACTACAATACTGGCGAAGTCTTCACGCCAAGTTCTTCGCCAGACTCAAGACGCTATGACGGCACTCCCACAGGCGTCTCAATGACCGACCTCTCAGCAAATGGCGAGGAGATTACCGCAGAAATTGGCATCGTGCCCGGCCATCCAGGAGGGACACCGACAATGGTCGCCGCGGCCCCTCCAGAGGTTACGCCACCACCGACAACACTTGCGGCCAAGATGGCGGCCCAGAGAGACCAGCCAATTGATCTGGCGGACGCCGAGCAATTCCTCGTAGAGTTCCAGCGGGCTTTCCCGAAAGAACTCGAACAAGCGTGGGCGGAGAATTTCGACGAGAAGCGTTTGAGCGGCCCCGCCGACCAGAACACGTTCCTCTCGCAAATTCTCCTGACCCGATTGGCCGCCAAGGACGGTAAAGCGGCCGTCAAAATCCTCCAGCAACTGCCCTCAGGCGTCTTCCGCTCTCAGGTCTCTCCTTCGGTGTTGGAGGCGTGGGCTCACAACGACACGAAGGGGGCCGCAACTTGGTATTTGGCTCCCAGACAACGTGAGCTTCGCAAGTCGACGCCCAGCACCAGCGATGAACGCTCTTCTGAATCTATGAAACGATTCGCAGAGACGATCTACCAATGGTCGGCGATGCGAGATCCGGCGAAGGCCGTCTCCGCAATCGATGACTTGGATCGCATGCCTGAGATCGAAGGCGCGGTTCGGGGAGTGTTGCAGGCAAACGAACTGATCGGTCGTGACGCTCAACAACTGGGCCAAGGAATAGAAGACCTGAAAAAAAACCGCGATACGGCCGAAGCCTTCATGAAGATTCAGAACGCAGAAAGGGAAATCCAGAACCCTGAGAAACGAATGGAATTCCGCCAATTGATGCAACAGCGTGGCTTGCGCTAACTCGCTTCGAACTGTGCTTGCAGAGTCCCTGCACTGGAACCGTTACGCCAGAAACACGGTCACTGTGCAACAATGCCTGCTATTGACGGCTGCATGGTCAAAGGGCCGGTTTGGCCAATCATGTGCCCGGAAATGCCGGGCCCCGTTGTCGCTCTCGCTCATTAGCCATGCAAGGTCAAAAAGCACTGCACTGGTTATGGAACGAGGGCGAGCAACGGGAGCCCGGTTTCCTCGGAAAGACCGCATCGAACTGCTCCACAATCAACAACGGAATCGCTGAACCTCGCTTGGCAAAGCACTCGCACCGGTAAGGAACCTACCATGAAGACGGCCTACTCCCTGCGTTTCTGCTTCGGCGGACTGGTAGCATCCATTTTGATGCTGTCAGGCACCGGTCAAACGGCGTACGCCCAGGTCGCTGTGCCCCATATGCCGGTTCGCGACCGCCCGAATCCTCAGTCAACAGGCCTGGCAAACGCGCCGGATGAAGCGACGACAGCCGAGGTGGATCGGCACCTGAGATTGGGACGTCCTATCCTTCTCCACGATCGGGAGCGTCAGGGGTATGCCGTGGCCGTCGATGGAAGAACTCGGATTCCGCTTTGGGTCCAGTATGAACTTCGCCGATCCGAACTCGACGGCCCCGGTAGTCGCGACGACAGCGAATTCGAGGCAGATGACTCGCTCCCCCTTAATGCCCGGGCGGAGCTCTCGGACTATCGGCATAGCGGCTTCGATCGCGGACACATGGCTCCTGCAGGCGACATGAAGCGTAGCCAGGACGTGATGGACGACAGCTTCCTGCTGTCCAATATTGCCCCCCAGGTCGGCAGCGGATTCAACCGCCATATCTGGCGCCTGTTGGAAGAAGCCGTCCGGGACTGGGTAAGAGAACGTGAGCAGTTGACAATTATCACTGGTCCCGTCTTTGCCCCCGATGGCGACAACACCGTTTCCTACAAAGTCGTCGGGGAACACAACGTCGCCGTTCCGACGCATTTCTTCAAAATAGTGGTCGACAACCGAGGAGACGAACGGGACTCGCTGGCGTTCCTGATGCCAAACCGCGTCCTGTTCGGTCGACAGTTTGAGGACTTTCTTGTGTCCATCGACGAAATCGAGAAGGCGACGGGACTCGACTTCCTCAGTAACCTGCCGGACGACGCAGAGGAAAAGCTGGAGTCCGCCAAAGCGCATCGCGCATGGAGAACCGGCCGAGAGTTGCGGACGCTCATGGCACGCGCGGCTCGGGAGGTACAAGTCCACGAAATCGCGTTGAACGAGAACGGCCGGTTCGTAAACGCGGAACAGGTGGAGCAACTTGTTCAGGCAGCGAAAGAAGCCAATCCCACTCACTTCTTTCTGTTGGCCCACGGTTGGAACAACAGCCGCTCCGATGCACTCAATTCCTATCAACGAATGATCAGCCTGATGGGCCAGGTCGCCGATGCCCGGCCGGGTACACGACCCGAACCGTACCGGCCCTTCGTCGTTGGCGTTGTTTGGCCCTCGAAAGCCTGGGACACCGAATCGCGGAGCTTGACCGCGATTCAGGCTGGCGAAGACCTGACGCTCGCGGTCGCCAAGGTACTCCCTCCAGGCCGCTCCGAAGCGTACTTGGACGACGTGACACGCCTCCGAACCTTGTTGTTGCAGGATCCGGTAACCCTCACACCCCAGGACTACCAGGATACATGGCAAATCCTCCGACGCTATTCTCTCCCTGCGGAGTCGGTCGATGATGAATGCCTCTTCGACGGACCGCTACCAGCAGGTACTTCACCGCAGAAAGGCTTGGGCGGACTGTCGATCCGTGATCTCTTCCGCGTGTTCACATTCTGGCAAATGAAGAAACGCGCCGGGACGGTCGGTAACCTCGGCGGCCATCAACTACTGGCACGACTGATGCAGGAGTTCCGAGATGCCGAGTGGCACGTCAGCGGACATAGCTTCGGCTGCAGACTCTGGCTCGCGGCTCTGACAAATAACGAGTTGCCGAGGAAGATCGACAGCCTGACCTTGATTCAGGGCGCCGTTTCGTCCTACGCATTCGCCATTAGCGTACCGGGTGAGAATCGTCCTGGCGGCTACCGCCCTGCGATCAACACGGTCAACGGCCCGATCATCGTCACTCATTCGAAGCAGGACATGCCACTCAATTGGGCTTATCCTCTTGGGTCGCGCCTCGCTGGCCAAGTGGGTGAACTCGAACCCACCGGGGCGCCGCCATCGCCATATTCCGCATTGGGTGCAGTCGGTGCCTCCGCTGTCGGCCACCGCCTTGTGTTGGAGGAGTATCGTCAAGACCCCACGGCGTTGCCTCCTCGGTACGCTCTGGGGTCAGGCGTGTTCAGCGTGAACGGAGACGAGTTGATTGATGGCCACAGTGGTTTCTACAGCGAACATATTGCCTGGCTGCTTTGGGCCACAATCGAACAATAGGAGTAAGACACCGGACTGTTCTCGATCCCATCGAAGCCTGCATACTCAATGAACGCAGGGCTCACATTCGTCGCCCTGACCTAAGCATCGAAACGCAACTTGCGTGGGCGCGTGGTCTCCGGCTCCGCAGGCCGACGCGCGAACACGTTCGGAAAGACCGCTGCCACGCGCGTTCAGTACACAGTTCCGATTCGCACCATGAAGGTGTCGTCGGGTTCGTACTCGACGGGGCTTGTGTCGTAGAGGAACCTCCGGTCGAAGACGTAGCCTAACTCGAAGCGATAATCGAGACGGCCGATGGCCTTGCGCTGGATTCCGAGAAGGAGGCGCCAGTCGCGGTAGTCCATCCGGGTCGTGCTCCCGTCGGCTCGGCCGACGGCCCACATGCTGCCGCCGAACTCGCCGGCCAGGTAGATCCAGTCCTGCGTGTCGTCGGTGCAAGCACCGGACCAGCGGACGCGATGGGCCAGCTTGGGCTGGGGGAAGACCATCTCGTATTTGACGTCGTCGTTCGGCGTCCAGATCAGACCGCCGATGGGCAGGATGTTGTTTTCGAGCCGATCGAGGTAGGCGCAGCCGACCAACGCCTGCCACTGGGGCGTCCAGGTCCAGAGCAGGGCGCCATGGCCCGGCAGGCGGATGGCTTCGTCGGTTCCCTGTTCGAAGTCGCTGTAGACGCCGGGAGTGACGGCAAAATCGGTTGCGATCGCCGGGTTCCAGCGATACATCCAGCGAAACTGCACGTAAGCGTCATAGAGTTGCGACGGCAAGTCGGGCGTGCGGGGCCACTGGAGGAAGTAGGTGCCGAATCCGGGGGTGATCAGCATCGGGGCCTTGCGGGACGGAATCGGCAGGGCGAGGATCATTCGCAGATCCATCTCGATGAGACCCAGGTCTCGCGTGCTTTCCGGATCGATGTAGGCGGCCGTGAACAGCAGCTTCTGGAACATGCCGTCGCGAGCGTCCGGCGGCAGATCCGGGTTCCTGGGCGGGGCGAGCGGCAGTTGGCAGACCGGATCTTCGAGACACGCTTCGGGCAGCACCTGGTTTGGCACGATCGCCTGGGGAAGTGCCCGGTAGGGAGCAGGAGGCGCCGGCTGCCGGTACTGAGGAGTCTCGAAGAAGGGTTGCGGCAACTCAGCGGCGCTGTCGGGATGGGAGACCATGTGTCCCGGAAAGACGCCGGTTTGCGGGGCCACCGACGGCAGAGGCACGACCGATTCCTGGGCCCCGGCGACTCCAGGAGCAAGCGTCACTGCCAATAGCACTGCCAGCCGGCGGTAGACTGAACGCACATGCAACTCCCCGTACAGATGCCCCTGCAAATCACGTCAGTAGGCCAACCCGGCCCCGACGAAGACGGTCGAAGTGGGCCGCATCGTCGTCATCCCCATTTGATAGATCTCGCGTTCGAATGCGTAGCCGACCTCCCAGTAGCCTTGCCAACGGCTGTGGTCGTCGAATTCCATGCCGACGGCGACGCGCATGTCGTTGTAGTCGGTTTCGATCACGCCGGTGCCGGTGTTGATGGTCCAGGAGTCGCCGCCGTACTCGCCGCGTCCGTAGAACCACCAATCGACGTTGCCCACCTGGCGGAGACGCCAGGCGAGTTTGGGGTCGGGGAACAGGATTTCGAACTTGGTGTTGGAGTTGGGCGTCCAGATCAGGCCGCCGGCCGGCAGCAGTTTGATCTTCTGCCGATCGAGGTATTGAATGCCGGCCTTGACTTTCATGTTGGGGGAAAGGGAGACGATGCCGTATCCCTTCCCCATGTAGCGGATACTCTCGTTGGTTACGCGATCGAAGTCGGAATAGACGCCGATGCGGAACGACAACTCGCCGCCGAACTCGGGCGTGGGCTGAGGGTTCCAGGCGGTATCGAGGTACGCTTCGTAGAAACGGGGCGGGAACTCGGGATTCGGTGGATGGGGCGGCGACGGCCCGTTCCACCAGTTTGCGGCGAAGCCGGGTGTGATCAGCAACGGCGACGGTGAACTGAAGAACGGGATTGCAAAGCTGGCGCTCAGTTCCGCATCGTGAAGCCCCAGCTCGTGCTCGCCGTTTCCCGGCATCCAGACGTAGTCGAGGCGAACCTCATCCATGAAACGCTGCATGGTCTGGACGTAGTTGGTCGGCGCCTGAGGGTAACACCAGGCCGGCGGGTTGGACATGTAGGGGTCATACGGCATGATTGCCGGGTTCTGCGCGCCGGGAGTGGCGTAGGGGTCCCAACCCGGGGCAGGCGGAGGGCTGATGGTTCCCTGGAACTGAGCCATCGGCCCGTTTGGGGCGTATTGCGGCACGGTGCCCGGCTGATAGTTGTAACCAGGCACGACACCGGCGGGAGGTTGCGGCGCGTAGCTGGGATTCACATTGTAGTTCGTGCCGGGCGGGGCGAAGGTAGTGGGGCCGGGCACGGCGTTGCCGCTCGGCGCGCCATAGCTCCCCGTCGCGGGGGCGCCGGAATAGGGATTGGTGCCCGGTGCGGGGATGGTTGCCCCCCCGTATTGTGCCACCGGTCCGTAGGTCGGCGCCCAAGTGGGTTGCGAGGGGACCGACGTTGCCGTATTGAGCGGGAGCTTCGACGGAATCTGAACCCGCTGCGCCATGGTTGGCGGGACGGCCAGGATTCCCACCGCGGCCAACGTGCCAAAAAAGGTCGCGATTCTCACGACAAAATCCTCAAGATCGAGGCGAGGGGTCGCCGATTACAACGGGTTCGAGATACGGGGTGGATTTCCATATCAGTCGAGGCTGCCCCCGTCAAGAGCGGTTCCCTTTTCCGGCTAAGATGGCGAAACTACATAGGAACGGGCAAGCAAGTCTTGTGCGACCTGCTTGCCAGAGAATCTGATTATTGTCTTTTTATCTGTTTTCCCAAATTACCAGTTGCCCGAGAAAGCGCCTTGTCTGCTTCGTCTGAGCCGATCGACCGAGCCCGGCTGCTGTCCGGCAGACTCGTGGCTTCGTTGGAGTATCACAAGGTCCTGGAATCGACCAACGACCGGGCGAAGACTCTCGCTCGCGAGGGGGGGATTGAGCTGCCGGCACTGATTCTTGCCGGACGTCAGACAGCAGGGCGGGGGCGGGGCAGGAACCGCTGGTGGTCGGGGCCGGAGAGCCTTGCCTTCACCTTGCTGGTGAACACTGAGCCCTGGAAAACGGCTCGCGAACAGATCTCACTGAGTGCGCTGGCGGCAGGGATCGCCGTGGTGGAGGCCGTATCGCGGCGGGTTGCTCAACACGCGGTGGGGCTTCATTGGCCCAACGACGTTTACGTCGGCGACCGCAAGCTGTCGGGGATTCTGGTCGAAGTACCCGTCGAGAATCGGCTTGTGGTGGGCATCGGCATCAACACGAATTGCCGTCTGGACGACGCTCCGCCCGAGCTTCGCCAGCGAATCACCGCGCTGATCGAGTTGACGGGCGACGTTCACGACCACACCGGGCTCGTTGCCGACTGGCTGGTCGCTTGGACGAACTGGATCGGGCGGCTGCCGGACCGCCCCGGCGAGATCGGCGAGCGGGCGAACGGATTGTGCCTCCAGTGCGGACGAGTGCTGCGTCTGCGGCAAGGCAGCCAGGTCTATGAGGGAGAGTGCTTGGGAATCGCCTCCGACGGGGCGATTCGGCTGCGGGGCAAGGAGGGCGTTCGCGAGTTCTATTCCGGCAGCGTCGAGTGACGCGGGGTGCTATCGGCGCGAAGTGGAGCGGCTTCGCGAGGACTGTTCGGGGGAGCTGCGGCCGTCTGCCGGTTGATTTGCCTGTTGTGACGGGGCTGGGGCAGCCGCAGGTTCCTTGGGGGTTCGGGGGATGAAATAGCGGGTGTCGTAGAGCGACAGGGCTCGGGCCGCCTTCAACTGCCCGACGGCAGCCAGGGCGGAAGAGGAGGTGGCCGAGCGGCGTCCGGAAACCGAGGCCAATTGCTTGTGGAGATAGCCGAGTCCGCGGACCAGGCGTTCGTCTTCGAGCCGTTCTTTGGGTAGAGAGTCGACAAGCCAGACGAGGATTGCTCCGGTTGCATACAACGAGCCGGCGGAGTCGGAACTCGTACCGCGGTAGGCGAAGAATCCCGGGTGCCAGCTTCCGTCGGCATTCTGCAGACCCAGGGCATAGTCGTGGGATTCGTCGATGTGTTTCTGGGCTCGTTCCCACACTTCCGATGAGACCTTGTCCTTCTTCAATTCCTTGAGCGCGAAGCTGATTGCGGCGAGGCGATCGACGACGTCGATGCGCCCGGCGTCCGGCTTGCGATCGAGTTCTTCTCGCAGGAGTCGTTCCACGGACCAGGTCTCTCCAAGGTCGTTTTCCCAAGTCTCTCCAGGTTCTGTGTAGAACGCCAGTCCGATCAAGGTCGCGGATTGGTCGAGGCCCTGGCGGCAAGCGCGCTTTTCCGAAGCAATCAGGTCGGCGACGGTGCCCTGGTGATCGCCAATGCGGAGTTCGTAGGACGGGGGAACGCGGTTTCGGGCGAGCATCGCCAGCAATTGGGCGGGGCGATTCTGGTGGCCGTAACCGACTTGGGCGACGATCTGTTTGCCGTCGGTCCGCAGCAGCTTGTATCCTCCGCACGGATAGTTCCAGCAGACGGCGCCGACCGCGTTGATTTTCTGGGCGGAGCGCCCGCCGGAGGCGATCTCGGCGGTGTTTCCGAAGGTTTCGCAGAACTCAATCACCTCGGCGGGCAGATTGCCCTGGGCGTCGACGGAGTAGGCATAGACCTGCGACAGGGTACGCCGCACCTGGTCGCGAAACGCAGCCATTTGCGGACTGAGTTTCGGGACGGCAGGTTCCGTCGGTTGTGGCGGTTGCTGCTGTTCGCCCGTCGTTTTCGATTCACCTTCCACCTGGTCTGTCTCCGCCGGCTCGGCGGCGGGATCTTCGGCAAAGACCATGGCGGTCTCAACCTTCTGGAGGTTTCCCGATTCGTCGACGATCCACGGGAGCAGCGTTTGAGCGTGCACGGTCGTGGCAATGAGAACGATCGACGAGAAAAGAACCAGTGGGATACGAACCTGAGGCCGCATCATGCGAGTTCTCCTGGTAGGGATGGGCGCTTCTGCCGGAAGTCCGCTTCAATGACAAGAATAGATCCTTGGACGTGCCGCTTTCGAGAGACTACGACCCGGGCGTCGCGTCCTTGACGCCGGCTTTGGCGGTGGTCTGGCTCTCGGCGTTCTTAGGGCGATCGATCAGGAAGCCGCCGCTGGTTCCGCGCCGGTTATAGCTGTTGTTCTTGGCGTGACAACCGTATTCGTCCTCGTCCCCGTAGTCGATGACGAAGCTGAAATTGCCGCCGCAAGACGGCATCGAGTGATAGTCGATCGCATTGGAGCCCAGGCCCTGGCCGTAGCCCTTGTAGACGTCGTTGCCGTCGTAGTCGTAAAGCACGCCCAGCCCCGCCTGTCTGCCCTGCCCCTGCGTGCCGCCGCCGGTAGCCAGGTAGCGGTCGTTTCCGCCGAAATCCATGAGGTAGCCGACGGAACAGTCCCAGGCAAAGCCGACTCCCATGATCGTGCCGTTGTAGGAGTCGTCGCCGGCGTCGTCGATCAAGAAGCCAATCGTGTAATGGCATCCGAACCCGTTGCTGAAACGCTGAAACAACCTCTCCGACCGAGTGCCGCCGTTGTAGAGTCTCGTCGTCGCCCCCAGGCGTTGATCATTGCCGCCGAAGTCGCGGGCAAAGCCGACTCCCAGCCAGTAACCGCCGCCGTGGGCGATGTAGTCAAATTCGTACTTGTCGTCTCCGCCGCCGTCGAGGATGACACCGATGCCGCCGTTGGCGACCCCGCGGAGGCCCGCACCGACACCCTGCCCCCAGCCTTCATAGCCGGGAGTTTCGGGATAGGAGTCGTAATACTGGCCGCCGCAGTAGTAGTGGTCAACGCCGTCCAGATCGTCGAGCACACCGAACCCCAGAGGATTGCCGAATCCCTGGGCCCACATGGCCGCGTGGTAGCGGTCGTTGCCGTCACGATCGCAGAGGATACCGACGCCTCCGAGGGCATGCCCCTGGACGCGGCGCAGCCCGACGTAGGAGTCGTTTCCGGCTCTGTCGATGAGGATTCCGGCTCCTCCAAGGGCGGATCCCTGGGCAATATCCTTCGCCTGGTAAGTGTCGTCGCCCGCCGCATCCAGGAGCATCGACACGCCGAGAAGTGCTCCGCCCTGGATGCCGGGCTTGGTGCCGCGGTAGGTGTCGTTTCCTGCCAGATCGAGAATCACCAGAAGCGGGCGTTGGACGGAGACGGCCCCCTCCAGGTAGACGTCGTTTCCACCCAGGTCGATGACGGCTGTTACGCCGGACATGTCGTCAAGGGTGTAGGTGTTGTCCCCGCTGCCGCCCACAACGATTTCTCCCGCCGGGGTGAGAATCCGGCGGTGAATCGGCCCAGTGGCTCCCGTCACGGATGCCGGTTCGCCGGGGGAGAGCTTGGCGAGTTGTTCCAGCAGTGCCGGATCGGCCAAGGGCACCAGGGCGGCCGCTGCGTCGTGCATCTTCTCGCGGTTCGATTTTTGCAGCATCTGGCAGAGGAAACGTGCGGTTCCGCGGCTCGGCAAGGTGTGCCCGTTGCTTGCACTGGTCGTGAACGAGGAGTAGGCGCTGCTCTCAAAACGGTTGATGTCGCTGCGACTGAGCGGTTCGAGAGCGGCGGCAAAGGCCATCTGCGACTCGATCAAGCAGCGACGAACCTGATCGAGAGCCGCCTCGGGAGATTCGATCGGAGCGAACTTCCGCGGTTCCCGCTTGGCGAGGTCGAGTTTGCCGGCCGCGATGCCGAGGGCGCGATCGAGACCTTCATGCTCCATGAGAAAGGCCTGATGAAGCTTTCGGGTGAAGTCCTCGGCTTCGGCAGGAGCCTTGATCATGTTGCGCATCAAATGGTCGTACCAGTCGAGGCGGCAGATGCCGGTGACTTCACCGCCCCGCCCGGCGGCCGACGTGTCGAGCTTCCCGTTGGCAAACCTCTGAAATTGCGCAAAGGTCGACTCGATGTTCCGCTGTCGGAATCCTTCGACGATCTCATTCTGCATGAGAGCCACCATCCCCGCAGCTTGGGGGTTTCCGACTTCCGGCACGGACGGCGTCGGCGTCGGCGTGTCGGCGACCGCAATGCTGGAAGTCCGTGCGAAGACGGCGGACAACAGGATTCCGGCAAGCAGCAAGGGGAGGACCAAAGGATATGGCCGGAAAGCTCGAAACATCCCGCAACTCCTCATGGCAGACGCACCGCAACACGCGGCTTTCGGGCAGCACACGTAGATAGATTTCGGCAGGGCATCGGTCCGACCCACGCTCGTTGTTCGTGGGGCAGCCTCAGGAGGCATTATCATGATCAACCCAATAGCGTGCAAATACTTCCCAGTTTCTCGCGGATCGATTATTCCACGGCAGGCGGTCTGTCAGCGTCTGAACGGTTTTTTCAAAGCGGCCAAACAGAACTCCTGGCGGTGATGTCCAAGCTGGCGAGTCCGTACCTGGTTGAATCCCCACTCCTGAACCCGGCGTCGAAATGCGGGAATCTGTTCCGCGAGGTTCCATTCGAGCAGCTTCAAGGTGAGCAACATGCCGCGAATTCGAATCTCCGGATGCATTACAATCGATTCCACTGCTTCCAGCGTATACTGCGGCGCTACATTCATGTCGGCGGTGAGCCATCGTATTTTGCGGAACTCACGCCGACGAACCTGAGGCGCCCTGCACCGCACATGCCGGAAATTCGGATATTCCAGAACGACGGGAGACACCGCCCCCGGGTCGATCCCGAGCACGGAGTAGCCGTGCTGGAGCAACGCCTGACTCGTGCCGCCCGGTGCGCATCCCAGATCGGCGAATCGCGCTCCGGGAGGAACGGGGAATCCGGACCACGCCAGAGCCTCTTCGATCTTGTACCATGCCCGGGAAACCGGTGGAACCGGCGGTGCGACCCCAAGCAGTCCTCCGGCAACTCGCGAACCTGCGCGTCGGGCTCGATGATACCCGATCCACCAGTCGTCTGCCTCAACCAACACGCAATCGAGGACAAAATCTCCCCGGTTGGCACGGCCCCCGCCATTTTCGGCAAACGCCACCCCCGAGTCTTCGGGGCAACTGTTCAGGATGGCATTGCGAGCCTCGATTGCTTCCGGGCTGATCTGGATTGCGTGTCGGTCGTCCTCGGCGGAGTACAGGTCGCGTTGCCAGACGTGGAGGGCCCGAGCAGGGCGCGTCCCCAGAATTCGCCAGGTCTCCGCCGCTCGGGACTGGAGGTTTTCCCCGTGCGCACGGCCTAACGAGAAGCCGTACGTTTGGGCGAATGTGCTTCTCAGGTCGAAGTCGCCGACCAGATTGTGGTCTGGGGGGAGCTTGAAGGTGACGAAACCGGGACGAGAGAAGGAGAAGCGAAGATCGGGCCAATCGCAGGCGATTTCGGCCTTGAGCGCCGCCTCTGCCCCGACATGGCAGGTGACAAACAGGAACTGGGGACGCTCTGCCATCGAAATCGATCGGGACGCTGTTGGAGCCCTGATTCCGAACTTGCGTGCACGCTGCGCGCATGTTCTTCGTGAAATTCGGGTTGTAGGGCTTGGCTGCGAAAACCTTTCAGTATAGCGGTCCTGCTATCGCTGCCTAGCGCCCCGCCCTTTCATTCAGGAGAACGGGTGCACGTCAGCTTTTGCGCGCGGTGGTGGGGAGCGAAAAAGGTCAATAGGAGAATTTGGAGTTTCTGTGGTAAAGTAGCTGGCTCGGGGCGGTTTGGTGAAAGCAGGATGCCTCAGAAAGGAGTCTGGCCATGGATGGCAATGGAGAGCGTCTACGAAAGAAGTTGGAGGATTTGCTTCGGGAAGCGGCGGAGGTCTCGGTGGCCTTAGACCGAGCCAATGGCACCATTCAAGGGGTACCGCATTACTCGGTCATTGAAACGCGTGCTCACGAATTGGGACAGCAGTTGAGCCGGCAGGTTCAAGAGCGTCAGATGGCGGAGATCGTGGCGGCCCAGGTCACCAAGGGAACGTGTCCGGGGTGCGGCAGGCGGCGCGACTTGTTTCCCATCAAACGCGCGGTAACTTCGATAGACGGGACCGTCACGTTGCAGGAGTTGCAGGGCTATTGTGCATCGTGTCGCAAGGCTTTTTTTCCCGTTGCGCGAGACGCTGGGTTTTGATAGCCGGGAACTGACGCCGACCGCGGTGATGCGGATCACGGTGTTGGCTGCCGAGACGCGTTCCTTTGAACGGGCGGAGAAGACTGTCTGCGATGGCGCCGGATTGAAGGTTTCGGCCAAGACGATTGAGCGCGTGGTGCACGATGTAGGCCGCGAATTGGAGCAGCGACGCGATGCCCCTGTGAAGTTGGGTGAGGCGTTGGCGCGGCGTCCGGAGCAGCCACCGGACCTGGCCGTGGTGGAGTGCGATGGGGGACGCATTCGGACGCGCGAGCCTGGGCACGGGCCGGGGGTGCATCGTTCAGGGGAAGGCTGGCGGGAAGACAAGAACGCTTGCCTGATTCGTGCGAAACGCCGCGTTTTTTCCGAGGATCCGCAGCCTGAGCCGCCTGCGTGTTTCTGCGATCCGAAGCACGTCGCGAAGATGGCGGAGACGGAGGCCCTCTCGGTGGCTGCACCGTTGCCCAGCCAGCCAAAGCCGATCGAGCCGAGTGACCAGCCCAACTTTCCCGTGGAGGATTGGCGACCCAAACGCCTTGTGCGAACGGTGTTGTCCAGCATCGCCAATTCAGAACGGTTCGGTCGCCAGATGGCTCGCGAAGCCAAGCAGCGGCGGTTTCATGAAGCCGCGGCGAGGGCGTTCCTGGGTGACGGCCTGCCGTGGAACTGGTCGATCTGGAAGGAGCACTTCCGCGACTTCACACCGATCCTCGACTTCATCCACGCGCTGAGCTATCTGTTCGTGCTGGCCAAATCGCTGCACGCAACGGCCGAGGATGCCTGGAGCCAATACCTGGTCTGGATGCGGGGCTGTTGGCAAGGCGAGGTCGTGCAGGTGCTGGAAGAACTCCGCCGCTGGCAGGACCGCCTGGGCTTGCCGCCAGCAGACACGACCGAGCAAGACCCGCGGAAACTTCTGGCCAAGACCATCCTGTACCTGGAGCACAACCAGTCACGGATGGACTATCCCAAGTATCGCCGCCAGGGGATGCCGGTCACGACGGCCTGGATGGAATCCTTGGTCAAGGAAGTCAACTACCGAGCCAAGGGTACCGAGATGTTCTGGAACGACCCCGAAGGAGCTGAGGCCATCCTCCAGGTCAGGGCCGCCGCCCTCTGCGACGACAACCGGCTGGTCGAACACCTGAAAACCCGCCCTGGATACCCCTTCACCCGACGTCCCAAAGCCCCCAGCTACTCAACTCAAAAAAGCAAAAGCTGACGTGCACCCCAGGAGAACTGCAAATTCCTCTTGTGGCAAGAAGAGCAGCAACTCTCCGAACGCCGCTGGCGGGAAATCGGGATTTCGGGCAGTTCTGCGGACGGCACGGCGGAGCGTGCCTGCTACTTTGCGGACGGCACGGCGGAGCGTGCCTGCTACTTTGCAGTTCCCCTGGGGTCTGGGGAGGCTCGCTTCCCATGCCGTGCAAGACGTTCTATACTAAACAGCCTGTATGTCACCCTACACAGATTGACGTAAACAACGGTTTCGCTTGGGTTTTTGTCTCCGAACAGGGGGCACGCGGCCGAATCGGCTGTGATAACGGATCATCTCGCGACAGCTCGCGATGCAGGACCCACGAGACCCGAGTCTCAGCTCCGTGCAAGTAGGTCGGCGTGGACCGATGGTATCCCGGCCTATTCAACTGCTTCTGGAACCTGAAGGAACGAAAGACACATGCCTGCCCCGGACCAAGGCGATCATTGGGACTTCCTGGCTGCCGATTTGGGAGCGCTGCCGCCTTCCAAGGAAGAACCCGAGCAAGAACTCGAACGAGAACAGGAAGAGGCCGAGCCCACGAGCGAGGGAATTGGGCCGGACCTCGATGACCAGCCAACCCCTTCATCTCCCGCGGACGAAGTGGACGACGCTGCCGAGAAAGACGTCGACGACGCTCCGGCGAAAGAGCCGCAGAAACGGCCCGGACGCAAGGGGGACCGTGTTGTTTCCGGCTTCGGATATCGGCGCGGCGCGGTGGACTGGGCGAATCTCGCGAGGGAACTTGGCGTCGAGGCCATGGAGGAGATTCCTGCTCCGATTCCGGCGGCGGGTGACGTGAGCCCATCCGAGTCGCCCGCGGATCTCGTTTCCGATTCAACGCCGTCGGAGATCGCCGAAGAGAGCAGCGTGGAAGTGGAATCGAGGCCACGGCCAGCCAAGCCGGCCCGAAGACCGGCAGCGGGAGGGTTTGGGGCGGGGATTGTTGAGGACCTTGTTCCCCAGACCGCGGAGGAAGCCGGCGGCCGCAGCGATACGGACGAGTCCCAGGAAGAGCGCAAGGGGCGCCGTCGGCGCCGAAAACGAAAGCCTCGAAGAGGGGACAGCGGCGAAGAACGGCCCGTCGAGACCGCGGCTTCGGAGTCGCCGGAGAGCGAGGCCGCGACCGTCCAGCCGAAAGAACGTGACTCGGGTGGGACAGGGCGTCGGGACCGAAAACGCAGTGACCGCAAGCGCCCGCCGCGTCAAGAGGTTGCGGCCGGCTCACAAGGCTTCGGCGAGGGTCTGGAGACCGCCGAGCTGGACGACGAAGATGCCGATGACTTCGCGATCTTTGCTCTGGACGACGAGGACGAAGACGAAGACGAACCGTCGCAGCGGAAGCGGCCGGACGGAGAGCGTTCCAAGGACAAGAGCCAGGACATGAAGTCGAAGAAGATGGTCCATCGAGGTATTCCGACCTGGGAGGAAGCGGTCGGCTACATGGTCGATGCCAATCTCGAGAGTCGCTCGAAGAGGCCCGACACGGGTGGTTTCCGGCCTCGTTCCGGTCGCCGTCGCAGCGGTGATCGCAACGGGAATCGGGGACGGTCCTAAATGAGAGTGCAAGATTTCCAGTAGTAGCAAGCATTGCCGGCGGCGGTCTCACCAGGCTATGGCGCCGGGAAGGGACCATAATGGCAGAGCACACACCGTTCCACCTCAAGAACCTGGAACTGTTGCGAGAAGAGCTGGATCTGCTCGGACTGTCGCTTCCGGTGGACGAGGATCTGACGCCCCTGGCGGAGAGCGTTTCGATCGGCGACCGCCGTCTGGCCAATCGGTTCATCGTGCAGCCCATGGAAGGCTTCGATTCGCTCGACAACGGCGGCCCCGGCGATTTGAGCATTCGACGCTACACCCGCTACGCCGCGGGCCGCTCGACGCTGCTGTGGTTCGAGGCCACGGCCGTGCTTCACGAGGCTCGCTCGAATCCCAAGCAACTCTGGCTGCATGCCGGAAGCGTCGACAACTTTCGGCGTCTGGTCGATGCAGCTCGGGTGGAAGCCCGGCGCAAGTTCGGCCATGAGATCACCATGGTCGTGCAACTCACCCATTCCGGGCGTTACAGCAAGCCGGGAGGCTCGCCCCGGCCGCTGATCGCCCATCACAGTGCGGTCCTCGATCCCAGGCACAACCTGCCGGCCGATTATCCGCTGGTGACGGACGAGTGTCTCGACCGGCTCCAGGACACCTATGTCGAAGCCGCCAGGTTGGCGGGCAAGGCAGGGTTCGACGGCGTCGACGTCAAGAGTTGCCATCGTTACCTGGTGTCGGAATTGCTGGCCTCGCACACCCGCGAGGGGAAGTACGGCGGCTCGCTGGAGAACCGCACGCGTTTCCTGCGCGAGGTGATGGGCCGGATTCGTCACGAGGTTCCCGAGGTGTTCGTGACCACGCGGATGAACGTCTACGACGCCATCTCCCATCCCTTCGGATTCGGCGTGTCGAAAGACGACTACCGCCAGCCGGATCTGACCGAGCCGATCGAGTTGATTCGCCGGTTGCGGCAGTACGATCTGCCGCTGATCAACGTTTCCATCGGCAATCCCTACTACAATCCCCATTACGGTCGCCCTTTCGATCGATCGGTGGCAGGGGTGGGGGCGCCGCCGGAGCATCCGCTCGAGGGCGTGGCTCGCTTCGTCCACATCACGCGGCAGATCCAGGAGTCCGTGCCGGATTTGCCGGTCGTCGGCGGCGGCTACGGATGGTTGCGGCACCTGATGCCTTACGTTGCGGCAGGCGTCGTGCGCCGCGGGTGGGCCACGCTGATCGGCCAGGGGCGAGGGGCGTTCGCCTATCCCGACTCGGTCAACGACATCCTGACCGCTGGGGCCATGGATCCCCAGAAAACCTGCGTGACCTGTTCCGGCTGCACCCAGATCATGCGCGACGGGGCCATGACCGGCTGCGTCGTGCGGGACCAGGCGATCTACTCCGTGCAGTACAAGCTGGGACGCCGGTTCGCGCTGGATCATCTTCGAGCCGAGGCGCAGCGCTGCCGCAACTGCGAGTTTGCCACCTGCACGCGCAACTGCCCAGCCCACGTCGACGTTCCGGGTTTCGTTCGGGCGTTTGCCGACGGCGACGTGGCCCGGGCCTACGACGTGCTGCGAGATCGGAACGTGCTCCCCGAGATGTGTGCCTATATCTGCCCTGCGGAAGTCCAGTGCGAGGGGGGCTGCCTGGAGAAGGTTTTCGACGAGTGCGCGCTGCCGATTCGCGACATCCAACTGGTGGTGAGCCGCATGGCCCGCGAACAGGGCCTCGTCGGCGTCCGGCTGCCCGCGGCCTCGTCCGGGAGGAAGATCGCCGTGGTGGGCGGGGGACCGGCCGGTCTGGCCTGCGCCGTGCGGCTTCTGGAGAAGGGGCATTCCGTCGAAATCATCGAGCGGAACGAGCACCTCGGCGGGACACCACAGTGGGTCATTCCCGGCGGACGCTACGAGGACGCGTCGGCGGAAATCGACGCGGTTCTCGCACCGGCCGTCGACGCGGGCCGGCTCACCTTGCGACTGGGCTGCAGCTTTGGACAAGACGTGGGGTTGGACGAACTGCGATCCGGCTTCGACGCGGTATTCCTAGCCGTCGGGCTTGGCCAATCGACGAGCCTGGGCAAGGCCACGGGAGTTGTCGACGCGCTCGGTTTCCTGCGCGACGCCAAATCGGGCAGGATCTCATCGCTCGATGGGAAGGTGGCGGTGCTCGGAGCGGGGAATACCGCCATGGACGCCGCCGTGACCGCCAAGGAACTGGGGGCACGCGACGTGTTCATCATTTATCGCCGATCCTTCAACGAGATGCCCGCCTGGCCCAGCGAACGGGAGCATCTGCTGGAAGCAGGCGGCCATATCCTGATCCTGACGCAGCCCACCGGCTACGAAACCGACGGCGACGGCAAGCTCGTCGGCCTGCGGATCGCCCGCACCGAACTCGGCGATCCCGACGATTCGGGACGGCGCCGCCCCATCGTAATTCCGGGCAGCGAGAGCGTCATGGCTGTCGATCTGGTGATCGAAGCCATGGGACAGGGCATTCCGGAGAAGCTGCAACATGCGCTGGGAAGCGTCACACTGACCAAGCACGGCCTGATTGCGACCGGTGCCGGATCGCAAGCCACCACCACTCCCGGCGTCTTTGCCGGCGGCGACCTGATCAACGGCGGCACGACCGCCGTGCAGGGCATTGCAGAAGGGATGCGTGCTGCCGACGAGATGGACGCCTTCCTCGCCCAGGCCGCCGTGTGACGCGGACGGACGCTGCATGTCTCTACCGCTTCGATCCCTGCCGATTGTCGAACACTGGGACTGCCACAGTTGCGCCCGGTGTTGCCGGGGGAGCATCATTCCGCTCACGCAGGAAGATCTGGCGAAGATCGTGTCGCAACGCTGGCACGAGCAGCCCGAATTCCGGGGCTCCAGAATTGTCGTCCGGCGCAGCCTGGCCAATCGACAGTTGATCCTGGCAAAACGGCCGGACGGCGCTTGTGTCTTCCTGATGGACGACGGGCGCTGCCGGATTCATCTCGAGCACGGACTCGAGGCAAAACCGATCGTTTGCCAGACATATCCTCTGCAACTGGTTCCTCACGACACAGCGGCCTACTTCACTCTGCGGCGGAGTTGTCCGTCGGCGGCCGCCGGTCGAGGACGAGCCGCCACTTTGGATCGGCCCGATATCCGGCGGCTTCTCCAGCGGCAGCAAGACAAGCTCCAGCCGAGAGCGGTGCCGCCGGTAACCGCGAGAATCCGCCTGCCCTGGAAGACGACCGGCCGCGTGCTTCAGACCCTGGGTCGGCTGATGACGGATTCTCATTATCCGATCGTGCGGCGGGTGGTTCATGCGCTGCTGGTGTGCGACGCGTTGGAGCAGTGCGACCCGCGGCGATTGGAGGAGCGTCAATACGGCGAACTGCTGTCGATGCTCGCCGATTCGGCCCTCGAGGAGGCTTCGCCCTTCTTCCGCGACCGCACGCCGCCCGCACGTTCCACGCTCGGACTGTTCCGGCAGTCGGTTTTCCATTTCCTGCGGCTTCATCCCTGCGCCAAACTCCGGGAAACCTGGCGCGACCGGCTCGCACTGACCACTGGGGCGTGGCGATTTCTCCGGGGTCGGGGCGTCATTCCCCGCTTGGGAACGGCGGCCGCGCCCGCTACGTTTGAATCGCTCGAGGAGCCGCTCGGGCCACTCGATCCGAGAATTATGGAACCCCTCAACCTGTTCCTCGAGACCTCCGCAGCCTCGTCTCGCTATGTTCTGCTGCGGCCGTCCGGGTGGAACGTCGTGGACGGGTTCCGAAGCCTGGCGTTGACCTACGCAGCCGGCATGTGGTTGGCGAGGTTCTTCTCCCACGAGGCGGAACTGACGCGCGACGCAATGGTCGATATCGTGGTGGCCCTCGATCGAGGCCAGGGCTTCGAACCTCTCACCGGATCTCGACATCGGCATCGGATCCGCGGGCTTTCCCGACCCGGTCAACTGGCAGGGCTCGTGGCCTGGTATGCGCGGTAGGGCAGTGCCATTTAGCCAGCGTGAGGTATTTGGCACCCGCCCCGCTCTTCTGCCATTTTCAGCACTGGGTGCCGCAAAAACGATCTGAGCGGCAGATTCCTCGGTTATCGATGTTGAAACGTAAGACCTTGCACAAAAGTCAGTTGCGTCCTATTGCGTGAAACGGCTGAACCATCGGCATGCGGTTTGCATCCAATAGACGTAGGCGGCCGACAAACGGGCCAGTTTGACATCCGTGCGATCCCGTCTGCTGGACCACAAGGAAGGGCGGAACCATGACCTTCGATCTGAATCAACTCCGTCGAATTGCACATCGTCTCCGAGAGGCCTCCGGATACCTGGAACTGGGCATGGCTCAACAGGCCTTGGATCGTCTCGAGGGGCTTGGTGAATTGGGACCGTTCAAAGGCGAGGTCAGCTTGCTGCGCGGCGAGGCCTACGGAGCGCAGGAGAAGTACTCTGAAGCGGCGGCATCTTTTAAGACGGCGGCCGCCCTCCTCCCGCCGCCCTACCGGCGTCCTGCTTTCCTGGCGTTGAGCATGGTTTATCAGCAGGCGGGCGACGCGGACAGTGCGAGCCAGGCGCTGGCGAGAGCGCGCGGGGCATGGTGTTCCAAGCGAGGATCCGACATTTGACGGAGTAGGAACGGCGGCACGCCTCTTATGGGCCCGAGGCAGGCCAAACTCACGCGAACTCCACCAACCCCGCCCCTTCCACTGCAATACACGGGATCACGGCCGGTTTGGTTCCGGCCGGGCGGTAGTAGTCACGGATCAGGGCGTTTCGGACCTCGGGGACCACATCTCGCCTGGCCAGCACCATGATGCAGCCGCCGAGACCGGCTCCGGCGATCTGGGCGCCGGCCACGCCGGGGATCTTCGAAACGGAATCGATCATCCTGTCGATCTCGGGCGTGCTGCAGGCGTAGTAACCGGGCTGCATGTCGAGTTGGGCGGCGAGGACCCGGCCGGGATGCTCGCTTTTCAGGTCGTCGATCAGCCGTCTCAGATAGTCGTCGCTGCACGGATCGGCGAGCACGCAGGACTCTCCGTCGGAACTGAGCGTGCTCACGCGGTCGCCATCGTGGCTGATGCGCATGAGTCTTCCGAAGGCTTCCACCTGGCCGTCCTTCAGGAGTTCCACGCATTTCTTGGCCCGCAGGATTTCGGCGATTCCGAACAGTAGGACGCCTCGGGGATGATAGTGCTCGGGATCGGCGTGGGTGGCGAAACTACTCTCGATGAGCTCGTGGCACTCGCTCGACAGCACCTCGCGGAACTGTTTTCGGGTCATGGTCTGCGGGACCTTCAGGAGCAGCCGGTAGATGTCGCTCATGACGCAGCCCAGGGTCGCCGGCGTCACGTCCCGCAGGTGTTCGATGGCGTCGCGATACTCGGGGGCCCGTTGTTTGAGAAGGGCCAGGCCGAGGTTGTAGGCCGCGATGCGGGAATTGAACTGGTCCCTCGCACCGCTGCTCTTGGCCGCCTGGATATGGCTGTTCGCCACCACGACTTGATAATCCTCGGGGGCGTCGAACACGTCGTGCAAGGCGAAGGGATGGTAGCCCACATGGGCGATCTTGCCGCGCTGGCCCAGGTAGATGGCCGCGTGGTCTCCGGCACCGCCGCGGGAACCGACGAACCACTCTCCCTCGCCGCACATGTCGATGAACTGCCGGCTGGTCAGATCGAAGTTGTTCAGAGCGATTGCCGCTTGCAGGGTTGCCACCACCAGGGTCGAACTGCTCGACAAACCGGCTGCCATGGGAACGTTGCCGACCACGGCCATATTCATGCCCCGGACCTTCACGTCGTTGTAGCCGTGCTGCAGCCGGAGCATGGCGGCCTTCAGGTAGTTGCCCCAATCGCCCGCCGTGCGATAGATCATGTCGCGGACCCAGTCGCTGTTGACGAAGTTGATCCAGTCGCTCCAGGCGAACCGGCCCATGAGTTCCGAGACGCGAAACGAGACCGGGCTGAACCGCCGCGGCTCGGCACTGACGGCCTGGACGGTATCGTCGTCGCGCAGGCCGGCCACGGCGATGGTTTCCTGGGCGATGGCCAGGAAGTTGGTCCAACCGCCGCGGTGGTCCACGTGCCGCCCCATCAGATTGATCCGGCCCGGGGCGCGGACGATACAAACCTGCTCGTCCATGCCGAATTCTTTCCCGTAGCAGCGCAGAACCTTGGCCAGATCCTTGCGTTTCTCCGCGTGGAGTTCTTCGTGGTCGCCGTAGATCTGGCAGAACCAGCGCTTCGCGTCCGGGCGATCCGCCTCGAGACGTCCCAGCCACTCCCGCACCGTCGCGTATTGGCTGGCGGCCAGACGCGGCTGTTCGGAAACTCGCGTTTCTTCCGCTTCCTTCGGTTTCTTGCGGCGCACGTAGTCCTGGATGACCAGCAATTCGTCGGGCGAATTGAAGCCCTGGATGCAGTAGGGGTTATCCATGGAAATGGCGCGGACCCGGTGGAGCCGGTTTCCGTCGTTGTCACGCCGGCAGCCCAACAGCCGGACCGTGTCGGTGATGTAGTACTCCTTCTGGGCGTTGTTGTTGTCGAGCATCCCCACGGCCTTGTAGAACAGATCGGCCCGGTACAGGTAGAGGCTCGGATTGGTGCCGGGGCACATTCGCTCGATCTGTTGGGCCGAATAGGGCTGGCCGTCGACCGTCAATTGGTAGCGATTTGAGTTGAGGGTTTCACGCAGTCGTTCGAGATCGAGAGGATTGCCCGCCGCCGCAAGTTCCACCAACTCGGGTACGGCCCGCTGCTGTTTCTTGGCGTTCGGGAAATGCTTGTCGAGGGTCTTCTGCAGCGAGGCGGCAGTCAACGCGCCGCCTTTTTCCAGCTTGGCACGCAGCCAGTCGACAACCGCCTGTCGTTGCCGATCCGCCACCTCGATGATGTCGAGGGCCTGCCCGTCGCGATCGACAAACACCCGTCCGACCGAACCGGCCGTGGCCTTGGTCTTGGGAACCGTCAACAGGGCCATGTCGGCTTGCTGTTTGACGAAACCGTCGAGCAGCGTTTCGATCGCTTCCTTCTCGATCAGCTTGTCGCCCGTCGAAACCAGGACGTTGCCGTCGTAGCCGATGGCGCGAAGGGCATCGGCGGCCACGCGCGCGGCGTGTCCGGTGCCAAGCTGCGGTTCCTGGTAGACGTACATCACTTCCGGATGGTGCGGCACCACGGTCCCGAGAACCTGTTCGGCCCGATCTCCCACGACCAGCAGGAAGCGTGTGAGCCGCGAATTCTTGAAGACGTCGATCTGGCGATTGACGGCGGGCACGCCGTCGATTTTGAAGCAGACCTTGACGAGTTCGTCGTTTCCCATGCGGGTGCCCTTCCCCGCGGCCAGAATGACGACCAACGTTTCTTCACGCACGCCGTTACTGCCCATCTTGTCATCTCCCCAGGATATGGATCTTCCCCCTGCCCACCGGAATCATACCTTCCAGACTGTCTCCCCGCCGAGAATCGTCTCTCGGAGCTTCATCGTGCATCCCTCAGGGGATTCTCGAGGCAGGTCGAAAAGGATGAAGTCGGCAGGTGATCCCACCTCGGCACGAACCGGTTCGAGTCCCAACAATTCTGCGGGTTTTCGGGTCGCCATGCCGACGGCGGTCGAGAGGTCAAGCCCCGCGAAGTTCATTGCGTTGGCGACGCCGCCGTACAGGGGGAGCGAAGCTCCGGCCAGGACTTCTTGCTGCCCGGCGACAACCACCTTGCCTGTGGGGAGAATCTCAAGGTCGCACAGGTCCGTCTGGTAGCGTCCGGGGGCGAGCCCGGCGTATCCCGACAGATCGCTGACCAGGACGCAACGGCCCGGTTCCTTGGCACGGATGATCGATTTGACGACGTCCGGAGGCAGGTGGTGGCCGTCGACAATCAGGCCCGCCGTGAGCCGATCGTCGGCCATCTGCGCCCACAGGTAATTGCGATGGCGAGGCAGCATCGCATGGGATCCGTTTCCCAGATGGGTGCTCATTGTCGCGCCGGCGTCGGCGGCGCGGCGGATCTGGTCCGGCGCGGCCGCCGTGTGGCCGAGCGAGACAATCACCCCGGAGTCGGCGACCTTGGCGATGTAGTCGAAGGCCTCTTCGAATTCGGGCGACACCGTGTGGACCCGGATTCGCCCTCCTGCCGCCTCCTGCAACCGGCAGAACTCCTCCCAACTGGGACGCCGGCAGTTCGCACGCGGATGGGCCCCCCGCGGGCCGTCTTCGGGCGAGATGTACGGGCCTTCCAGGTGAACGCCCGGGATGCGAGCGCCGATTCGCTCGTCCCGGCGGCAGGCCTCGTCCAGGATGCGAAGACCGTATGTCAGCGTGTCGAATGTATGGGTGGTAAACGTGGGTAGAAACCGGGCCACGCCCATCGCCGTCGTCGCGCCGACGATGTCGCCGATTCGTTCGACGGTGAGTTGATTCGAGCTGAACTCCTGGCCGCGATAGCCGTTGAGCTGCATTTCGATCAGGCCCGGCGCAATCCACGGCAACTGGCTTGACGCCTCGGGACTTGCATCGAGCTGGCTCACTTCGGCAACGCGACCGCCTTCAACGTGAAGGCGGACGGGGATACCGGTTTCGTGCCATCTTCCGAGAATTTCCATGATCTGATTCCTCCGCACATACTATACCCGCTGCGGGGGAAAACTGATAGCCGCTTGGGCTTGTCCAGCGCTTCGTTATGTGCGGGTCTCGCCGAGACACTTCCAAGCGCGAGGCAAGCCCACGCGGCTATCCGAATGACAGCCATTCCTCGCCAGATTATGCAAGGCCGTTCAGCCTTGCAGCACTTGCCGATAGTGTTCGACGAGATTGGCGGCGGCAAGAGGCAGATCGAAGGCCGCTTCGGCTCGGCGGCGTATTGCCCTCGCCAGCGACTTTCTGACGGCTTCGTCGGCCAGCACACGGACGATTGCCTCGGCCAACGCCGGCGCGTCCCCTGCGGGCACCAGAATCGCGCCTTCGTCTTCCGACGGGAAGATTTCGCGAGTTCCGCCCACGTCGGTGGCCACCACGGGCAGGCCGGACGCCGCGGCCTCCAACAGCACGCGTCCTAGGGGTTCCTGCCGCGACGCATGGACGAGCAGGTCGGCCTCACGGAGGATTCGATCCACATCGTCGCGCCACCCGAGCAGGTGCATTTGCCCTCCGAGGGGACCGCCGGCGGCTTCATGCAAGTCGGCCTCGAATTGCCTCGATTCGTCCTTCTGCGAGAACCGTTCTCCCACCACCAGCCAATGAACGTGGGGCAACTCGGCCGAAACGCGGATGGCCGCGTCGACGAGCACATCGTGCCCTTTCCGCAGGCCGATCTGACCCACCGTGACGACCAGGCCGCTTGAAGGCGGCAACTCGAGTTGGTTCCGCAGCCAGGTCCGCTCGGTTCCGGGGCGGAAGTGCTGGAGATCAACTCCGTTATGCAGCACGAAGGTCCGTGCCGCACTCACGCCTTGTCCCAGGTGGAAATCTCGCGTGGCTTCCGAGACGGCCAGCAAGCGGCGATGCTGATTCAAGTCGGCGACGGCGCGGCGGCTCAGGCCGACAATGTCGCGCAGATGGGCAACGCTGGGGATTCCCAGGTCCGCGGCGACCGGTCCCGAGAGTCGTCCGGTCGAGAGGCTGTTGGCGTGGAGCAGATCCGGCTTCTCTCGGACGAGCAGGCTCCGCAGTTGCTGGCGAGACTCGTTCTGCGGGAACCGCTGCCCGCCAGACGTCTGCGTGTCGAACGGGATGTGGTCGACTTGCAGTTCGCCCAACCTGGTTGCAAGGGGACCGGATTGGGGGCAGGCCACCGTCACGGAGAATCCGGCCTGCTCGACGAAAGGGATCGTGGAGAGCATCGACTGTTCGCCGCCGCTGACGGTGGGATACTCACAGAGTAGCAGGAGCCGTGGGCTGTTTGTCGGCGGTCGGGGTGCTGGACTGGCCATCCGATGCGGGCTCGAGGTCGGTTGTCTGCGATCGCACCCGGCAGGAGCGACCCACTGCTTACAGTGCTCCGTACTTCACAAGTGTAGCACGCAAGTTCTCTTCCTGCTGAGGGGAGAGGGGGGTCATTGGCATCCTCAATTCGCCCGTATCGCGGCCCAGAATCTTCATGGCCGCCTTGATGGGAATCGGGTTGGTGGACATGCCGAGCATGTCGCGGCACAAGGGGAAGAGCTTGTGGTGCCAGCGTCGCGCCTCGGCGATGTCTCCGGACTCGAAGGCGGAAATGAGGGCGATCATGTCTTTCGGAAAGATGTTCCCCACGACCGAAATCACACCCCGTCCGCCCATCGACATTAGGGGGAGCGTCAGGCTGTCGTCACCGCTGAGCAAGGTAATGTCGCTCCCGGCGAGGATCTGAGAGGCCTGGTCCATCGATCCCGTGGCTTCCTTGACCAGCGAGATATTGGGCCGTTCCGCCATGCGAAGAATGGTGTCCGGCTCGATGTTCTTGCCCGTGCGGCCCGGGATGTTGTAGACGCAGATGGGAATGTCGACCGCGTCGGCCAGGGTCTGGAAGTGGGCCAGAAAGCCTTCCTGAGTCGGCTTGTTGTAGTAGGGCGCCACGACCAGTGCGGCGTCGGCCCCTTTGGCCGCGGCCCAACGGGTCAGGCGCAACGCCTCCTGGGTGCTGTTCGAACCAGTGCCCGGCATGACCTTGATCCGCCCGGCGGCGGCCTCGACAACCGCCTGAATGACCCGCTCGTGTTCCTCGTGAGACAAGGTGGGACATTCCCCCGTGGTCCCCACCGGGCAGACGCAGGTTGTACCGGCCTCTACCTGGAACTCAACCTGTGCCTGCAGGGTCTCGTAATCCACCTCGCCGTTGCGGAACGGAGTCGTCAGCGCCACGGACAGCCCGGCAAATTCCTCAGCTCGCGTCGTCATCCGCTACCAGCCTCATGTTGGTCCAGGGTTTGAGGGCAACAAGTACCGCGATCGTCAGCTAACGTTCAAGAGGGCCATGATATAAGAACGGTGGAGGGAGTGCCAGGACCCCCAATCTGTCCTCTGTTGCCCCCCAACTGGGACAAGGAGTCAGGGTCGCCGGTTCGCGTCCTCCCCCAAGACAATTAGCCGCTCACACTCGGCGAGTTTCGCTCTCTGTCGGACGAGTATCCAGCGGTCGGCGAGGGCTCCGAAGAGGCAGAAGGGGCTCAGTACCAGGCAAAAGACGGCGGTTCCATTGGGAATCCACGAAACCCGTATGCTTATCACGCCGCCCACAACAAGCATCAGGAACGAGACTATCCAACCACGGATCCTCTGGCGTTGGATTCTTATGTTCCTGCGGACGGCCGGTGCTACCCTTTTCGGGTTCTTGCCCTGGAGTCGGAAGGGATCCTGCGACTGGTCCGGCAGACTCGTATTCATGACGCGAGTCCTCCAAGTTCACTGGTCGGCCTTCTCCGCGACCGTCAATGTGAAGGGAAAGTTCCGGTACGGGACCTGCTCCGGTGCGATCGTGTACTGCCACTTTCCGACCTTGGCCTGTTCGATACGGATCGAGAACGTCTCCTGCCCCGACTTCTCCAGTCGTTCACCGCCGGGACTCGTCACGGTGAGCCTCAACCTGGCCCCACGGTTGGCGAAACCGAGGACGAATTGCAGGGGGCCCACCTCTTCGTGCTGGTAGGAGTCGGTGATCGGCTGCTCTTCGGTTGTCAAGGCGAGCAGGTTGCGCTGGCGAGGAGAGAAGCCGCCTTTCACCAGCACTTGCCGGACGTCTTCCTGTTCCCGGGCGGTCACCGTCGCGAAGACCAGGTAGCGTAGCAGGAGTTTCTCGATATCGCTGTTCTGGGCTTCGTTGTGAAACGAGGTGAAGACCACGGTTCCCTTTCCGTACGGGAAGCTGACCAACAGGGCACCTTCGCGGCGAGTGCCGTCGAGCAGTTCGAATTCGCCTTCCAGATAGGTCGTGACCTTGGTGGTTCGGAACGCTGCGGGACGCCAGTCTCGCTTGTCGAACCGCAACGAGATCTTTTCGCCCAACTGCCCTTTCAGGCCTTCGTCGACCACTGTTGCTTCGATGGTCTGCACGGCCCCTCGTCCGACTGCCTGCTCATCGACATATTCGGGGAAAGCGATCACGAGCACGTCGAAATGGAAGTCGGAAACGTACAAGGTGCCTCCGTCGCGGACGAAATCGCGCAGGCTGTCGTACAGGGCCCGCACGGTTTCCGGCTTTGCCCGATAGACGCCCGCCGAACCGCGCTCGCTGTCGCGCAAGCGCTGGCTCAGCCAACTTGTCGGAACGCCTCCGCAGGTCAGGAAGACCACGTCGTGGCATTTCAACCGATCGGCCGCGAGCAGATCGTCGAGTTGAATCGTCTCGTACTGATAGCCCTGCCCCAGCGTGTCCAGCAGGCTCCCCATGTCGTCGTACTCCGGCGGCGTTACCGCCAGACGCAGACGCGTCGCCACCAACTCGGCCGGCTTGGTTTCCCCGACGACCTCTTGGATCACCGGCTGCCTGGCGGCTTCCTGGCCGCTCAGCGCATCGATGACCAAGACGATCAACAAGGCGAGGACCAACGCCCCGCCCACCGAAGCATCGAGAATCAGGCGGCGAGATCGTGCCCGATCGTCGTGATTCCTGATTGGGAGTTCCGGCGGCGCATTCATCGGGGGTTGAATCCGTCCAAGTTCGCTACGGGCCTGGTCTTTCCGAACCGTCGTCCTTCGGTTTGCCTTCTTTCCTTTCGCGCAGCTTCTTCATGGCCGACTCCTTGGCTTCCTGGAGCTTGTCGGCGCCGCGTGAGAGCCCTTCCGACAGTTTCTTGAAGAGTCGTTCCGAGATGGCGTTGACCTGATCGCGCCAGTCGTCGTCAGCAGGCCGGTTGGATGGCGTCGGCGGCGGGGTTCCCGTTCGAAGATTGGGCGGCAGCGGCGGCGGCAGTCCGGGTCCAGCCCGCGGTTCCGGGTCCGGTGCCCGCAAGTCATACATGTCCGGCGCATCCTCCGGTTCCGGCTCCGGCTCGGGAGTTCGTAAACCGTACGCATCCGGTATGACGCGGGTCGGTTCGTCGGCCGCGATGACTTGGGTAGGAACGTCAGTCGCGACTCCCGGCTCGCCCCAGTCGTCCACAGCCAGAAGATCCACTTCGGGCGGTTCGTCCGTGAGGGAGTTCTCGGGCAACCGGATCACCGGTGGCACATACTCCTCGGCCGGGTCGCCGGATGCCTGTCCCACGCGGAGCAGAAGAAGGGTCGCATCGTCGTAACGCATCCTCCCCTGATTTCGCAACGAGCAGACTTCATCCACCCATGCCTCCGGAGGCATATCCCAGTACTGCGACCAGACGACAGGCTCGCCCTGCTCGTACCGATCCAAGGCCCAGGCCGCCACGGCATCGGTGCACAGGACCAGCATGTCGCCCGTGCGGCACGAGATCTCCAGCCTTTCGAACTGAAGCTGACCGTCCCGCTTCAGGTCGACGCTGCCCAGAACCAGGGGGCTGTTGTCGAACTGCGATGAGGCTTCCAACGGGAACGACTCCAGCAACGCGTCGTTGCGAACGTGAAAGACGCAACTGTCGCCGACCGCCATCACTTCGACCGGCGACTGATCCCGGCCGTCGCGCAGCCCCTGATTGTCGAGCAGCCGCAACCACACCAGGGTGGAGAAGCCGCCTTCGCGCAGCTTGGCTCGCTGATACCAGGCCAGCCCCGACGTATCGATCTCGCTTTCCCAACGAGCCCGCAAATCGGCCAGCCAACGGGAAAACCGCTCGTCGTCGCTGGGGTCGGGCCAGTCGGCCACGGCCGCCCGGGTGAGGATCTGAGCCCATTGACGCGAGAAGATGCCCGAGGTCACGCCGTCGGCAATGGCAGCCACGCCCTCGTGGGCGTTGAGCCACCAGGCATCCTGGTTCTGATCCGGATGCTCGGGCTCCTTTGCCAACTCGAATACCCGCCACTCAAACGGCATGACATCTACTTGGGGTTCAGGGTTCGGGGTTCGGGGTTCAGGAGGTCAGGGGGCAGCGCTGTCAGTGTTCCGGTCGTTTTCCGAGCAGGGCCTGCAGGCTTTCCAGCAGGAGGTCGAATTTCGCCCCGACCACAAATCCGCGGGAGGCTTCGTTGATTGCGGGGCGTTTTCCGCTGATCTCCCTTGCACCGGCCAGGGGGCTGGTTATCTGCCACAATGCGGCCGTGCCAGGGTCGGTGATCCGCTCTGCGCTGTCAGGATATGCCAGGGTGGGCTGAGGGATCTCGGGCACGATGCAATGGTACAACAACACGTCTCGGAGTTCTCGCAGCCTCGCTGCTCCGGCCGCAATTGTCTCCGGCGAGAAGCCGCCGGTCACGTGAATTGCCAGGGTCAGCATTTGGCGGTCCCCAGCCGATTCACGGGCCGTTCGGGCCAGGTCGATCAGAGCGGCCATCACGGGGGCCAGGTCCCGCACAGGCTGGCTTGGGGTGTCGTCGACAAAGATGGGCCGGGACCGCCGCAATTCCACCAGGCCGCCGATTCCGTTCGAGACTTTCTCGGTGACTTGCTCCACGCGGAGCACCCCTTCGGCCAACTCGACGTCGGGAACCAGCAACCGGCCTTGCAGGGGGCCGCTGAATCCGGCTTCAACCGTGCCGCTGCCGTAGACGATCAGGCCCACGTCGACGTCGCCGCCGGCGCGTTTGGCGATCCGGCCGAGCATGTCGTTGACCTGCTCCTGCCGCCGCAGCCACGCACCGCAGGCGGGGTCCGATTGGGATCGGTCGGCAAGCACGATCAGAGTCAGGCGATCGCAGGTAGGCAGGCAGGGCTTGTTCGGGAAGTCTGGCGACGTGGCCTGCTCGGCGATCGGCGCAGGGGCAGGGATCGGTTGGCGAAACCCGAGCGACGCGAAGGGCTCGGCACTCGCGGAGGCATACGCCTTGGCCAGGCCGAGAAACCGTATCAAGTCGCCCATGCCGGCCTGATGAACCAGTCCTCGCGCTCCCGGCACCACGGCCACCTGTGCGGTACGCAGCATCTCTGCAAACGGAGCGGCCAACGGGCTGGATGTCTCGAACAGCGTCTCGACATCACTATTCGGCAATCGCTGGTTCGACGACGGGTAGAGGGTCGCCGGAATTCGCTCGTTTGCCCCCAGGTGCAGGTGGTACCAGATCGACGATTCCAACGCGGACTGCATCGGTCCGGATTGCAGTTCCGAAGCGGGCGGCAGTTTCGCACAGAGGTGAAGCACCAAGGGAGGTTTGCCGGATAAATCGTCGCCGGCTTCCGCCAGAATACGACGGACGAAATCAGCGGCCTGCTCGATGCCACCCCGTCCGGATTCTGCGGGCACATACCAGATCGGGAAGCGGACGGTTTCTTCCTTCGTGACGCCGATTCCACCGACGCCGGGAATGCGGCGTACGCGTTCTTCGACGGTCAGCGGAGCAGCGGCCAACTCGGACGAATCGACCAGCGCTCGCCCCGACAAGGGTCCCGCCCATCGAATCTGAACCGGTGCCGCGCCGCTGTCGCCTCCGCCGTATCCGACGACGGCCAGACGCACTTGCGGGCCTGCGGCGAGCTGGTTGAGCATCGAATTGACGGCGGTGGCGACGCTTTCTCTCTTCGACTTGGTGCCGCCCGCAATCGGCCCGGCCATTTCGCTCGACTCGTCGATCAGCACGACGATCGTTCCCGCTCGCGCGGTCGCGCCGGAGTCGTTTTGGGCCTGTCTGCTGGAAAACGTCATTTGGTAATACGTCCGCGCGATGATCAACGCAGGCCGGGCGCTGCCTGGGTCCCCATATTGAGAAACTGAATCAAACACACCATATCGGCGTTGAACGCCATCCCCCTTGCGCCAGGCTGAAGCTGGAACCCCTCCATGGTCGCATGGCGCACGAAAGGATCGGGGAGGACGCTCGACATATCGAAGAGGACCCGAGCCAGTTCGTCCGGCAGCCCCTGGCCATGGGCGGGGAACATGAACGGATCGGCCGCGGTCATGGAAAGATGGCAATTGAGCAGCAACACGTTGCCGTCCTGAGTCGCCAGATTCTTGATGGCTTCGGCATAGGGGAGCGGATCGCCGTCCTGCGACTCGCCGTCGGTGATATGGACCACGATCGGCGGGAAGCTGGCCGGATGGTGGGTGATCCACTGCGACAGCAGGCCGTGGGCGTGGTAGAGCATGTGGCACATGGGGGTGCCGCCCTCGGTGACCGGGTCGACCCAGACCGGCACCTCGCACGGTACTTCGAGCATCTCGCCCGTCGCCTCGTCGGGTATGTATTGGATCCGCTGATCGATTCGCGCCGGCGAGGAGCCGATCTCGGTGATCGACACGAGGGCCCGGTTCGCCAACGGTCCCTGCAGCGCCGACTGGATAATCGGATTCGCTTGTTGATCGGTCCGGTAACCGAAGACCCCCACGTCCATCCAGTCCTTGATCCCTTCATCGCCGCTGGCGCGGATGGCCATGTTCTGCAGCCAGCCGTTGATCGCGGTCACCAATTCGTCGCACTTGCGATTCGAGGAGTTTCCCAGAGGCTCTTCCATCGAGAACGACTGGTCGAGCAGGAACAGGAAACAGGCCTTATTCTGCCGGCTGATTTCTTGGGAATAGGGTGGACGTGGCATGGCGATGAATTGACGATGGTTGGTTAGTTCGACAGCGCCACTCTGAGCAGTCGCTGGTAATCGCAACTTCCTGAGGGTCGCTCGTTTAACGCCCAGCCGAAGGCGCCGGCTTCCGTAGTGCGGCCGGCGCCTTCGGCTGGGCGTTAAACGACTGCACTGCAACGGGCGGTTGGCCCATTCCTTGTATATCGGCAAGCATACGGGAAGACAAGCGGTGTCACTCTTCCCAGATCGCCTGCATCTGCTTCCAAACGGCCGGCATCAGCACGTTCTTCGCGAACTGAATCTCCCCACTGAACGAGAGCGACTCGCGGCTACTGCCGGGCTTTCGGCGATAGTCGACGAGCGCCGTCTCCGCACTCTCGCACGTACGCCGGAACGCCAGCCAGCAGTCGAGGTTGCCCGCATCGGCCAGCAACCGGCTCTGCGCGTTGGTGTAGGCGTCCACACATTGGCGAGGCACGGAGAGGTTGGGCACGCCGCGCAGATCGGCGGCCGGGTAGCGGCCCACGTTGCGGGTGGGGTTCTTTCGTTCTTCGGCCGTGGGATAACTCTTGTAGCCGATCACGCCTCCACCGGCGTCGGCCACCGGTTCGAAGAACCCGCGGAGGATGTTCCCCGACGTCGTCTCCACCTCCTCGATGCCGGCCGGTTCGTCAAGACGCTTTCTGGGCAGGGCCCGGCCCAGCCAGGCAACCACGCGCTGCTGCAACTGGCCGCGCACCCAGGCGGTCGGGTACTTCTCGGCAATCTGTGCGGCCGTCGCGAGCCCCTCGCCAAAGGGACGAGCGTCGTACTTCTCCAATCCGGCAATCGGTTGCCGGGCGGCATCGTTCATCTCCGCCTGCCGCAACTCCAGGCGAACGGCTTCCAGGCGTCCGGAAATCTCGCGGAGCTTCTCCTGTTCGGGGCCGCCACTCAGCCCTGAGTAGTCGTCGAGAAAACGGACCAGCGAGTCCCGCCGGCGGACCAGGTCTTGTTCGCCCGGGGATTCCAGCGGTAGCTTCTCCAACTCGTGCCAGAACTTGGCCGTCCTGAGGCGTTCCTCGACGGCCTGCACGTCGATCACCGCGGAATACTCGCGGAGGACTTGCTGGTAGAGCGACAGACCTTCGTCATATTGTCTCTCGCGGCAGGCGCTTTCGGCGTCGCGCAGCAGTTTATCTGCCTGGACCCGCTTCCGCCGCATGCCGATCTCGTCCTGCAGCTCCCGGCCCCGGCGATCCAGAACGCGAAGCAGGCGAGCGCTTCCTGCCGGGGCCTTTTTCCGGCAATCCGCCTGGATCTTCTCGAACCGGTCTCGGGCCGACTCCAGTTGGGCCAGCTCGGCTCCAACCAGAGACTCCTCGACCGCCAGGACTTCGCCCACCAGGTCGGTGGCGTCGCTCCAATGCTTCCAGTCACTCACCAGCGAATTCAAATGGCTCGGATTGGCGGCCAAGGCGTTTTCGGGCAACGGTCCTCCGGCAAAGAACTCTCGTTCTACAACCGCCTCAGCCAGTGCCTGGTCGCCTTCCAAGCCGTCCGGTGAAGGCAAAGATGGCGAGCCGCCCGCCGTCGTGAGATCGATCGCATCGATCGAGGGAAGATCGCGGTCCAAGTCTCCGAGACCGGCAAAACTGGCCACCGTCAGGGCCGCCAACGGCAGACAGCCAAGTACCAGAATCGCGATCGGCTTGCTTATCACGGCGATTTTCAACACGACCATTTCCGCAAGGGACTATTGGACTTCTGACGCAAGGCGTTTGAGCTCGTCAACGGCTTCGGAAGAGAGCACAAAACGAATATCGTATCGCTGGGCGGGCAGAATCGGTACCTCCGCCCAGGAAAAGGAGGTGGCCCGAATCACCGGCAGTCCCGCCGCCGGATCGGCAGGCCTTCGCGAGAAGCGGAACTGGACGAGGACTTTGTCGACTCCGTCGTACAGATCGAGTTTGTTTTGCGTCTGGAAGTCGGGAAGCTCGAGGTAGCGCGGCTCGCGCACAGCACTCTGTTCTTGAACCACGGCGCCCAGCACAAACTGTTCCGGGAGCCATTCGGGAACCGAATCGCCGTCCGCCCCCCGGACTTCCAACGCGATCAGGGCCACAACGGGCTGCTTCAATCCGTGGACCGGCGCCATGGTGGCCGCAAAACTACCCGAGATCGACGCCAGCGGGGCTTCCGGCAGGATCGACACGGCTTGCTCCGCCTCGTGTGGAGCATCCACGCCCCCGGCCGGACCGAGCGGGGCGACGAACGGTTCGGTGGCGGGGTCTTCCGGCAATTGGGCAGACGGCGGGTCGGTTGGCAGGCCGCCATTCGGCGCCCCGTCACCTCTTTCGGCCATGTTCGCTGTCTCGGGCTCGTCGTTCACGGTTTGTGTTACGGAAGGACCGTGTGACTCGGCTCGTTCGACCACCAATTGGCTCGGCTCGTTCGTCCCGATACCGATGGTGGCTAGTGCGATCACGCCCAGCACCCCGATCACCACGGCCGCGGCGATGGCCACGGCGATCCACATCTGCCGGCGATCGGCGGCGCCACCCGCCATCTTGTGCAGAGGGGCCGAAGACCAACTGCCCATCTCAATTCGCCAGGAGATCTTCTTCCAGATGGCCTCGTTTTGCCACTGGTTTGGCGGCAGGAAGGGTTCACCGCCTGCCAGTTGTCGGCCGATTGCCCGCAGGCGTTCCTGCTTGGCGTTGCCCTGCCGATCATCGCCGAGCAGCGAGGCCGGCATGGCCTCGATGGCTGCCTCCGTCATCCGCTGAGCCGCCGGTTCGAATCGCCGGGCGGCGGTCAACTGGCGCCAGGTGCCGCCGGTTTCCTTCATGCCGGCCAACTCGATCATTGCACCACGGCAGCTCAGCCAGGCCGCCAGGCGGCGGTCGGCATCCGGGTCCCTCAGCCATCGCCGTCCTGCTTCGAGGAGTTCCAGCCGCTCCGCGAATTCGGATGAGTGTTCGTGGAGCGTATTGAGGATTTCCAGCAGCCTGGCCGCGACGGTCTCACCCACTGAGTCGGGCACTTCCAAGAACCTCGGTCCCAATTCTCGCCACGCGGTCGTCAATGAAGTCACGTCCAAGCGGCGAAAGACCTCTGCAAACACGACCCATTGGGCCGGATTGCCGTCGCACGCATCCATCAGCCGATCGACGGCCGCCAAGCGGCGGGATGTATCCAAGCTGCCCAGCACGGCCACGGCGGCAGCGGCCGCCAGACGGTTCATCACGCCGACCGCGATCGCCTGCCTGCGAGTGGCGGCGAGCGGAGCCTGGCCGCCGTCTTCGTCCCAGATCCATTCACAGCCGGCAGGCATTCTCCCCGTTGCATTGATACGGCCGCTGAGCAACTCGATCTTCCAGGCATCGTCGATCTGGTCTCCACCGACAAACGCTGCGATCCTCCCCTCGGGCAGCCGCTCGAGCAAGAAACGGATGCCTCGGTCCGGCGCCCCGCCGGGGGCATTCGCGGCGGCAAGTTCCAGGATGGTTGCGTGGCTTGCACCGTCACAGAGGTGGTTGAATGCCGCTTCGGCCCCGTCGAACGAGGCGAGACGCTCCTCGGTCAGCAAGCGCGCGAATTGGGTCAGGGCCGCGTCGGTTCGCCACGATTCGTCGGCGCCGCCCGCGGAACGGAACATGGCGGTCACGGCATGCTCCGTCCGGGCGAACCCTTCCAACGCCTCGATTCGATCGGGCCCGGCCGAGGCGATCATCTCCAACCGGCGATCGACCGCCTCCCAGCCCTCTTCCAGCAACCGCTGGATCGAGCTCTCCGCGTAGGCCGAGCCGTTCTCCGGCCCGCCGCCGAAATCGCCAAACGTGTTCAGCGCGATGCCTCGCCCGCGCAAGGCTTCGACGTCGAACTCGGCCGTTGCCGGGCTCCAGAACGTGGTCGCGGCCATGGCGGTGGTCAACCGGTCTGCGGACGCTTCGAAAGTCGACATGCTGACGCCGGCACGGACCTTGCCGGGCGGCAGCAGTCTGCCGACTCCGTAGAAGAACAAGGCCGCGACCTCAGGTTCCATCGCCACGAGGAGCGTCTGCCGCCGGGTCGTTCCGGTCGTCAGCAAGGCGCCGAGCATCCGCTTCAGGATTTCGACCCGCCGCGTCGGGACGAGATCCAGCCAACGATCGGGCAGGCATGAAGCGAACGGGCGGTTATCTCCCCGCAAAAACGCCAGGAGGGCGTGGTCGTCGATCCTCGCGGCCTCGCCGCCCAGCATCGAGTCCATACGATCGAGCGCCGGAAGGACGAAGCCGTGCTCGGCGGAGTCGCCGGTCACCCATCCCGGCGCACCCCACAGACGCAGGGCATCGACCAGCGTCCATGACTGGCCGGAGTCTCCCACTTCGCGGCAGAGGAGATGAGCGAAGTAGGAGCCGGGTCGTCCTTCCGTGTCGCGTTGGCGATAGCAGACGTGTCCGATTACCTGCCACGAGCCGGTAGCCGGAATGAAGATCAAGCGGCGTGGGGCCGTCGCGGCCGTGAGCTGCAGCTTCTGCTCGCCGGGCGTGTCGTGGGGGAGGTGATAGGAGACGTAGCGTTCCACCTGCCGGTAGACCTGGCGCAAGGCGTCGCCTTCCAGGGAACCCGCACGAACGCTGTAGCCCAACATCCGCGCAGCCAGTTCCCCCTGGCGCCGTTCCAAGGCGGAACTGCCATGAGTGCAATGGGTGCAGTAGATCTGCTGAATTGCGCTCATGAACCCTCGCTTTCGGATTCGACCTTCGGACTCGCGATCTCCTCCTCGACCGGCCGCCGGTCTGATTCGTCTGTGCCGCCAAACAGCCTCCAGCCTCGCCGAGCCGATTCCGCCCGGGCCGGTACGTCATGGAATTGCCCCAGCACGAGCGGCTCGCTCCAGAACCGGCGGACCGCCAGGTCGACCGCCGCCCAGACCACGGCGTAGCAGCCCTCCCAACTCGGCTCCGCCTCCAAGGTGCAGCTTCCTCCCCCGATTTCCCAACTCGTCCGGTCGATCGCCTGTTGCAGGAAGACCTGGTGATTGTCGACGGTTTCGCAATCGCCCGGCTTGTCGCGAATCACGGCCAACAGGCACTCGTCGCTGAAACGGGGCAAGGGCCAGGTCCACCGCGCCCGATAGGTTCCCTTCTGCGAATCCAATTCCGCCAGGCTGGCGCGGCCGACCGCCGGCAGCAGGCCGATCAGTTCGGCCGCGAGAACTTCCGACTCCGTCCAGCGAAGCACGGTGGCTTCAAACGGCTGGAAGCGGTCGAAGAACTGCCTGATCAGCCGGGCATCGAAGGCTCCGATGAACGCCTTCCGGTCGTCGTTGCCCAAGGCGGCGAGCAGCACTCGGAGAGCGCCGACCCGTTGCCGGGCATGTTCCACCGCGGTCTGGACGGCGGGTGGAAGCGGATACCCTGCGAGCAACGGCCCGTCGACCAGTTCGAGCAGATCGCGATCGTTCCGTGCGGCGACTGCCTCTTCGACCTTGTCCATTTCGGCAATTCGCTTGACGGCCTGGGCGTGGGGGACCCGCCAGCGTTCGGCGGACGGGCAACTCCCCAGCAACTCCTCGTCCCAGATTTCCAGCAGCCGGCGGTCGAGGAGATTGGCCGGCATCTTCGAGGTGAGCCGCCGAAGCGCCACGAGACGCGATGCGCGGCGCACGGCCAGTTCGATCCGGGCGTGGTGCTCTCGCGGCACAAGCCTTTTGGCCTTGGCCTCCAACACCTTCTTCCACATTGTCGCGATGGCCACATCGTCGGCGTTTTCTGCAACGGCCTGTTCCAGCCAGCGAACGGCGTCCACGGCGCGGCGTGCCCGGTCCACCCGTGCCTCCAGGGCGAACTTGTAGCCGTCGGGAAGGCGAGCCGCTTCGGCGACGATGGCTCGTTCCTCTTCCAGCGACGTCGCCTGAGGCGACTTCTGGACGAGCAAGTGGAGCCGGTCGAGGGCGCGAACCCGCCGCCGCGACTTGCCCACTCGATCGCGCTGCTTCTCCGCGGGCTCGAAACCGGCAAACAAGGCTTCATTCCAGGCGTTCACCAGCCGGCGATCGTGCAGTTCGCTCTTTTCGGGGTGGATTCGCGTGAAATCCCGCCAGGCCTTCGCCCGGCAGTAGTGTTCGTAGGCCTGGTGAATCAGCGGCTGGAGATGCTTGGGGGCGTCGCGGAACTGCCCTCTTCGGTTGAGCAGTTCGACCGCCTCGTCCCATTGCTGGTCGCGGAGTAACGACTCGATCTTGGCGTACGAATTCGTCACTTCGCTGAGCGGCGGTACCGTGCTCATCGGAGACCGCGCCAAGTCGAAAAGCCGCCCGACCAGGTCGCGCACGTCCACGTCAGGCAGGGCCAGCAGGTCCTTGACCAGCGGACTCTCGGCAGGCCGCTCGAAATCCTCTTTGCGGAACAACAGCTTGTCGTGTTCCGGAACCTCGACGTACTGCGTCCAGAGCGACGGTTTCAAGCCGAGGGCCCTCAGGGCGATGTAGATGACCAGCGCGGAGAAGTGGTCGAGATCGAGCGACAGGTGCGTGTTGGCATCCCGTTCGGGATGCTGATAAGGTTCAACGCCGACTTCGAGGTTCCGTCTGCCGACCAGCGACGGGACGCACATGCAGTCGTAGTCGACCAATTTCAGTTCCCCGCGGTCGGTTACCATCACGTTGGCGTGCTGCAAGTCGCCGTGGGCGATCCGTGCGTCGCTCAGTTCTTTGACCAGTTCGACCCAGCGCCGGGCGGCTTCCGTAAGTGCTTCCCGGTTGCCTTCCAGGGCACGGGCTCGCGCCCATTTGAACAGGGTCTGGCCCTCGACCCATTCCATCAGGATCAGGGGATACCACTTGCCGTCCCCCGCCGAACGGATGCTCTCGTCGCGATACTCGAAATCGACCAGGCAACGGAGTTTGCGGGTCTTGAGGTACGTGCTGCTTTCGTGGTAGCGTTCTCGGCGCTCGGGCGATTCGGTGGTGAAGATGCGTACCGCAAAAGGCCGCTCGTCGACGGCGGAGATTCCCTTGTAGACGACGGCAAAGGCACCCGACCATGGGCGCGGCTGGTTTCGCTCGTCCTTGGCAATACGGCATTCGCGCAGCGTGGGATCCCGAAAGGCGAGCCTCGGGTTCTGCAGCATGGCACTGAAATGCGAAGCCAAAGGCCAGGACATGGGATTGATCGAGTTCGCTCAAAAAAGGGGTGTGGAAATCCGAAATCCGAAGCTCGAAATACGAAACAAATCCAAATCTCCAAATCCTAATGTAACACTGGGTGTCCGGTCATCTGCAGGAGCCATAGCAGGGGCTCCAGCAGTCCGAAGGGTGAAATGGTCCGCAGGCTCAGGTCGGCCTCGCCGCGTCCGTCGAGCCCCACCGGCGTGAGCGGAAAGAACGCGTAGCGGCCTCCAAACAGATCGTCGATCTGCCGCTCGATCTGCCAACCGGGCCAGATGACGTCGCGCAGTTGGCGGGTCAGTCGCGATCGTTCCTCCAACACCGATTGTTTGGTCGATTCGCCGCTCGGATCGATACGGCTCAGGTCTTCGTAGAACTTGGCAATGGCGTCGCTGCCGTCGTCCAGGCGGTAGTCGTGTCCGGCAAGTAGGTCGATCTTGGAGATACAGAGTGCCACCGGCGTGCGCAGGTGACGGCCCGCTTTGACGCCCTTGAGCAACCGCAGATCTTCCCGAAAATCGGCCAGCGCCTTCGCCTGGATTTCGCTCGGGTAGGTTGGATCGAGGAAGAACAGGAAGCCGTCCCCGTCCAGGGCGCGGCGGCGGCGATAGTCGGTGGAATCCATCTGCGACGTCACTTCGCCAGAGTAGTCGAAAATGTTCACCAGCATATTGGAACGTCCGAGCCGATCGTGATCGCGAAAGTTGAACACGAGCGGATGCGGGATGCGATCCTGCTGGGTCGCGGCCGTGCCGATCCTGGCGTTGAGGATCTCCTCCACGATGCGGTCGAAACTCTCACTGGTTTGCGATCGAACTCTCTCGAACTCGACGGTCTTCGGGTAGTTCCCCTGGTTGAGACTCCAATACAGCATGGCCAGCCAGTGCGTCTTGCCGGCCTGCGGAATGCCCAGCGTGGGGAAACAGAGCTTGGCCATCGAGCGATAGGCGTGCCTGAACGAAAAATCGCATTCCTCGTAAGGCTCCTGGCTGATCACGTTTCGGCATCGCACGATCTGCAGGTCGGGCGAGTCACCGGCAACACCCTCATCGGGATGCAACGAACCTCGCCCGAGGCAGAGAGGGCATGTGTCTGCCGTGGCACGGGCCCGGCGAGTCACGCCGCCGCGATACCAGATGCCGCCGGCCACCGTTACTCCCAGCAGGGCCATTCCCAGAAGACCTCGGATCCAGCGGCGGATGCTGAGATACCATCGCATCGCAGCCTCCTCGGATCGCAGTTCCTCCCCTTTCCGAGTCAAGACGGCCCGATCAGCCGCGAGTTCTTCCTCGACCATCTTGAGAGCCGCCACCGTCTCGCCGGCCGATAGCAGGGACTCGCGCAACTGCTGCCAGCGGTCGGGCAGCCGATTGCGAGCCGGAAGGCCCTCCACAAGCCGCTGGTGCAATGCACTGCGCCGGGCCGCACAGGCCGCGGCAAGTTCGGTGCGGCGGGCCGCCAGCTCGGATTCCCTGGCTTCCAACGCCGCCAGTTCCTGCTCGATTCGGCGGCGAGGAGACTCTTCGTCGCCCGTTCCAACCGTGAGGAAGGCTTCGTAAATCCGATCGCCCATGACGAACGTGACGACCGTTGCACAGGCGAGGAGCAGCAACAGTACGGCAAGGACCTTCGAAAGCCCGAGGGCCTTGGGCCGCCCGCCGTTGAACCACTTGCGAAGCTCGCGGCGCCGATCGTGGCACACGACGGCCAGCAACGTCCCCACGGCAACCATCCCGCAGAGCCAGAACCAGCGCTTGTCGACACTCAACAACGACGCGAGTTGGGCCGCCACCAGTCCGCTGCCGTGGATTTCCAACAACAGCAATTCGGTGCGAATCCGAGCGGCACGGGTCTCCTGCCAGGCCTCACGGGCGGACTGCTGCTGCCCACGCATCTCGGAGAGCGATTCCTCCAAGCCCTGCACGAGAACATCAGCGTTTTCCTGGAGGACGTCACCCAATGCCAGTCGCATTTCTGCGTCGGCATGGGCCAGCCCGCGGATCAACTGGACCTCCGGGGAATCGCCGTCCTGCGAGGGTTCCAGACGCTTCAGTTCCGCTTCGAGAAAGGCGTTGCCGGCCTCCAGACGGGCACATTGCACCGAGCGAGCAACGTGCTGCTCGGCAGACGCGGCGGCCTCGCGGGCGATGGCCGAGACGTCGCCCGCTGAAATGACCGGTTCGGCAGAGCCGGCCTGGCCTGCCAACAGGAACACAACAAGCGCCGACCAGGCGACGGCCTGTCTCGATTCCTGCGGATCGCGCCCAGCCAGCTTCATCGTCCCAACCATCTTGTGATTGTACGTGGGTCCCTGACATGCCCAAGGACCCAGCGTCGTCAAATCGAACGGCTCGAAAAGTCAAAAGACGAGCAGTCGCTCCGGATCGCGCCCATTCCCTAGCCTACACGCCGGTCGCATCTGTGTCAAATCCTTCCGTCACAACATGTTACGGCCATTTCCTGCCGTTCTCTCGGGATGGTGTAAACCATGCTACAGGCGTCCCACCGCACGTCAACGCAGTGGCGGCGGGGGCGGTGGGGGTGGAGGCAACTTGGGCCCCGGTCCGCGAGGCGGGCGCACCGACGGTCCGGGCTGGGACGGGCGAACAGGACGGGGAGCAACCGCGCCTCCGGGTAGAGCACCGCCCGGGGGACTCCCGCCACCGTTGGTTCCTGGGACTGGCGGAATTGGGGGCGGGGCAGAGGCAGGGCCCGCAGGGGAAGTCGGAGAGGGGGAAACCTGCCCCGACTCGGCGGGTGCTACTCGACCACCGCGGTCGTTGAATCGAACAATGTTCCCGCCCAGACGGAGCAGATCCCCATCGGTCAAAACGACCGGGCCGAGCAGACGCTGGCCGTTCAACAGCGTGCCGAGACGCGTGTTGCGGTCTTCCACGACGAAGGCTCCGTCCGCACGACGAGTGATCTTGGCATGTTCTGCTTCCAGATCCCGCGAAGCCGGACCAAGCAGAGGGAGCCGCAGATGGTCTCCCCGGCCCAGAACGGTCACCGCCTGATCGAGGATCAATTGCCTTCCGGGGCGAAAGCCGTCAAGAACCGTCAGCCAGGCCCGCTTGAGCACCAGGTGAGTCAGCCCGATCAGCGCGCCGATTGCGACCCCCAGCAGCACAAAGGCAAAGGCGCGACTGGCCATCTCGGCGCCGGGACGGGCGAGGACGTCGAACAGAATGCCACCCACGAGTCCGCCCAAGACGCCGCCCACGGCGCCATTGCGTATCCGCCGAAACGAATTCTGATGGAGCCCCTCGGCAGCCCCAATGGCGACGCCCATCGTCATCCAACCGAGGGCCCGGGGAAGTCCCGCGTAGGTGTGCAGACAGCCTCCCAGCAGGCCGCCGATGAAGCCCCCGGCCGCACCGCCAATCAAACCCGACAGCCCGTTCTGAAGCCGACTCATCCACCGCTGGTCCATTCCGCCGACCAGTCCCAACCCACAGCCGATCGCGCCACCCACGACGGTTGCCGTAAGGGTCGTGGTGATGACCGACCAGAGATTGATGGCCGTTTCCGTTTCGCCCAGGGAGCTGAGACGGCGGATCGGCGTTTCGAGGGTTATCCAGGCGGCAAAAGCGGCCCAACCGCCAATCACCGCACAATAGTAAACGAACCGATTCAGCGACATATTTCTTCCGGGCTCAGGGACGGTTTCCACTTGCACAGTCCCTACAAACCATACCCGATTGCGCCGAATATTGGTATTCTACCGCGCGTGAAGACGGTTCTCTCGGCACCAATGCGGCACATACCAAACCGACTCATCGTGCTGGTGGCGTGTTCCTCGTCCGAAGTACGCGTGGTTTTCTCGGCGTGAAACTTGCGACTTCCTCGAAACCGGATAGGCTAGAGAGTATAGGCAATGTAAAGCCTTGCCTGGGAACCATTTGCCTCGTCAGTGTGAATTCGTTGTGTGCCCTTGCGTCTCCCGTCGATCTTCGTGTTTGCGCCTCGCCGAACGCGCCGTATCATACGGCGTGTGTGATCGCCTTCCGCCCTGACAGGCCGCCACCCGTGAGTTGATTCATGGCTCAACGATTTGTCCGCGTCGATCTGTCCGACCGTGCGAGGGATTTTCGCCCGATCGCACTCGAACCCGGCGTACCGATGCTCGACAGCGCCAACGCCAACGGCAGGATTATCCACCGCTGGCTAGGCGATCTGGCTGCTGAGCCGGAAGTCGCCGGCGACTCGGTCAATTACTATGTTCGCACAAACGAGGGAGGGCGCCTTGAAGAAGTCACATGCCAGCCGGCTACCGAGGAAGATCTGCGCGGGCCGTTGGCCGACGAACTGAGGCGACTCGAAGAGCGAGTCTCGGCCGCCAAGGCGGAGAATTCCACCGAACGGCTGCTGCTGCGAGTTGTCAGCGAGAACCTCGACGATCTCCTCCACAACGATGCCCGGAGCGACCGCAGCAACTACTTCTTCAAATACCAGGACGTGCTGGGCCGATTCCGGCTCGTGTGGTGCTGGGGCTTCCAACGCACGGACCTGCAACCGGCGCCGGCGGCCCTCTGCGCCGATGACGACTGTAATCTGCTTTTTCTGCGACGTCCCGGCCAGAGCCCCAAATGTCCGGCCTGCCAGGCGGCCCTGCCCACCAAACCCAAGAAGAAGAAACGCAGCAAGAAGCCCCTCCTCCTTCTGCTTCTCCTGTTGCTTTGCGGGTTCCTGGCCGGAATGTGGTACTGGAACCGCAACCGGCTGATCGCGCAACCTGACCAATGGACGGGACCCGTGGGGGCTCGCATTCGTTTCCAAATTGTCAGCCCGGGACTGTTCGGGTTCGGCGACAAGGACGTCACGTTCGAGGCCGTTGCCGTTTCGGAAGACACGCGGGTCGTTCGAATCGAGCGACCGGGAGCCGCGGGAGTCACGCAGAGCCAGGGGAAGACTGTTCTGCGGTTCTACCATCGCGGCCGGATGGTCGAGGCGGCGGTGACTGTCACGGCTCCCGGCCCGCCGGAGCGGATTACGATTTCCCCGCAACTCGTCGAACTGGGCGTCGGCACGACGCAACGGCTGGAAGTGCTTGGCCACTATTCCGACGGGACGGTCGCCGACCTGACTCCCGTTGCCGAGTGGTTGCCGGTGGATAACGGCATCGTCTACGCCTGCGGCGGGCTACTGGAAGGGCTCGCTCCCGGTACGAGCACCGTCGCCGCACGACTGCCAACCCGCCGACCGGCGGAAGCTCGCGCGGAGGACAGTCCCGATCCTTCCCTCAAGCAAGCTGCCGACGGCACCTGGTATCGCACCGAATACCTCGAAGCCAGCGCGAACGTCAGTGTCAGTGAAATCCAGATCACCGGTCTTGAGACCACGATTTCGCCCCCCGACATCCCGCTAGGCCATTCGGCACGAATCGACGTGCACGCCGTCACCGCCGACGGCGGGCGCTTCTCGGTCCTTGAATCCTCGCGGCTTTCGCTGGTCGTTGAGCCGGCCTACGTGGCCGACGTGAAGGCCGCGTCGCTCGATGCCAAGCAACTCGGCCGGGGCCGCCTGGCTGTCGGGTTCGGTTCAACCACCGGCGAAGGCAGTTTCGAGGTCGTTCCCGCGACAGCCATCGACTCCCTGATCGTTGCTCCCGAGTCGATGCAAATGGCCGTGGGAGAGATCGCCGACCTGAGCATCGCGTCGCCCACGCGAGGCCGCATCGACGTCACCAGTTCCGAACCGGCCGTACTCCGGGTGACACCCGATCGACGACTAATCGGCCGAGCCGAGGGGAGTGCGACCGTGACGGTCTCCCAGGCGGGCCAGACGCGAACCGTTCAAGTGGCGGTCCGCAACGAAGAAATCCGGGCCCTGGAAATCTCGCCCTCCCGCGTTGTGGTTCCGGTCGATCACGAGCGCGAGATCCACGCTTTCGGCCACCTCGCCGACGGCCGGCGAATCGAGTTGGCTCCCGACTCGGTTCAGGCCGAGACACTCCCGTCCCCCCTTTACGCCGACTTCGACGCTCGGGACGTTTCACTGCTCGGTCGTGCCCCGACCACGCCCGAATCGCCTCAATCGTTGAGCCTTCGCTGGGCCAATCTCACCGACACGGCGCCCGTCGACGTGGTCGTCGCTCCGTTCCGATTGGAACTGACGCCGCCAGGTCCCGTTGACTTGCCCTTGGGCCAGATGCTTTCGCTGAAGGCTTGGGCCAACTATGCGGGGGGATATCGAGTTCAAATCCTCCCCGAACGTTTGCAGTGGGAGGCCCAGCCGGCCGAACTCGACCCGCCGGGGTTGGAGCTTCGCGGCCACAAGGTGGCCGCCCTCAAGGAAGGTTCCGGACGGTTGAGCGTCGGTGCAACCTATTTCACTCGTCCCAGTGCCAATCGTGTCGACGTGCAGAGTGTCGCTGCCGAAGACGTCAAGCTGCGAATGCAGTTGGATCGCACTCTCCGGCTCGGCGGTGAGCCGGGCACGATCCTGCTCGACGGGGTTGGGCCCCGAGGCGACGTCGAACTGGTTCCCGAGTTGGCCGAGTTCACCAGTGCCGCGCCTGATGTGGTCGCCACCGAAGGCAACCTGGGCCAGTTTCGAGCCGAGGCTGCGGGCGAAGCCACCGTCAGTGCAACTCATCCGGCCTCGCAAGAACCGGGAAGCCTGGATCTTGTCGTGGTCGACCCGGCCAAGGCACGAATCGTGTTTGAGCCGGCCTCCGCACAACTGGCGGTCAACGAAGCCGCTCCCCTCCGACTCTACCTTGAAGCACTCCATAAGGATGAGATCCAACGAGCCGAGATGGCAGGCCCCGGCGTGAGCTATTCGCTCGGGCAGCCTGAGGCGGTCACCTGGTCTCCTCCGGCACTCGTCGGCCAGGCGCCGGCTGCACCGTTTGAGATGTCGGCGGCCTACCTGCCGTATCTCACTCGGCCTGCCTCGGCCAAGATCGAGGTGCTCGATCCGTCGGCGCCCACGGCCTCACGGGTGGTTCCGTCCGAGGTTGCCCTCGCTCCCGGTCAGATCATCTCTCTGAAGGTGGAAGCGCAATGGCCCGGTAACGAGGTGTGGCGGGAAGTCCAACCCGATGCGGTCCAGTGGACTGTGCCCGACCAGGTCTTGTGGACCGAGGCCACCGGCGGCCTGCGCCCGTCGGCCGGCATGAGCGCCGATTCGCCCGGCGGCTACGCTCTTCAGGCCGCGTTCGGCGGAACGCAGGCCAGTTCTCGAATTACCGTGGGTCAGCCGAAACTCGATCCATCGGATCCCTCGGTCTCTCTGGGAGTCTCGCGGGAACCGGAAGGCCGCTATCTGCCGATCGGCCAGAGCCAGCGCTATCAGATCCTGCTTCGACAGAATGATAGCGAAGAAACAGCGGCCGACGTCGCCTGGCCGCCCGATTTTGAAAACGATTTCGTCCGCTGGCGTGCGCCGATCCTCACGGCCAAACAGGCCGGTTACCAGCAATGGTTCACCGCGAAGGCCGGCGGCCGGAACGTCCACTTCGACGTGCAGACCATCGACCCCATGCAGCCCAGCGCTCTGCCGTCGCGCCGGCCCGACCAGCCCATCGACGTGCGAGTCGTGAGCGACCAGGGTCCGGCCGTCGCATTTCCGGTCGGTGCCGTGTTCGATGACTTCCGTGTCGAGGCCGAGTATGAAGACGGGTTCGTCCGCATGGTCACGAAGAAGGCCACGATGAGCCTGGGCGGCGGCGAGCTGCGGGGCCCCGTGTCGTTTTCCGAAGGCACCATGATCGGTGTCACCCCCGGCTCGACCGTGGTGGAGGCCGAATTCGACGGCGTTGCCTCCAAGGGCGGCCTGCAGGTCACGGTTTCCGAAGGACTCGATATCGACGAACTCCGCATTACGCCTGAATTGGTCAACATCCTGCCCGGCGAGTCGGTCGTCCTCGAGGCGATCGGCTACAAGGCCGGCAAATCGATCGGGCGGATCACCGACATGGCCGGTGTTCGGTGGGCGAGCAGCAACGAGCAGGTCGCCCAGTTGAGCGGCGCTACTGTGTCCGGCCTTGCCCTTGGTGAGAGCGCCGTCACCGCCCAATACAACTCGATCGCAAGCGCACCGGCCAAAATCAATGTCGTCCAGTCGATCGACGACGCGTTGGTCGTCGACCAGGACACGATCGAGATGATCGTCGGCGAGAGCCGGCGCATCGGCGCCGATCTGGGCGTGTTCCGCGGCGATACCGATTTCAGCCGCTCGGCTCAAGTCACCTCGGCCCTGCCCGGCGTGGTGCGCTACGATCCGTTGACCCACAGCCTGGTGGGTGTGGCGCCCGGTTCGGCAGGCGTGACCTTCGCTTGGGGCGACAAGCTGGCGACGACCATGGTCCGCGTTCTGCCGGCAGGCGTGCTCGACGGCCGGATCGTGGTGGAACCTTCCAATGGTGTGCTCTCGCCCGGTCAGGCTCTTGAGCTGCGCGTTTATGTGGTCACCAGCGACGGTCGGCGAATCGACCGTACCACTTCCGCCGTGATGACCAGTTCCAATCCGGCCTCGGTCTCGATCCAAGGCAACCTGGCCTGCGCTCGCGGAGCCGGGACTGCCGAGATCATGGCCCAGCTACCCGAGTCGACCACGCCGGGGCGGTCCTTTGTCACGGTGGGTGACACGCCAATTACCGAACTCATCATCGATCCGTCGCGGCTTTTCCTCTCGGTCGGTGAAATCGCTCGGCTTCGCGTCCTCGGCCGCAGCGGTTCGGGGACGTACCTGCTGTACCTCGATCCGACGCTGCAGCTCTCGGTGAGCGGTTCCAACCCGGGCGCCGTGCAGGTCTTGGGAGCCGACGTTCAGGGGATGGCTCCGGGCAGCGCCGACGTAGTCGTCAACTACCAGAATCGGCTCTCGGCCGCGGTCCCAGTCACCGTCTCCGACAATCCCTGGACCGGGTTCACCCTCGATCCGATCCGTGCGGCCGTACATCCCGGACAGGGGCTCGTCTACCAGGCTTCTGCCCTACGCTCCGGGCGGCGGCTCGTCGTGAGCGAAGCAGACGGTCTGCGGCTCTCCACCTCCGATCCTTCGGTCGCCCGCACCGTGGGCGGTTCGGCGGTGGAAGGCGTCGGACTCGGACGCTCGGCCGTGATCGCTCAACTCGGCAACCAGACCGCCGAAGCGGCGCTCGACGTCGTCGCCGGCAGCGGGCCCATCGGAGGCATCGTGTCGGGCGAGACGACCGTGTTCGGAACTGGCTACGACTACGGGACCGAATACGTCATTCGCAATCGGCCGGGCTACGTTGTCGAAGGCGGCGATACGCGTTTCGTCACCCGCCAGGTCGGCACCGGGGTGGGTCTGCGGTTCTCGCCCGACGTGCTGCGGATCGGCATGAACTCGCCCGGCGCACTCGTTCGGGTCCACGAGTTCTTTTCCGACGGCTTCACCCAGGACGTGAGCAACGATCCGGCCCTCGAACTCACGCAGCCCCACGACTTCGCTCGGCTCGAAAAGACCCCTTCGGGCCCGGTCCTGCGGCCCGTCCGGCCCGGCGAATCGCGGATGTCCGCCCGGTTGGGCAACCTCGTGACTATACCTGAATTGTTCATTCAGGTGGGCGATTATGGCACGGTCGGCGGTCGCCTGCTGGTGAATCCACCGACTCTGGAACTCGCTCCCAATGAGATCGGGCGATTCACGAGTGTGCAGGTCGAACCGGGCGCCGGACAGGCGTCGTTCCCGGTGAGCTACTCGATGGAGATTCCTTCGGGCCAGGGCATTGTGGGCGCGACCGCCGACGGTCGGCTCCAAGGGCTCTCGGACGGCACGGTCCGCGTGGTTTTACGCGCCAACGCTCCCGACAGACCTTACGACGGCATCTCCACCGCGGCCATGGTCCACGTCAGCTCGCTGAGCCTTTCCATTCAACCGGCCGAAGTCTCGCTGAAGGTCGGTGCAACGACGCCCGTGATGACCGTGCTGGCGCACGAGACGGGACGGCCGCCGTCTCCCGTGCCGGCAACGATCGAGAGTCTCGACCCGTCGGTCCTCGCGCCGGCGGGCCTGACGGCCGGGACGTTCGTTGCTCAAGGGCTCGGAGGCACACAGATTCGAGCGGTTTATCGGGGGCGCGAAGCGTTGGCCAATGTGACGGTGACCGGCAAGCGTTTCCTGAGCGTTCAGAGCACCTTGGAAAGCGGCAGCAACGATTTTGCCGTTCGGATTGAGGTACTAGCGGCTGCCTCGGAAGGTCCGCTAGAATACCGCGTGTTTGCGGCCGAGCAGCCCCCACAAGGTGAGTGGATACCCGCCCAGAGTTACGAAGGACAGCAACGTGCCGTACTCACCACGCCGCGGATTGCCTACGGAGATCGTTCGGCACGGTACAGCCTGATCCTGGAATCGCGGCCCCAAGGAGGCGGTTCCGAGCAACGATACCCGTTCACGTTCCGATTGGAATCAAGAATCGTCGAAGACAGACCTTAGCGTAGCCCAGCCTGTCCCAGGCTGGGAGATTAGGAGTCCGAGTCTGGGACAGACTCGGCTACGAGTTTCGAAGCATTATTGAGTGCGGAAGGGCCTGATGGGATTTCCCGACGAACGCGACCGTAATTTGATCCGGCAGGCTGAGCAGGTCGAGGGGTTGGCCACCGACCTCTGCGACTGGTTGGCCGAGTTCAACTCGGCACGCCGTGCCGTCGACCTGCTGCCAATCGCCGAGAGCGACGAGTTTGAGGTCCTTCAGTTGCGGCGACTGGCCGGCAACCTGTTTACCTCCTCGAAGGTACCTGTCGCCGCGGCCGTCTATGGACCGTCGCAGGTCGGCAAGAGCCTGTTCATGGGACAGGTGCTCAAGCCGTCAAGCGAGGCCTACAGCCCGTTGGGCCGGGACGAGCAGCACGGCGAACCGGCCTACTACAAGGATCTCTCCTTCGACAACGACCTCAATCCCCAGAGCGGCTCGAACGAAGCCACCGCGCTGGTCACCCGCTTCACCACCAAGGACCGCATCGCGGCCAGCGTCGCGCCGGAATATCCGGTCATGGTCCGCGCCCTGACCCGGGCCGAATGGATTCGAGTGCTGGCCCGCGGATTCCACGTGGAATGCCAGGTGTCGGAGCGGGCGTGGCAGCAGAGCGAGTTAGAGGAACTGTTCGTGGATCTGGGCCGCCAATACGGCACCCGCGAGGTGGATCGCCGCTGGCGCATGGATCTGCTCGACGCCTTCTCCTACATGCGCACGGTGGATCGCCGCGGATTCCCGGCCAAGGAGGCCGTGCTGAGCGGCATGATGAGCCGCTATCCGCTCACCGAAGATGGCTACGTGGCCGCCGCCGCCCGGCTGTTCTGGAACGACTGGAATTCGCTTACCAGCCTTTTCGTTCGCATCAACAACTTCCTGGAGAAGATCCGCCTCGGCGACCACGATCCGGCTATTCTCACCCATTGGGCCGGCGTCCGCTTCCTGCTCGACAGCCAGCGGGCGAAGTTCCACGAGCGGCGAACGTCGAAGTGCTTTACCCGGGTCGACTGGACCGATTTCCATCTCCGCGAGCGCGGCGGATGGTATGTTCTCGAATATCACCCCGGGAGTGCCGACGGCGGCGAGGACCAGGAGACGATCCAGGCGGCCATGCTCGAACTGGTTCTGCCGGTACTCCCCCATCGGTTGAACGACGACTGGCGCAAGGTCATCGAGCAGATGGACTTTCTCGACATCCCCGGCATGCGAGCCGGCCGGCAGGGCGCCGAGCAGGGAAAACGCACCGCTGCCGAGACCATCGACGAACAGATGGAGATCGTCAAACGAGGCAAGGTGGCCTACCTGTTCGAACGGTATACCGAGGAACTGCAGATCCAGACGCTGTTTCTGCTCTCGCGCGGCGGAAACCTCGAGGTCACGTCGCAGATGAAGTACCACATCGACAAGTGGGGCCGTGCACGCTACGGCGACAAGGTCTGGCCCGGCAAGGTCCGCGACGAGGTGCCCGCCCTGTTCGTCGGCATGACGGGCATCGACGAGGAGTTTCGCAATCGCGAAGAGTACGCCGAAAAGGGGCTGTACGATGCCCGCCTGGGCCAACTGGTCGACGCCTTAGGCAACGTCATGAACGACTTCGGCGGCAAGGGGAAGGCTTTCGGCAACACCTACCCGATCCGCTATCCCGGCACCTGGGACACGAACGAGCAGCAGCGTCAGGAATCCGACCCCGAGAAGTGGGTCAGGGCGAAGAAGGCGTTCCTCGAATCGGAGATGGTGCGCGAGTACATGAAGTCGGCCGAGCTTCGCTGGGACGCCGCCATGCGCGACGACGACGGCGGACTCTCCCTGATCAGTGCCGGCATCCGCGCAGTCACCACCGCCACGGAGAAACAGGATCAGCTTCAGAAGGAGATTCTCGAGATCAAGAATCGCCTGCTGCAACTCTCGCGCGACTGGGTCGTCGATCCCGACGCGAACGTGGATCGTGAGAAACGAATTCGCGCCGCTCGCCGCGTCGTTGATTGGCTTCTTCAAGATGAGCAGCAAGCCTACTATCGCGTCCACGCCCTCCAGGAAACCATGAGCGTCCAGCCCGGCGATGAGATGAGCCTGGCCGACTGCGCCGATATCGTCAGCAAGCGCCACGGCGATCCGTTGCCGCGCAGCCTCCGCGAGTTCATGCACGAGTGGGCGACGGTCACGGTTCCCAAACGCTGGGAGGAATACACTGCCGATAACAGCGACGGCGGTCCTTGGCTCGACCCCAACGATCTGAACGCCTTCGTACGCTACCTGCGCGATTACCTGACGTCGTCGCAGGTCTTCGACGTGCTGGCGGAACGGCTCGGTCCGGTCGTTCACCTCAAGACGCGCGACGAGGCCGCCCGCCGCCGGGCTCGGCGAAAGTACGTGCAGATCATCATGAACGACTTCGTCATGAATCCCGGCCCGAGCATGACTCCCATTAAATCGCCCCAGAAGACCGTCGACGAAGGCGGCCCCCCCGCCGCCGCGTCGGAGGAAGCCGAACTGGAACAGCAGGATTTCGAGCGTTACGGTCTTATGTCCTCGTTCGTCCAGCGCTGGGCCCAGCGTCTTCCCCAGGCCCTGGCCCTCGGCGCCGGAGAACACGTGCAGATCCCCCCAGGAAATGCCGAACTGATCAAGATCCTCGATCCCTATGAATGAGAGGAACCAGGGTTCAGGTACTCTCCTCCTGAACCCTGGACCCTGAACCCTGAACCCCGCCCCCTGAACCCTGAACCCTGAACCCCGACAACTCCTCCATGCACATACTGTTTGCGAATACGGGCGTCCAAGTGATCTGCGTTCCGATGCGGGGCGGAAGCCGTTATCAGGCCGCCCAGATCGGTTACGGCTGGCAGCGCTGCCGATGCGGCGTCGAACAGGCCGAAGGAGCCGAAGGGCCGCCGGCGCGGGAGTACCCCTTCATTCAGTGGCAGATCATTCAGGCCGCTACGTCGAAGCTGTTCCTGGCGGTCGACACGACCTGCGGTGATCCCGACGTAGGCTACTTCTGCGACCCGGGCGCGCTCACCAAGGATTTTGAGATCACCTTGGACGGGTTTCTCGACGTACAGGGAAACCCGCTGCGCGGCATTCCCGCCGTCGACCTCTGCATCCGTTCGGCGGCGGCTACGGCCGGCGACGCCAAACACGTCCACATGATCATCGACTTCGGCAATAGCCGGACCGGGGCCCTGCTGCTCGAGATGACGGGCGAGATCACCCAGACTCCCCAGATGATGCCGTTCGAGTTGCTCAACCGCTATCACTTCGACGCCTGGAACGACGAAGGCGAATACGAGAGCACGCCGTCGGCCCGCTGGTTTTCATCCAAGACGATCTGGTGCAACACTCCCTATCTCCCGCCGGTGGCCCAGAAGAAGATCGAGTACCACACCGTCGAAGCGGACGACAAGGGCGGCTGGTTTGCCCGCGACAAGAAGAAGCTGAAGCAGAACAAGGTCGAAGTCACGATTACGCCGACGCTGTTCGACGACCTCTCGATGGTCCGCCTGGGGCGGGAAGGGGACGATATCTCCCATGTGATGCGGGCGGACGGAGATATCCGCATCGGGCTCAGTTCCCCCAAACGCTACCTGTGGGCCGACGATTCGAGTTGGCTGGAAGGGGCCAACTGGCACATGGCCGATCCGGGCGATCGTTGCGCAACCGGCGCCTATGCCGCACCGTTGCGCGGTCCCTACTTGCGTTTCGTGCACGAAGACGATCGCGATTTCCTGCTCACCGGGCGCAAACCCCGCGAGTCGGAGTATGCCACGCCGGCTCCCCACAAGCCGCGCCACGCCCCTCGCTGCATGATGACGGCCGCTCTCTACGAGATGCTCACCCAGGCCTACATGTACGTCAACTCACACGCCTACCGGTCGGCTTCCGGCGATTCGGGACGAGCCCGCGAGATCCGCACCATGACCTTGACGTTCCCCAGCGGAATGATCGAGGAGGAACAGAAACGGCTCGAAGCCCAGGCGCAGAAGGCGATCAATATCTTCAGGCTCACCCTCGGCAAACACCAGCGGGTCGAGCCCGAACTGAATCTCAGCATCGACGAAGCCAGCGCCGTCCACCTTACCTACATCTGGAGCGAACTGCGTCTGCTGGGCCAGGACCCGCGGCTCTGGTTTGCCTTGCTGCGGCAGGATCGCGGCGCGATGCCGGCAAAGCAGGAAGAGGAGGTTGACGAAGGTCCGGCGGCCACACCCGCCGCCCGGCGCCGGGCTCGTCCCGGCCTGCGCCGCCCGGGCGGTCCCGCCCCGCCGCCCCGGCGCCGCCCCGGAATGCCGGCCGAGGGGGAATCGTTCGGCGACCCGGCCAGCGAAATCCGCATCGCCTGCATCGACGTCGGCGGCGGCACCACCGACCTGATGATCGCACGCTACAACTTCGAATCGAAGATCGACGACTCGATTCGCGGCGCCGTCCTCCATCAGGACGGCATCGCCCTGGGCGGCGACCAGTTGGTCAAGCGGCTGCTGGAGACGATCATCGTTCCCACCTTCGCCGAGGCCGTCGGCCTGGAGGACGAGGACATCCAGTTCCTGTTCGGTCCCGAGGTGCCCAAGAACCGCGAGTTCCGCGCCCAACGGGTCGGCTGGATCAACCGGCTGTTCGTGCCCCTGGCCCAGGTCTATCTGAACAACGCCGTCGACAACGTCACCGACGAGCCGATCTCGCACACCGATCCCGAGATTATCGATCCCTCCGTACTCGATTCCCTCCAGGCCGTGTTCGACAAGCTGCGCGGCCCGGGCTACTACACGGTTCAGCAGGAACTCGACCTCTACGTCAATCGGGAGGAATTCGAGGGCGTCGTCCACGACGTCTTCGACGAGTTGCTGTTCGACTACTGCGAACGGATCGTCGACCACAACACCGACGTCGTCCTCCTGGCCGGACTGCCCACCAAGCTCGACTACATCCAGCGGCTCGTCCGCATGTACGTTCCCCTGTCGCCGTCGCGAATCGTGCCCATGCATCAGCACTACGCCGGCAACTGGTATCCCTACCAGGATGAAAAGGGGCGCAACCCCGGCGTGATCGTCGATCCGAAGAGTCCCGTGGTCGTGGGGGCGGCCATCGAATTCATGGCCAAGCACGGCATGCTCCCCCAGTTCAAGTTCGAGATGAAGGGCAAGGCCAAAGAGAACACCTATTACTGGGGCGTGATGACCGACGCCACCAGCGGCATCCGCAAGGAACGGATCCTCTTCCGTCCGGCCGAGGAGCAGGCCAAGGAGGAGATCACCGAGTTCTCCACGAGTTCCCAGCGCGTGATCATCGGCCGCAAGATGACCGAAGGCGAAGAGGCCCAGGCCTCGCCCGTCTACGTCCTCAAAATGGACACCGGCGACCGCATCGGCAAGACCGAGATCGCCGTCAAGATCAAACGGAAGCGTGCCAGCGGTGAGAAGGAGGAATACCTCGAAGTCGAGTCGGTCACGGGCATCGTTGCCGGCGACGACGCCATCCTCGGCGACAACGTCCACTTCACCTGGCGCACCCTGGCCGACGAACGCTACTACCTCGACACCGGCGGACTCGACAACATCGAAGTGAACCAATAAACACACGTAGGTTGGCTCTCCAGAGCCAACCACAAGAAGCGCCGGAGACCTTCGCTCTTCCAGACACCCAAGAACAACGCAACGCCCGCAAGTTCCTTCCCAAGTGTTCAATTTTCCCCTTGACAAAATACTGTAAATCTGTATACTATTAAATGACCATTGAAGGGGGACAGATCGCAGCGTTCCGCCGTACGCTGGTTGTCAAACGTCGCTCCTGGGGCCGGCCTCCTGATGAATAACCCGGAGATCAGAACTCGTGATCCTCGCTTCTGCACCTGCCGCGTTGCCGCCCAGCCGACGCCACGCGTCCGCCACTTCGACAGCACCCCTCCACCGGGCCAAAAGCACCTCAAAACTCCGCGCAAACAATGTCAACAATGCAAACAACGCAAACAATGGAGCAGGCAACCTGGGCAACGTAGCCCCCACCGCCGACCCCAATCCAGCCGCAGATATCGGCACAAATCGCTTCCTGTTGACCAAATCTCAACCCACACAACTCCCGCGCTGAGATCGCCAGTTGCAGCATCCGCCAACCCTGCCCACAACCATCTTGCAGCGAAGAATCACCGTGGATGACCCACTTGACACCGCCCAGTGCAGCGAACTCCAGCAGTTGACCGATCAGATGGCCGAACTCGGCCGGATGTTCGAGAAGGCCAACCGCCAGATTGCCGACTACCTGCTTCACCGCGACGCCCAGGCCGGCACCAAGGCGGAATCGGCACCGTCCGTTGAGGTCGGCGAGATTGCCAAACAGATTGCAGAACTCGGCGAGAAGCTCGATCGCCTTTCTGCTGCGACCCCGGCGACACCCTCCGCCGCCGCTGTGCCGGCCCCTGGCGTATCGCCGGAACGGCTCGAGACACTGCTGAAACCGCTGCGCGAGAAGCTCGACATTCTCGACCAGCAGAACACGGCCCTCTACCAGACGATGGAGCGTCTCCAGTCGCACATCGACGGCGGCGTGCAGAGTCTGGCCGAGTTGCTCGTTCCTGCGCCGCAGGAAGAAGAGACCTCGGCCGTCAGCGGCGATTGGCTCACGGCCGTGCTCGGCCCCGAGTTGGTGGCCGACGGATCGCTCGGTTCGGCCTGCCGGCAATTGGTGGAAGGCGTCCTGGCGGGCGAGGCCGCGGCCCAGGGCCTGGCCGGACAGTTGCTCGTGTTCCGCTCCGCCTCACCGGAACGGCTCCCCCAGTTGCTCAAGGACGTCGGCGAGGCCTATTACCGCTGGCAACCGAAGACCTCGCCCGGCAACACTCGGTTTGAGGAGGCGCTGATCCACTATTTGCAGCGGACCTGCGAGAATGCCGGGATCTACAACTCGATCGAGTTGGTCCATCCCGGCGAACGTTTCGATTCCAGCCGCCACAACGCCGCCTCGCGCGGAGTCGAAATCGTCGAGGTTCTCGGCTGGATCGTCCTCCGCGATAACGGAAAGGTTTACACGAAGGCAACCGTCGACGTCCGGTAGGTACCAACGAAGGATCTCCATGAACACGTTCCGCTGCACACGATGCGGATTCCATGTCCAGCGACCGACCCAACCCTATAGTTGCCCCCAGTGCGGGACGCAGGCGGTCGGGCTGTTTCAACTGGTTCCGCAAGGTGCCGCGCCGCCCCAGCCGCAAGGGCCGCCGCAGTATCAGCAGCCGCAGCAGCCGCAAACGCCCCAGATGCCCGGCTATCCGGCCCAGCCGCAGTATCCTCAGCAGCCGCCCGCTCAGCAGCGATTTCCCACCTCGCAACCTCAGCAACCGAGGTTTGTCCAGGGCTATCCGCAGTACCAGCAGCCTGCAGCACCGCAGCAGCCTGCGGGGCCCCAGTATCCTCAGACACCGGCCTATCCTCAGGCCCCCGGTTATGGAACGCCGGCTGGCGGTTATCCGGCGCAACCTCCCGGACACGGCGGCGTCCGTCCCGGGGGAATTCCCCGAGCGCCGGGCGTGCCGCAACCTCAACCGCCGGCGGGCGCACCCCCTCAATATCCAAGCCAACCGGGCTATCCGGGCGGACCTCAGCAGCCACAACATCCGCAGCAGCCTCAACAGCCGTACTATGGAACGCCCCAACAGGGCGGGCAGGCCTATCCACAGGGCTTTCCGACGCAACAGCCCCAGGCTCCCACGCCCGGTTATCCGGCCAACGCTCCGGTAACTCCGCAACAGCCCTACGCGCCTTATCCACAGCAGGGAGCCCCTTACCAGACGCCTCCCCCAGCGCAGCCGCCGCAGGGCTACCCGGCACAAGGTCATCCGCCTCAGGGTCAGCAGCCGGCGCCGCAGCCGCAGGCCGGTTATCCGTTTCAGCCGGTTCCTCAACAACCGTCTGCTCCTCAAACGCCGCCGGCTCAACCGCCCGCGTCATCTCGTCAGGCTCCGCAACCACCGCCCCCTACCGTCACCGGCGGTTTGACGTTCCAGTCACCAGGCACACCCCAGGCGCCGCCTTCGCGTCCGGCACCGGCTGCCCAGCGGCCCCAGGCGCCCAAGCAGCGGCCCACGACTTCGAAACCGACGAAGGCCCGACCGCCGGCTCCACAGACTCCCACGCGGACCACTCCGCCAGCGAAGACGCCGCAACCGGCGGCCGGCAAGCGGTCGACGGTTCGCCCGGCCGCTCAACCGGCTAAAGCAGAGCCGCCCAAGCCGGTTGTCAAACCGCGAAAGCGTCCGGAAGTGCTTCGCCCCAAGGAGTTCGTCTGGGCCTTTCCCGCCGAGCCGCCGTTTGCGGATAAGGCCCGGCCTGCCCGAAACGCCCCGGCCGTCGATGCCGAAGGCCGGATCTACCTCTGCACGCAGGGGCGTCTCTACGCCCTTGTGGAAGAGGAGGGCAAGGCGAAGGTTGTGTGGGAATACGTGATCGGCACACACGTGCCCGGCCCCGTGGTGGTCGCGCCGGACGGCACGATCCGCGTGCACGCTAGCGACGGCCTGCTCCATTGCATCAATCCGTCCGGGAAGCAGCATTGGACTCCCGCCGACGTGGGCGAGCCGCTCGGCTGGGCCGCCCCGGTCGTCGATTCCCGCGGCAACACCTACATCTGCGGATACGACGGGGGCCTGATCCGTGTCGACGGGGAAGGAAAGACCGGGCGGCACCCCTTCTTCCGTTCCCGACGCAAGTTCGATTCAACCGGCGTGGTTCTCAGCGACGTGCTGCTGGTCGGTTCCGAAGACGGCTATGTCTTTGCGATCAGCCTCGACGAAGACGAAGCCCGCAACCTCTGGGATCACTCCCAGGAGTTCGGCTATGCCGGCGGGTTCATCAACTCGGCCCCTGCCGTCTCCGAAGACGGCGGAATCATCGTGGTTGCCGCCCGGGATGAAAACCTTTACGGCTTTGCCCCCACCGGGGCCAAGGCCTGGAACGTCAAGCTTCCCGGCCAGTTGCTCGGCTCGCCGGTCATCGGACCTGACGGCCACATCCTGGTCGGCGTCACCCAGGCACCTCGCGGGCAGCAACCCAGCGGGCTGCTCTACTGCGTCGACGGAAACAGTCACAAGGTCCGCTGGCAATACGCCACCGGCGACGCCATCGAATCGACACCGGTCATCGGCGACGACGGCCTGATCTATTTCGGCGACAATTCGGGCACGATCCACGCCCTCGACTCCTCCGGCGAAGTCCAATGGAAAGCCCGAGTCGAATCGCCCGTCCGCTCCGCCGCCACCATCCTCGCCCCTCGGCGTCTGGCCGTCGCCCTCGACAACGACACGGTCGTGGTCCTCAAATGCTCATCCAACGGCCTGGCCACAACCGGCTGGCCCAAGCTGGGGCGGAATCTGGGGCAGACGGGGTTGATTGAGGGGTGAGTTGGGAGCATTGGCCCCCTCCATCCCATAGCCACGGGAAGCGGCATTTCGATTTCGCCGATGGCAGATTGGCACTTGGATGCCGAAGTGATTGAGGCGTTTGAGAATGCGACGATCTTGGGACGATTACCGGAGGTTCTGTGGGGCTCTGTCCACCCTTCCCCGGATTGACTACGTTATCGACGGCGGTATCCTGAACGGTAGCGGGCGGTGTGTTCCCAGGAAAAGGTAAACGGGGTTCGCATCCAGAGCTGGACTGCAAGATTAGGCGACGGGGAGTGCTTGTCGGACTTTCCAATCATTTGACCGTGGCCACCACGAAGGTCCAGGATGGCGGATAACAGGGGCGATCCATGAACAGGAGAATTGAGAGGATTCGTAACGGCCTAGAAAGACTTCGCTCCGCAAAACGACAGCCGAAAGTCTTCGGCGTTGGAGCCCACGGATTCGATCTGAATCCGCCGCTATCCGAGTCCGCCGTGCGGAAGTTTGAAGCCAAACACCGCATCCCTCTACCAGAAGACTATCGAGGCTTTCTGGTTCATCTGGGAAATGGTGGTGCAGGGCCATTCTACGGTGTATTCAAGCTGGGAGAGATGGACGATTGTTTTGACTTTCGGAAATGGAAGGAAGGTGATGGCTTTGTTGGCAAGTTGTCGAAGCCCTTCCCCCACAAGAAGCCATGGAACGATCTGACTGGTGAGCCCGAGGAAACGGACGACGAAGAAGAGTACGAAAAGGCACTTGAGGCATTCGACGAGCGTTATTGGACACCCGATAACGTCAACGGCGCGATCCCAATCTGTCACGAAGGATGCGCGAATCGTGATTGGCTGGTGGTTACAGGTCCCGAGGCAGGGCACGTGTGGCACGATGCCCGGACAGACCAAAAAGGCTTGTACCCAATCGCAATAGGCAAAAAGAAACGCGTTACGTTCCTGGAGTGGTACGTCGATTGGTTGAATCAAGCTTTGGCAAAACTGCCCAAACACCGCCACTGAATGTCGGTCGCGGAATCGGGTGGCTTTGTCGTCGTCAATCAACTCCCCGACCCGCTTCTTGTTGACCACTGTTCCATCAAATCACCGTTTTGGCCCAGAAGCAAGACACAGCTTGCCGCGCTGTTGACTTGGAGACGCGTCAGAAGCAGTTTGCAGCCCTGATCCATGAAGGCATCCCTCTCGCTACTCGCGCAATTCACGATTACCTATAACGTCTGTATGGCTTTGCATGAAGTGGGGCATGCAGTGGGCAATACGCTTTCTGGTGGACGGGTCTCGTTCATCTCGTTGAATCCCTTCTGTTGGTGTTGGACTGGTTTTGCGTCGAATCCGCATCCGTTGATTTCCATGTGGTCTGGTGTCGGTATCGGCGCGGTCTTCGGGGTGCTTCCCGCTCTGGGGTTTGTCGCGTTTCGGCGCGGGGTGCCCAGCCTTCTGCATCTCCTTGGCATCGTATCTCTTGCCATAAATGGGATTTACCTCCTCGGAAGCACTTTGGCTGGTGTGGGAGATGGGGCGGCCCTTGTTCGGCTTGGAATGCCGAAGGTGCCGCTTGTGGTTGCTGGGCTGCTCTTGATGTTGGGTGCCGCGTACTGGTTCATCATCGTTATGCCGCGATTCGGGATGGCATACTCGGCTTCCTTCACGCTTCGTTGCGGGGTCTTGATGGGTGGGGTGGGCTCCTATCTGGTGCTCATGATGTTGTACGTTGCCGTCTATCACAGAGGCGAGTTTGCCACGTTTGTTGTGTTTGCTGTTGTCGGGATTGCCATGCTCATCGCGTTGGGGGCTGCTCCGACACTTGCTCGTCATGCTCTTGTGAGTCGGTATGGGAACGCATCAGTCTCAAGTGTACGGTGGGCGCATGTGTTGGGGTACACTGTTGTGGGAATACTCATTGTCTCGGCGGAACTTGCCTTGTTTGGACTGTAGGGGGCGATGCACCGTGCCGGACACCCGGCCGCGAGTGGAATGCGGCAGGGAGAGCGATTTCGGGGCAGAGTGCCCAGCAGGTGATCCTACTCGTTCCGCCGTTCCGCAACTGTCCCACAAAACGACCGATCGTCGAACCAGGGCACCGCCGAATCAAACGGCCCGTATCTTCCCCTGCTTCTACACGAATCCAGCACGTTCCACACGACTACCCATCCCGCCTGTGATTGGGTGTATCGGAGGAGGCGAGACGGCCAGAACGGGGCCACCTACGCTCTGACGCGAAGGGGCCCGTTTGCGGGTGGCACGTTGTTCCGCCGCGTATCTCTGTAAAACCGCACAACTTCGCTCCACGCCGAAGGCGTGAAACACCGCGGCCCTGGGGGCGTTGGATCGACTCCGTCACCGCGGCCCTATCGCTCCACCATCAGCGACAGCCCGGCGTCGATGTATTGCCCGCCGCGGGTTTGGCGGCAGTGGATGGCGATCGTGTTCCGGCCCTGTTTCAAGGCGACTGTTGCGGCGGCGTCGAGCGGCACGTTGACGTAGGCGGTCGTGTATTTCGTGAAGGATTTGACCAGGCGACCGTTGAGGTAGACTTCGGCATCTTCGTCGTGGTGGATGTTGAGACAGAGGTCGCCCGCCACGGGCAGCGAGTCGAGCGTGAACGTGCGGCGGATCCAAATGTCCGACGTGTTCCACACCGTCCGCACGACGGTCCCGGGAGTGCCCTCGGTGCCGAAGCCGCCGGGGCCCGACTTCCACCCCGCGGCGTCGAAATTGGGTTTCATCCAGTCGTCGCCCGGCTTCTCAGTGGTGTAGCTCCAGGTTTGAGGCTGGTCCTTGCTGGAAGGCACGAGCTGGGTGAGCACGGGCGGCGGCAGATGGAGCTTGCGGGCCGCCTCGGCCATTCGGTCGAGGTCCATCTTGACGAGGGCCCGATCGTAGGTCATCAGCCCGTTGACTTCGATCTCGACGTCCGACGTCTGGGTGTAGACGGCCGCGGAAAGGCCCTGGCCGATCAACGGCCGCATGGCGGTGAGCAGCCCCACGTAGGCGTTCGTCAGGTCGTCGGCCGACTCGAAGGAGACGTAGCCCCAGTTCTTTTCGGCCTGCCAGGTGTGGCCGCTGACGGGCATGCCCAGGCCGCCGAATTCGCCCAGGACGACGACGCGATTCTCCTCGGCGGGACGAGTGCCCGGCCCCGGGTACTTGTGCATGTCGGAGACGTTTCCGCTGCCCTTATCCGTCCACCCGCTGGCCTCGTTGACCGGCCGGGTCGGTTCGTAGTGTTGGATCCACTCGACGATCTCGGGCGTGTCGTGCTGGCCCCAGCCCTCGTTGAACGGCACCCACATGACAATCGACGGGTGGTTGTGCAGGGCGTCGATCATGGCCTTCAACTCGGCGCGGAAGTTGGCCTTGCTCTCGTCGTTCTTGTCGGACCCGCCGGCCGGCATGTCCTGCCAGACGAGAAGGCCCAGTTTGTCGCACCAGTAGTACCAGCGGGCGCACTCGTACTTGACGTGCTTGCGGGCCATGTTCATGCCGAACTTCTTCGTCATCTCGACGTCGTACTTCATCGCCTCGTCGGTCGCCGGCGTGTACAGCCCGTCGGGCCACCAGCCCTGATCCAGGGGCCCGTACTGGAAGAGTACCTCGTTGTTCAGCATCAGCCGGTTCAGTCCGTCGGCGTCCTTGGCAACGTGGATCTTTCGCATGCCGAAGTAGCTCTTGACCGTATCGATCGTCTCTCCGTCTCCCACGAGGCGAACATCGAGGTCGTACAGGTTGGGCGAATCGGGCGACCAGAGTCTCGGAGCGTCGACGGCCAACTCGATGGTCTGGCCGGTTTCTCCGGCTTTCGTGGCGACGACCGTACCGCCATCGATCGCGGCGAGTTCGACCTGTGCGCCGGCCGACGCATTGACCGTGACGGAAACCAGCTTGCGGTCGACGTCGGGCACGATCTTCAGGGATTGAATGTAGGTGGCCGGCACGGTTTCGAGCCAGACCGTCTGCCAGATCCCGGTGACGGCCGTGTACATGATTCCGTGCGGCTTCAGCACCTGCTTGCCGCGGGGTTGCCAGCCGGCGTCGGTCGGGTCCCAGACGGAGAGGACGATTTCGTTCTCGCCGTCCCTCAGCTTTTCCGTGATGTCGAAGCTGAACGGATCGTATCCGCCCGTGTGCGAGCCGACTTCCTTGCCGTTGATCGAGACGCTGCACTGCCAGTCGACGGCGCCGAAGTGGAGCAACAGCCGGGCGCCGTCGGGCAGGGCGGGCGCCGCGAACGTCCGCCGGTACCAGAGCTTCTGGTCCGGCTGAACCGGCTTCATTACGCCGCTCAAGGCCGACTCGACGGCGAAGGGGACGAGGATATCGCCGTCCCACCGGGCCGGTTTGCCGGCGTCCTTGCCCTGAATCGCATACTGCCAGAGGCCGTTGAGGTTGGTCCATTCCGGGCGAGCCATCTGGGGCCGGGGATACTCGGGCCAGACGTTCTTGGGCGAGACGTCCTTCGCCCATCGCGTGGCCAACGGGCCTTTGGCCAATTCCCAGGCGTGTGCGATTCCGGCGGTTCCGAGCAGCGTCAGAGCTGCGAGCAGCAGAGTGGTCGAGCGAGGTTTCACTTGCAGTCCTCCAGGGATGATTGGACCAGAGTGCTTTGCGTTCCAGAGTCAATGACCATTATGGCGTCTTGCGGGAGCATTGGAAGGGCTGCAGAACCATGACGCTCCCGCTGCCGCATCGCGGCAAGCATCGCCAGTCTGTCCCTCGGCAACCAGCGTACCCCACACCCCATGACGCCGCCCCGGAGAACCATTGTTTGTTGCTGCTTCAGTCGCCATACTCATCTTTACCCGGCGGCCAGGCCGCCGGACGGATACGACCGCCGGACAAGAACCCTGAGGTTGCCCAGGAATGAGACGTTGTGTGCTGATTCTGATTCTAGCGGCTTGCTGCGAGGCTGCAGGGCAGGACGCTGCTCCCCGGCAGACCCCGACGTGGGTTTCGGCGATGATTGCCGCACGCCGGCGTTTCGAGTCGCCGGTCGCCGAACCCGAAGCGGCCGTTGCGGCCACCTGCCGCCGGCTCTGGCGTGACCATCCGGAGATGGATTGGTTCATGCAGGACAATCCCCACCGAGCGCCCGAGTCGAGCGGATTCGACGTGCAGCGGGAATTCGGTTGGTACCTCGATCCGTCCCGCGACGCGTCGGCGGAACGGGAGATGATCGGCCGCGTCCTCGCCGAGTTGAAGGACGCGGCTCCGTTGCGAGGGCGGCTCGACCGGATTGGTGAGGAGAATCCGCCGCCGGAAGATCCGCGTTGGCTGGAACTGTATGTCGAGGCATGCCGGCAGCGCCGCAAGGTGCGTCTCCAGGCGCTTCTTCAATACGCACCGGAGATGGTGTTCGTCAAGCATTACACGCTCGGCGGTTCGCACTATGCGTACACCGAGGGGCAGTCCGACGCTCAGGCCGAACGGCATTTCAAGCCCGGCTCGGCCTTGTGCCTGCTGCGCTACGACGGTTCGCAGGTTGCCGTCGAGACGCTTCTGGAGGATCCGGGCGGGGTGATCCGCGATCCCGACGTTTCCTACGACGGCCGGCGAGTGCTGTTTGCCTGGAAGAAGTCGGATCTGGAAGACGATTACCACCTCTACGAACTGGATCTCGAGTCGCGAGACGTTCGTCAACTCACCTCGGGGCTGGGCGTGGCCGACTACGAAGGAGCCTATCTGCCCTGCGGCGACATCCTGTTCAACTCCTCGCGGTGCGTGCAGACGGTCGACTGCTGGTGGACCGAGGTCAGCAACCTCTATCGCTGCGACGCCGACGGCGGTTCGCTCCGCCGACTGACTTTCGACCAGGTGCACGACAATCTTCCGACCGTGACCGACGACCATCGGATCCTCTACACGCGTTGGGAATACAACGATCGCGGGCAGATCTACCCCCAGCCGCTGATGCAGATGAATCCCGACGGGACCAACCAGTCGGACTTCTACGGAGGCAACTCCTGGTTTCCGACGACGATCCTCCATGCCCGGGGCGTGCCCGGCACGCAGAAGGCTGTGGCTGTGGCTTCCGGACATCATACGCGTCAGACGGGCAAACTGATCCTGATCGACCCGTCCAAAGGCCGACAGGAAAGCGAGGGCGTGCAACTGATCGCCCCGGTTCGCGAGACTCCGGCCGTCAAGGTGGATCGCTACGGCCAGGAGGGCGAGCTTTTTCAATACCCCTATCCGCTCAGCGAAACCGAATACCTGGTCACCTATCACCCGGTCGGTTGGGGCTGGAAGGAATCGCTCGGACTTCGCACCGGCATCTACTTCATGACGATCGACGGCAAGCGTGAACTGCTGGCGAGTGATGCAGTGCTCCCGTGCAGTCAGCCGATTCTGTTGCGGCGGCGGGCCATCCATCGAATCCGACCGAGCCTGGTAGATTATCGCAAGGATACGGGGACCTGCTACGTTCAGGACGTCTGCATCGGTCCGGGCCTCGCCGGAGTTCCTCGTGGCACGATCAAGACGCTGCGAGTGGTGAAACTCGACTTCCGGGTGGCCGGCATTGGCGAGAACCGCAACGGTGGCCCCGGCGGCACGGCCCTGATCAGCACGCCCGTGGCGATTGGGAACGGCACGTGGGACCCCAAGATCATTCTCGGCGACGCGACCGTTTATGACGACGGCTCCGTGTTCTTCTCCCTGCCGGCCCGAACGCCGGTCTACTTTCAGTTGCTCGACGAGCAGGGGCGAATGGTTCAGACCATGCGGAGTTGGACGACGCTGCAGCCGGGCGAGAACGCTTCCTGCGTCGGCTGCCACGAGCACAAGAACAGCACGCCGGCCGCCGACCTGCCATTGACCGCGGCGATTGCTGCGGGGGCGGAGACGCTTCGGCCATTTCACGGAGAAAGACGTGGCTTCAGTTTCGCCACGGAGATTCAGCCGGTACTCGAGCGGAAATGCGCAAGCTGCCACTCGGCGGCCGGCGGAGACGAACCGTTTCTGACCGGCGAACCGGTCACCGACGAGCTTGCCAAACGCCGTTGGAGCCGGGCCTATCTGAACCTGACCCACGCCCGGCCTGACAACGACAAGGGACACTGGCGAGGCGATCCGGATCACCCGCTGCTCAACTGGGTCAGTGCCCAGTCGGCTCCGCCCATGCTCGCACCCTATTCGGCAGGATCGGCCTCCAGCAAGTTGATTCAACTGCTTGCCGAGGGGCACGAAGGTGTGGAACTCTCGCGGGAGGAGATGGACAAGCTCTGCGCGTGGATCGATCTGGGAGTCCCGTTCTGTGGGGACTACCGCGAGGCCAACGCCTGGACCCCGGAAGAGACAGCCAAGTACGACCGCTACCTGAGCAAGCGGCAGCGACTTGCGTCCGAGGAAGAGGCGTCTCTGGAATCGCTGCGGGGCGGCGGCCAGTAGGGATTCGTGTGTTTTCGGCACACGAGGCGCAGATGCGTTGGAGTCCACGCCTTTGCGTGCTGGGCGTAGCCTGAAGGCTGAACTCCAGCGAAAAATGGGTTCTTCCGCAGAATTCGCGGGTGAATTTGTGTGGTCGGGGCCTATTGACGCCTGCGTAGCCAATGCACGAGGGCGACCAACGGAAGCCCGGATTTCTGCGGCCTTCCGCAAACCGATACGTAAACAGCAGCCCGCTTTCCTGTGTCAAGAATGGATCAGAGAAGAGGCACCGGTACTTCGAAGCTGAGTACCGGTGCCTCTTCTCTGATCCACGTCTTTTTTGGGCAAACGGGCAGATCCTCGCCAGCGGCGCGCTGCATGGTCTAATGGTCTATTCGTGGACGGCTTCGACGATACCTGCGAATTCTGAGAACTGAAGCTCGACGAAGCACTCGAGCCCTCGACTGGCGTGGCCCTCCGCCAGGGCATAGAATGACCGGCTGTCTGCTTTCAGCCTCAGCTTGCCACATCATTCGGGAGACGCCCCATGCCAACCAAGCCATCCACTCGCCGCGTATTTCTCAAGGCCGCCGGGGCAACGGTTGCCGGTGCCGTTCTGGGGACATCGGGCCGGGCGACGTTTGCCGGCCAGCCCGCCCAGACCGCCATCCCGCGTTGGCGAGGTTTCAATCTCACCGACTTCTTCCAGGCTTTCAGCCGGGGCGAACAATCTGCCGGGATGGTCAGCGAAGATGATCTCAAGTGGATCCGCGATTGGGGTTTCGACTTCGTCCGCATCCCGATGGACTACTGGCTGTGGATCGACTCGGACTGGCGCGAGACAAAGAAGCTCTCGCCCGACGATATGACCAAGATCGATGAGCGGACCATGGAGAAGGTCGACCGGACCGTGGAACTGGGAGCGAAGTACGATCTGCACGTGAGCCTCAACTTCCATCGTGCTCCCGGCTACTGCATCAACAATCCGGATCGCGAACCCTTCGTGCTGTGGAGCGATCCGCGGGCCGAGGAGGCCTTCGTTTTCCACTGGGACCTGTTTGCCAAGCGGTACCAGGGAGTGTCGGCCAAGCAACTGAGCTTCAACCTGGTCAACGAGGCGCCCGGGGTCCGCGAGGGATACATGTCGGCCGAGGACTATCGGCGGGTGATGACCCGGGCCACGGAGGCGATTCGGAAGCATACGCCCGATCGAACGATCATCATCGACGGCCTGAGCGTGGGCAACAAGGTCGTCGATAACATTATCCCCACGGGCGTTGCCCAGAGCGTGCACGCCTACACGCCCGCCGGCATCAGCCACTACCATGCCAGTTGGGTCGACAAGAACATGAGCTTTCCCACTCCCACCTGGCCTCTCCTCAACAAGAATGGCTCGGTCAAGTGCGATCGGGCAACGCTCGAAGCCCATTACGCTCCCTGGGCGGAACTGGCGAAGAAGGGGATCGGCGTTCACTGCGGCGAGGCTGGCTGCTACAACAAGACCCCCTACGAAGTGTTCCACGCCTGGCTTTCCGACGTGCTTGACATTCTCAAGGGGCATGGCATCGGCTACGCCCTGTGGAACTTCCGCGGTTCGTTCGGCCTGCTCGATTCCGGCCGGGCCGATATCGAGTACGAGGACTGGCACGGCCACAAGCTCGACCGGCGGCTGTTGACGTTGCTGCAGAAGTCCTAGCAAGGGCGGCCAGCCCGATCAATCCCACCACCAGCGTTCCGCCTCGGCAACCGGCGGCGACGCGGAGCGTTGGGATGCAATCTGGCCTGTCCGATCCGCAGCCAGCGAACTGGTTCGCAGGAAATAGCCCGGATCGATACGGACCCCGCCGCTCACTCCCACGATGAACTCACCGCGACCCGTCGAGCAGTGGTTGATCACGGAATCGACCTTCTGCGGCTCGGGCCCCAGCCGGACCGGGCAGGCCGCCGCGTCGGTGAAATGCGTCATGTTCCAGCCGGCCGCCTCCGCCAGATCCTGGCGACGCACCAGGGCGGTGACCAGGGCCAGATCGCAGACGTTCCGCAACTCGGCATAGACCGGGTAGCGATCGCAGAGCTGCTTGAAATGGCGGGTGAACGACTCCGCGAACTCCCGGTTCGGCTCATCCGACTGGCCGGTATGGATTCGCCGGCCGTCGGCTTCGAGCATCTCGTTCTCGCTGAGGACCTTGGCCCCCTGGCCCTTGAGTGCGAAGGCGTCGTGCTGATGGGACGCGATGACCGAATCGTAATCCAAGGTGAACCACCAGCGGAGAACCGACATGGTGGCCTCTGAGGTGCGATCCTTGGCCGCCAACTTGAGATAACTGTCGACGCCCACGACCCCCGGCTCGATCCCCATCCCCACCAGTTTCATGTGGTAGTCGGCTTCGAGCATGACCGACGCCACCCGCGTCCGCGGATCGATCCCGTAGACATCCAGGTTCTGCTTGCCCAGTTCCTGCTGAAGCCGGGCAAGCCACGACCTGCGGGTGCCCGGTCTGAGCGGTTTCTTGGCCGATTCCTCGGCGAAGGCCTTGAATCTCGCCAGGCCTTCCTGAGTCGGCACGATCAGGCATCCGAAGGGCGACTGATTCCCGCTTGCCATCTGACGAAGGACGACGATCAGGTCGTCGAGTTGAATGATCGGTTCACCCGTCTCGGTGCTGACGAACCGGTTCTCCTCCGACAGACGCCAATCGCCGGCCGGTCCGGCGATCACCAGGTCGCCGGACTCGGGATAGACGAAGACGTATTCGATTCGGCGCAGCCCGGCCATGAGCCCCATGGCCACCGTGGGGCCCTTTCCGGCCGCGGCGCGGAGTTGCAGTTGCTTTTCCAGTCTCGGCAAGGAGATCTTGCGCAGAAGCGAACTCTGGCGAACGTCGTCACCCTGAGCTCGGGCCGCCACGGCCTTTCGCAAGGCCGATAGTTCTTCGTTCGTGGCCGTGCTCACCGTTTTTCGGAGCGTCCCCTGCGGATCGATGTAGACGCCTGTGGCGAAGGGGGAGATTGCGCCCGGTCCGCCCACGTCTTCCCAGGTGTCCGGTTGAACCGTGGTGGTGATGAGCTGTATCAGGCTGTCGAAGTCGGCCATGACGGACCCGCCAAGCCCGGAGCCGACCATGGGATTCAGCCCCGGTGTCACGACGCCCGGGTTGTTGATGATCGGCTGCTGGACGACCTGGGCTGAGGCGGTCGCTGGCGAAAGGGCGAGAACCGACCCCAAGAGCAGGACGATCGGTAGGGAGATTGAGCGTAGAACGTCCACCGTTTGGCCCTCCGTTGATATTCCACGAAGCAAGAAACGCTGGCTTCACCCCCCTATTACTATCGCAAGTTCTGCGGACAAGGCAAGGGATTTGAGCGGTGAGCGGTGAGCGGTGAGCTTTGAGCCTTGAGCTTTGAGCCAAGCGGGGGGACTGCTTAAGCTGCGCACGGCGTGCCGCCTGAGACGGGCTGCGTCGGGGAGGGCGTGTGCGAGCAGCGAGAGTGCGCTACGCGTCGGCTACGCCACCGCGCGGCGCAATAATGGAGAAGCCGCCCAAGACCGAGAAGTCGTTTGGATTCGCACTGAGCAACGAGTGAACGCCTGCATCCATCCCGTGAATCATTGCCGCTGGTTCAGCTTTCTTTGGGGGGGGGCGTGGCATGGGGATGATACTGGGGCGATATGGACACCAGGACGCCGAAGTGGTATACGTCTGCGGTAGGGGAATTGTCTAAGACGCGGTGTTGTGAAGTGGAGGCCGATCCGCGGAGAGTCATCGGTACCACGCGCTGTCATCCAGGAGAAATGGTGTGTGCCGGCCGGGAGAGAAGATCCAGAAGGTACGTTCCGATCCATCCGAGGTTCTGCGTCGGAGAAGTCCCCTGCTTGTCGCGGTCTTCATGTTCTGTTTTGCTCTGGCTGTCGCGACGATTCATCAGGATCTTCGGGGTGGCGTCCCCGGGGCCATGAGCCTCAAATATCTACTGGCCCTTCTCATGAGCGTATCTGCATTCATTGGAGCATCCGTCAGAAGAAGCCGGATCGAGAAAACAGAGAGATCCAACGGGAAGCTCGGAACGACTCGGTGAGTCACATCGTGGTGACACACCGGGATGCAGGGGCAACGCTCGAGGAAACGTGATGAAATGGATCACAGTATCGTCACATTCTGGCTTGTCGTATCGTTATGCCTTGCCGGTATGACGGCAACGTGGACTCGCGTGCAATTCGCGGGACGCGGATGGGTTGCCGTCTATCTGGCGATCTTGCTCGTGGCCGTCACTGGTTGGTTGTTGGAGCAAGCGGCGATCGTCTACCTTGCTGCCGCACTGTGGTTCCTGCTGATATTCCTTCCAGGCTTGATAGCAACGCGCTATAACCGGCGGTTCATGCAGCAAGATTACGCCGGTGCCCGGCGGCTGGCGCAGATCATTCGGCGGCTGCATCCCGCGGACGGCTGGATCGAGTTGCCGACGATCATTCGCGCACTCGAGCTTTCGCAAAAAGGCGACTTGACGGCGGCGTCGGAAACGCTGGACCGCTTCCAGGGAGTCAAGTCGTTGGTCGGCCTGGCGGCGATCATGAATCTCTATCGGATCACCAATCGCTGGAACGAGCAGCCGGCCTGGCAATTACGGCACCGCGAGGAGATCGAGCGAAATCCGGACCTATTTGCCGGAGTGCTTCGGGCGCTTGGAGAAACCGGCGACGTGCGAGGCCTGGTTGAATTCTACGATGGACACCGGCAGAAGATCGGTAGACTCGTTCCGCCGGCGAGTCGGGACGTGTGCCGCCTCATGCTATTCGCGTTTTGTGGCAAGCGGCAGGAGGTCGAAAGGCTGTTTTCGGGAAATCTCGCAGTCTTGCCGGCTCCGATTCGAGCATTCTGGCTGGCAACCGCCGATTTGGAAGCCGGCGCATCGGAATCGGCCAAAGGCCAACTGGAAGCGCTCTTGCCGGGGGCCGAACCGTTGCTACAGCGGGCCATTGAACGGCGTCTGGCTCGCATTTCCCTCGTGCCGGAGCCGCTGGATGCATCGGCTGAGCGGGTCGTTGAGGAAGCTTCGAAGGAACGGTCCCATGAAGAGAGGTTCGGCTCTCAGCGTTCCTTGTTCTCGAACCGCGCGCGAGCCACTCAGCTTCTTATGGCAGTCAACGTTCTTGCATTCATTGCGGAGAGTTGCCTGGGCGGCGGTACCAATCTCGACGTTCTGTACCGGCTGGGCGGGCTGTTTCCGCCGGCGGTCCGGGACGGCGAATGGTGGCGGTTGGTTGCGTCGCTGTTCCTGCACTTCGGCGCGCTCCACCTGGCAATGAATATGCTCGCATTGTGGGCGCTGGGGCCGTTTGTGGAATTCGCCCTGGGGTTTTGGCGGTTCATGCTCGTCTACCTGCTCGCGGGAATCGGCTCGATGGCCACGGTGATGGCGTTGAGTTCGCCGACGGGTGCGGAGCCTCTTACCGTCGGCGCATCGGGCTGCGTGATGGGGCTTGTCGGGGCGACCGGATCGCTGATGCTTCGCGGTTGGCGGCGGGAAAAGGCACTCGCTGCCAAGCGCCGCATGGTCTTGATGCTCCTGATCGTGTTCATGCAGTTTCTTTTCGACTCGGCGATTCCGCAGGTCAGCATGACGGCACACCTGTCGGGCGCCTTCATCGGTTTTGCGGCCGCGATCTTCCTTCGCGATCGGCTGACGGCTCCGGCAACCGGGAAGCCCCGTCCGGCGGGGTGAGGTCGCGGGCACATTCTGTCGAATTCATGGAGGGCAACTTCGAGCATCGGATGTTCTTCCGGCGGGTGTTGTGAAGTGGAGACCGATCCGCGAAGAATCATCGTTGCCGTCCGTTGCGTTTTCCAGCCCGCCCAGCCGTTACGACCCGACCGACCCGCACTCCCTCGCACCGGGCATCCGGACCAATGAGCTAGACTTGTCGTGCCGAACACACCGATCCTTCTCTGGGAGAAGCACGATGAACCGGATTCTGATTGCCGCGGCCCTGGTTGGCCTGATCTCGAATTGTGCGACCGTCTGCGCGCAAACCTGGATGTTTCAACCTGGGACGTACAGCAACAAGCCCCACGGCTCCCAGGCCCCGGCCGGCACGCCGAAAGCCCAGGCATTTGCTACCTTCACGGAATCGCAAGCGGCCGCGGCGGCCAAACTGCCCAAGCCGGCTTTTCAATGGGATCCGACGGGCATTCACGGCCGAACGCAGCGCTACCAGATGTGGACCCATTTGGAAGAGATGGAGGCCAACCGGTTGCGCAACTACGCGCAAGGAGTGCGGGACGCCGTCGGAGCTCCCATTTGGACATGGAACGGGGCTGCGCCGCAGGCAACCCCCCAGATCTTCGCCCCGACGGCAACGTCGCCCGGAAAGACGCAAGCTCCCGGACGTCCGTAGGGAACCCGGTCAAGGCTTGACGACCGTGGCCGTGACGACGACGAACGTCTCGGTCACTTTGTCGCCCGAGGATCGCACGAAGCTGCCCAATAGAACGGGCTGGCCGTCGGCCACGGTAACCTGTGTGTTGATCACCAGCGTGTCGATTTGCGGCGTACGAATCGTCTTGCCTTCCACCAGCGATATCGGCGTGCCTTCTTCGTCCGGGCCAATGGCCGACCGCTCAATCTCAACGGCAAGTGCGATGGCCCCCGTTTTGGCAATCTGGGCCGAACCGCTGATGAGCATTCCCATGTTATCGAACTGGACCGAGTTCGCGGTACCGCGTTGGGAAACCGTCGTTCCGACGATTCGCGGAACTTGTTTCCCGTTCTGAAGGCGTGACTTGGAGCCATTCGCTGCCAGTTGCAGGCGGAATTGCTCGATCGCCTCGAGTTTGTCGTCGCCGGCCAACCCCGTGAGCAGGAAGGTGGCCCCGGCCGCTCCAGGCGAAGCACCGCCAGGCAGTTTTTCGCGTTCATCCTTCAGCTTGGCCGCCAGTTGCGCACCGATCGTGCCGGCCCGGAGGACCTCCGGTTCGGCCCCTTCCTTCTTGGGGCGAAGCTCACCTTTTTCGTCAAAGGCCACGCAGCCCATCAGGACATCGAGATCGACGCAAGGAGCGGGGGCCGCCGCCGGCAACTGTTCTGCCAGGCTTCTTGCGGCGACTTCCGCCGTCTGCTGAACGGCCTTCTTCAGCTCCCCCACGGCATCCTGAGAAAAACCCGCCTGAATCGGGACCAACAAGATCGGGAGAGACAACCACCATTGGCGCGACATACCCCACCTCGTGGGCAAAAAGCCAATCTGAAGCAACAGAATCCACCGCCGCGGCACTACGGTGCCGTGCGCGGTTCACTCTAGTCGATTGCGGTGCGGATGTCCAGGCTCGGCGTCACTGCTGGAGAGGCGACGTAACTCTCGTTGCGAGAACAAATTGCGTTTTCGGGGCCGGGAATCCAGGCGTGCACTTGTCACCCGGTTTACCTGCGCCTTATAGTAGAGCCAAATCACTCCGTTAGGTGAGGCAGCGCCCGCCATCCTTCCCCGAACCTGGGACCTCGATCATGACCAGCAGATTGCATCGTCGCGAGTTTCTCCATCAGTCGGCAGTTGCCGGAGTGGCCCTTGGATTGGCTGGATCGCTGCCGCGGTTGCAGACCGCCCGGGCGGCAGCCAGCGCAAACGACGAGATTCGGGCTGCCTGCGTGGGGCTCCGGGGCAAAGGCCTTCACCACCTGAACGGTCTGGAGAGCGTCGACGGCTGCACGGTGACCGCCCTCTGCGACGTGGACGCGTCGATTCTCAATTCGCGGGCCGACCAACTGGAGAAGAAGACCGGGCGCAAGATCAAGCGATTCAACGACTATCGCAAGCTGGTCGAAGATCCGGACATCGATGTGGTGAGCGTGGCGACCCCCAATCACTCGCATACGCTGATCGGCATCACGGCCATGCAGGCGGGCAAGGACACTTATGTGGAGAAGCCTTGCTCGCACAACATCTGGGAAGGCCGGCAGTTAGTCAATGCGGCCCGCAAGTATGGGCGGATGTGCCAGCACGGCACGCAGGGTCGCAGTTCGGAGGCCATTCGAGAGGGAATTCAGAAGGTTCAGGAGGGGGCGATCGGCGAGGTGTACATGGCTCGCGGGATCTGCTTCAAGTGGCGTCCGAGCATCGGCCACACGCCGGACGAGCCGGTTCCGGCGGGCGTGGACTACGACCTGTGGCTGGGGCCGGCGCCCAAGCGTCCCTTCAGCCAGAACCGCTTCCATTACAACTGGCACTGGCACTGGGACTACGGCAACGGCGACATGGGCAACCAGGGCGTTCACGAGATGGACATGGCCCGTTGGGGGCTGGGGGTCGGATTGCCGTCGAAGGTCCATGCGGGTGGCGGACACTTCATGTTTGACGACGATCAAGAGACACCGAACACGCTCGTTTGCATCTTCGAGTACCCGGAAGAGAAGAAGATGTTAGTGTTCGAGACGCGTCACTGGATCACCAATCAGGAGGGGTTCGGCAAGGATCCCGCGTCCAACGCCGTCGGGGTCACGTTCTACGGCTCGGAAGGCTACATGCAGGTGTACTATTTCGGCTACAAGACGTTCCTTGGCAAGAATCGCGAAGCCGGTCCCGCGCGGGAGGAGGGTTCCAACGAATACCAGCGGTTCATCGCCGGCGTGCGCAGCCGGAGGATGGAAGACTTGGGCGTGGAGATTGAAGACGGGCACAGATCGTCGGCGCTGTGCCACCTCGGCAACATCTCCTATCGATTGGGCCGAACGGTCAATTTCGATCCGGCCAAGGAGACATTCCCAGGCGATGCGGAGGCCTGCGCGATGCTGACACGCGATTACCGGGCGCCGTACGTGGTGCCGGAGATCAAGATCTGAGTTTGGACCGTCAAGAAAGAGCACCGGGCGGACCGACCTCCAGGTCAGCTCGCCCGATGTTCACCAATTCCGGCATGTACCGGTTTGCCGGTACTAATCCCAGAGTGAATTCAAGGACATATTCACCTGGAAGACCGACAGGATCGTGTTCATGACGACTTCGGTGGGCCGGTATTCGAGCACGACGAAATCGTTGGGTTCGATGAGGATCCTCTGGCCCGGGTCCCGCATGGCCTGTTTGAGATCGACTTCGATCACGTTTTGCCGGCCGTCGACAACCCGTAGAACAAGCAGGCGTGTCGGCGGGAAGATCGAGCCGACGCCGGCCCCGATTCCATTCTTGCCGACGCCGCCGGCCGCGGCCGCAATGCTGCCGCCGGCCATCGCCATCGCACCTAGGACGTCCAGGTCGTAGTCGCGAGGAATCGGAAACTGTCCGCCCTCGAGGAGGCCTCCGGTGTAGAACACCTCGGCGTCGCGAGACTGTATGTAGACAATGTCTCCGTTGCCGAGGATGATGTCTTCCTGCCGAAGCTTCTGTACCGGTTCACCGGGTCTGCCACGGAGAGGGATTCGAATCACATTCTTGGGGTCCTTCGACGCGTCATCCGAGACCTGGATGTAGTTGTCGATGTCGTCCAGCAGTGGCGCCAAGTCCTGCGCTTCGTCGAAAGATCCGCGGAGGATGACAAGTTCGTTCTTGGCCATCACGCCGGGCAGGCCGCCGCTTTCACCCAAGGCATGCAAAACGTCGTTCTCGTAGGCCCGCAACTCGACAAGTGTAGCCGAACCGAGTCGCTCACTTCCAAGAGCAAATTCTCCCGGAGATTCCTTTCGCGACTCAACGTTCTTTGGCTGGACGTCCTCGCGTATCACAAGCACCTTGTAATTCCGCGGTCTCATCAAGGTGACGATGATTCGATCGCGGCCCGGCACCAAGATCTTCTGGTCTTCCGTGTAGGACTTGCGGATCGCCGTCTCGAGCTGGGTAATCGTCAGTCCATTCGCCATGATGGGGGGCACGAGAGGCAAAGGCAGCGTGCCGTCTTCACGAATCGGGATCGGATAACCGATTGCGGGCGGCAATTCCCGTTGAAAACGTTCGGGAAAATGAACGGGGGGCGGCTCGTCTCGGGATCCCAATACGCCTTCGACGTAGATGCCCAGAGTGTCACCCGGGCCCAGCATGTAGACGGCAGGAGGATCCTGACGCAAACGTACAAGGTTGATTGGCTCCTGTTCACTTCTCGGGCCGCCGTAGAGTCCGTTGGTGAAGCAGTGCGGCGAGACTGTCTCGCGTCGACTGATGCTCGTGCAGCCTGAGGTGGCAACCGTGAGGAGCACGCAAAATAGCACTGTGCTCATTGGACGCTGACTTGTCGTCATCATCCTTCCCCCCTAAATGGTTATCTTCTCGCAGCTTCCGCTTGTTCGCGGGGGCCCTGAAAGACTCGTTCCTGACGTTCGCGGATTGGGACAACGATCGGAAACAAGCTCACAACCCGCGAAATCGGTTCATCCGGTTTGCTGGTGCCAATCCATACAACTGGCGTCACCGTAACAATCCTAATAATCGGATCGTCCGGATTGGCGATTAAGCTCCAACAGAAATGTTCTGCCGGCAGGAATTCGGGCCATTTCCTCCCCCTGCGAGGAGAGGAGCACACGGAGAGAATAGTGCTGAAAGGGGGTGTGATAGTCCTCGTAAGACCTGCCGCCGTGGGGGTGGCCCGGTGGGGACGGGCACGGACAGGACAGCGATCTTGTGCCAATTCCGGGGTTCTGCCGAATGCTCTGCGTTGGAGCATGAAGCGTGCGCGACGTTGCACTCGGGCTGATGGCGTTCAGGCGAGCCACACAGGCAGAAAGACACCGTGGGGGCTAACGGTCAATCTCGCCCCCCTCTGGCACAGTCCAGAACGTGATCAGTCTTGGCATCCCTCTCTTGGATTCAGTGACAGGACGGTTGGTGATCGCCGAACCGCTTCCGTGTTGATGCGGTGAGCGAAGGAGTGCAGGCCGCCCTCGTTTCCCCCTCTTTATGGTGTTCGCAGGGGCAAACCACCCTGGTATTGCATTGAAAGCGATGTTCATACCCCTGTTTTTGCAGGTAACACATGTGTTGCGGACAGCGATAGACACCGTACACCGTATGCACCCTTCTACTTGAGAAGCTCCCAAGTGTTCATACCACCACTTGCACATAGAATGCTTTTTTTCTATGTTCGGCTCCATGTCATTCTATGCGACCTTTGGTTTGGTCCCTTCTCAGATAGCTCGTTCGAAAGATAGCACCAGAAGATCCCGCGGGGCCATGGCTCGGCAGACGGATTGTTCACGATGAATTCTTCCCCAAAAGGAGTCT
>Ga0123331_1000063_pt1 | contig 100320 bp, 96 predicted proteins | sample BioC13SIPDNA_3_FD_89705 | JGI IMG/M metagenome (GOLD analysis project Ga0123331, IMG submission 89705) | Anaerobic biogas reactor microbial communites from Washington, USA - Biogas_R2_B C13 SIP DNA | ecosystem: Engineered > Bioreactor > Anaerobic > Unclassified | place: Washington, USA... | reverse complement strand
CGACGTGGCGGGTCCGGCCGCGGAATTGTGAGCACTGCTCTTGCGTGAGACCTCCCAAGAGTGAACACTGATCTCTGAAGAGATCGACGCTCACTCTTGGGAGATTCCGGGATGACGCACGAGACCCGGCGGGGACGGATCGCCGCGGCGCAACTGACGGCGGCCGGTCTGCTCTTCGCGCTCTTTCCCCTCGTCCGGCCGTTCCCGTCGGCCGGGAGCGACACCCTCGCGCAGTTCACGGACACCCGGTGGATCGTGGCGCACCTCGCCGGTGCCGCAGCCTTCGTCCTCGTCGTGTTCGCATTCACCGCGCAGCGTGTCGCTCCGCGCGCCACCGCACTGCTCGGCGTCGGTGTCGCCCCGGTACTGCTCTACTTCGGTGCCGAGACGTTCGCGTTGCACGAACTCGGTGTTCTCGATTCCGCGACGGCCCTCGACCTCGCCGAACGGATCCGCACCGGACAACCCCAGGCGACCCTGTTCGCGGTCGGGTTGCTGCTCGTCGCGGTCGGCGTGACCGCGGCGCTGCTCGTCGCGGTGCGTGCCGGACGCCTGCCGACGGCGCCGGCGGTCGTGCTGGCCGCGGGTTTTTTGCTGTACATTCCGCAGTTCTTCACGTCGCCGACCGTGCGGCTCGCGCACGGGATCCTCGTTCTCGTCGGCTGCGTGTGGGTCGGCCTCCGCTTCGCGCGGCCGACTGAACCGGATGCGGCACCGGCGGAATCCTCCGGCCCGCCACCCTATTCGGACAGGTCGACGACGACGGGTGCATGATCGCTCGCACCCTTGCCCTTGCGTTCGTCCCGGTCGATCGACGCAGTGTCCACCCGCGCGGCGAAGGCGGGCGACCCGAGCACGAAGTCGATGCGCATCCCCTGCTTCTTCGGGAACCGCAACTGCGTGTAGTCCCAGTACGTGTACACGCCGGGCCCGGGGGCGTGCGGGCGCACCACGTCGACGAAACCGGCCTCGGTGAAGGCGTGGAACGCCTCCCGCTCGGGGGCCGACGTGTGGGTCTTCCCCTCGAAGAACGCCGGATCCCACACGTCGTCGTCGGTGGGGGCGACGTTCCAGTCGCCCACCAGCGCGATCGGACGATCGGGCTCGGCGGCGAGCCACTGCTGCGCATCGACACGCAGCTTCGCGAGCCAATCCAGCTTGTACGTGTAGTGCGGGTCGGTGAGCTCACGACCGTTCGGGACGTACAGGCTCCACACCCGCACGCCGCCGCAGGTCGCGCCGATCGCGCGGGCCTCGGTCGCCGGGGTCGCGTCGGGATCCTTCGTGAAGCCCGGCTGATCCTCGAACCCGACCTGGACGTCGTCGAGTCCGACCCGCGACGCGATCGCGACTCCGTTCCATTGGCTCAGGCCGACGTGCGCGATCTCGTAGCCGAGTTCCTCGAAGCGCGCGTACGGAAACTGCTCGTCCTTGCACTTGGTCTCCTGCATCGCGAGGACATCGGTGTCGGTTCGCTGCAGCCAGTCGACGATCCGGTCGGCACGGGCACGGACGGAGTTCACGTTCCAGGTAGCAAGGCGCACACGCCCACTGTAGGCGACCTATCCGACGGGTCCGGTCGCGTACCGACAGCGGTGGTGATCGACGAAGCCCAGTTCCCGGTACAGGCCTCGCGCGGCAAGGTTGTCCTCCTCGACCTGCACGTAGGTGTGCGTCGCACCGAGGTCCCGGCCCCACCGCAGCAATGATCCGCACAGCAGGGTCCCGACGCCGCGTCGTCGGTGTTCGTCACCGACCCGCACCGCGGACAGCCCGACCCAGCGTCGGCCGTCGGGAGCGTCGGTGACCGCGGCCCGCGCGATCGCGAGGGGTGTCGCGCCGGGTGCACCGATGCGCCCGAATCCGACGGTGCCGCCGAGCACCGCCCGCAGCACAGCGGCGACGATCGGCTGATCACCTCCGGGGTGCAGTGTCAGCCATTCCGCGGACGGCGCCGCATCCACCACCACCGGGTCGGACGCCGGAGGCAGCGGCACGTTCTCGAGATCGGCCGCCATCACGAGCGTCGCGCCGCTCGTCTCCCAGCCGTCGGGAACGCGTCCGAGACGTTCGGGGATCTGCAGGGTCAGCGGTAGCGCCCGCTCGGCGAACCACTCGTGCAGTCGGTGGTGTGTCGACGGGTCGGTGACGTCGCCGACCTTGCCTCGTTCGCCGAGCGGCGCCGCCGAATTGGCGCGCCGCGTGTATCCGGCGCCCGCGCGGACGAACCAACCGTCGATCCACGCGCAGTCGATCCCGGGCCACGCCGCGGCCGCGGCGTGCTCGAGGGACCTGATCTCGGACGTGCGGATGGGGCGTGCCGCGATGGGTTTGAGCGCGACGACCGCGCCGGGCGACACCTGGACGAGTTGCTTGTCGGCGGTGCGCACCACGATCGCGGGTTCCAGCGCGACCAACTCGCCGATGACGTCGGTCATGGGGTGGCTGTAGCCGACGGGTAGCCGGTAGCGCAGGACGACGCGGGTGCCGAGCGGCACCGGTCCGTTCGCCGCGACCGGTCCGTCAGTCGTCATCGTCGTGACCGAACGGATCCTCGACCGATCCGGGCAGCCACGTGAGGCCCGGAACACCCCAGCCCGCGCGCTTGATGGTCTTCTTCGCGGCGCGCGCATTGCGACCGATGAGGACGTCGACGTAGAGGTAACCGTCGAGGTGCCCCACCTCGTGCTGCAGCATCCGCGCGAAGAATCCGTGTCCCTCGATCTCGACGGGTTCACCGTTCTCGTCGGTTCCGGTGACCTTCGCCCAGTCGGCGCGGCCGGTGGGGAAGTTCTCGCCCGGCACCGACAGGCAGCCCTCCAGGTCGTCGTCGGGGTCGGGCATCGTCTCGGGGATCGCCGACGTCTCGAGAACGGGGTTGATCACCACGCCTCGCCGACGAACCACGGTGCCGGAGGCATCGCGGTCGGGGCAGTCGTAGACGAACATGCGCTTGGCGAGACCGACCTGGTTCGCGGCCAGACCGACGCCGTTCGCCGCGTCCATCGTCTCGAACATGTCGGCGACGAGCTGCGCGAGTTCTGCGGGTGACTCGGTGACCGGCTCGGTGGGGTTGTGCAGTACGGGGTCGCCGACGATGACGATGGGAAGGATGGCCATGGTGCATCAGGATAGTGCGCCGGACACGGCCGCTCGTACGCCCCGCGTGTGTCGGGGGCCCGTGGTTCAATGACTGGCGGAAACACACAGGTGCCGTCACCTCGGACATGCGTCGACACGGGATACGCCATCGGATGCGAATCGACGCGGGACGCGATCCGACACCGTGGTGATCGACACAGTCGAGGAGTGAGATGGACAGCGCAGCAGCGCACGGCGCGGACCGGTCCGATACCGCCGCCACCGCGCAGCAGCACGACGACGAGGGCGGCCTGAGCCGCCGCGACCACGACGTGCTCGCTTTCGAACGCCAGTGGTGGAAGTACGCCGGCGCGAAGGAAGAGGCCATCAAGGAACTGTTCGGGCTCTCGGCGACCCGCTACTACCAGGTGCTCAACGCCCTGATCGACCGCCCCGAAGCGCTCGCCGCCGACCCGATGCTCGTCAAACGACTGCGCCGGTTGCGGGCCACCCGCCAGAAGGCGCGGGCCGCGCGCCGGCTCGGATTCGAAGCACCGCGTTAGCGCGGCGGCCACGGGGCGGTCCCCGGACGAACTATGGTCGGTGGGGTGAGCAGAACCGACGAGCACGTCAACCGGCATCCGAAGTCGTCGGGGCCGCCGCTCCGCGCGTTCGCGATGGTGCTGATCTCCCTCGCCATCCTGTTCGCGGGGCTCGGGTTCGCCTCGATGGGTGGATCCGACGAATCGGCGTCCGCCGCCGCGATGACGGACGCCTCGGGCACGGACGCCTCGGGCACGGATGTCACCGCGCAGGAGGCTGCCACGTCGTCCGTCGTCACCGCGCCTCGCGCGACCACGACCACGGCCGCGACCACCACCGCGTCGGGGTCGGATTCGCTGATCGCCGGTGCGCCGGAGTCGGCCGCGCCGGTGCGCATCTACAACAACAGCGAGATCGCCGGATTGGCGGCGCAGACCGCGAGTCTCCTCGAGGACGAGGGATTCGTGGTCTCCGAGACCGGCAACTACAGCGACGGCCTGTTGGCACAGACGTCGGTGTTCTACGGCACCGGAGCGTACGAGCAGGTGACGGCGGAGGCCGTTGCCGCAGCACTCGGTGTCACGGCGCAGCCGCGGTTCGACGGCATCGTCGACGCGGAGCCGGGAGTGATCGTCATCGTCACGTCGGGATGAGTCGTGCCTTCCGGGCGAATGCCGCGGGGACCGCGGAATCGGCCCGGTTATGATCGGGTGACTTTTCGGCACTTCGAAGGAGCGGTTTGATGGCCTCCAGTTCCACCCGTCGCATGACCTGGCGTGCCCTGGCCCCGATCGTCGCGATCGCAGCGGTGGGGCTGAGCGCGTGCTCGAACAACGAAGAACCCTCCACCACGCCGGGGACGACGCCGCCGGTGTGGACCGGTTCGCCCGCTCCGGAGGGCGATTCGCACGGCAGTGATTCGCACGGCACCGAGACCACCGACGGCCAGGCAACCGAATCGAACGGCTCCGGCACGTCCGGATCCGGAGGATCCCTCACCGCCGATCTCGAGACGGTCTCCGGTGCTTCCGCCGGCACCGTCACCTTCACCGAGGACGGCGACGCCGTGGAGGTGACCATCGCGGTGACCGGTCTCGACGCCGGATACGCCGGGGTGCACGTCCACGAGAACGCCGCGTGCGAACCGAACTCCGCCGCACCCACCGGTGGTGAGTCCGGCGCATTCCTGTCCGCCGGCGGACACCTGCAGGCGGGTGGGCACACCGGTGTCCCCGAGAGCGGCGACCTCGCCGTCGTCGTGGTCGGCCAGGACGGTGCCGCCACCGCCACGGTGACCACCACCGCGTTCACCCTCGCCGACCTCGAAGGCGAGGACGGCACCTCGGTCGTCGTGCACAAGGACGCCGAAGGCGAACGTGTCGCGTGCGGTGTGATCGGCTGATCGGCCTTCACCCCGCGGTAATTCCCCGCACAGGGCCCCGTCGTCCGGTACTCGGTCGGCGGGGCCCTGTGGTTGGATCGACGTGTGGCCGTCGACTTTCCGGGATCACCTCGCCCGACCATCGGGGTCGAGTGGGAGATCGCGCTCGTCGACAAGCGGACCCGCGATCTGTCGAACATCGCGTCGGTCGTGTTCGACGCCGTCGAGGTGCTCGCCGGTGAGACACCGCGACTGACCAAGGAGTTCCTGCGCAACACCGTCGAACTCGTCACGGATGTCCACGACACCGTCGCCGAGGCGGTCGATGATCTCTCCGAGTCCCTGGACCTGCTGCGGCGGGCCGCCGATCCGGTCGGGGTGGATCTGATGTGCGCGGGCACGCATCCGTTCGGGCAGTGGACCACGCAGGTGGTCACCCGCACACCCGAATACGACGAGATGATCGAACGTACCCGGTGGTGGGGTCGGCAGATGCTGATCTGGGGTGTGCACGTGCACGTCGGTGTGTCGTCGGCGGAGCGGGTCATCCCGATCCTCAACGCCATGCTCGTGAAATACCCGCATCTGCTGGCGCTCTCGGCGTCGTCGCCGATCTGGGCGGGGCTCGACACCGGCTACGCGAGCAACCGGGCATTGATGTTCCAGCAGTTGCCCACCGCCGGGCTGCCGTACCACTTCGCGGACTGGAGCCAGTACGAGCAGTTCATCGAGGACCAGTTGCGGTCGGGGGTGATCAGCCGGCCCGGCGGCATGCACTGGGACATCCGCCCCGCACCGAAATGGGGCACCCTCGAGGTGCGGGTCTTCGACGGGATCACCAACCGGGCCGAGCTCGCCGCGCTGGTCGCGCTCGTGCACTGCCTGGTCGTCCACTTCGACGAATGCCTCGACCGCGGTGAGGAACTGCCGATCCTGCAGCCGTGGCACGTCAAGGAGAACAAGTGGCGCGCCGCCCGCTACGGGTTGGACGCGGAGGTGATCCTCGATCCCGCGTGTCACGAACGGCTGGTCACCGACGATCTGCACGACCTTCTCGAGCAGTTGACTCCCACGGCGGTGCGGTTGGGGTGCGCCGACGAACTGGCCGCGGTCGCCGACATCCCCGTCCGGGGTGCGTCGTACCAGCGGCAGCGTCGCGTCGCCGACGCGACCGGAGGGGACCTGATCGCGGTCGTCGATTCGCTCGTGGACGAACTGAGAGCCTGACCGGCCGGCACGAAGCGTGGTGGAGCGGGGGAGACCCACGCCGTGGGACCGGTCAGGGTCGGTCGCGACGGGCTTCGAGTTCCTCGTCGAGCAGACCGTCGCGACCGAGCTGCTCCCGGTACGCGATGCGGCCGACGCGGTGCGCGATCACCGGGGCGGTCAACACCATGAACATGCCGGCGAGCACCAGCATCCAGATGTCGAACGAACCCCACAGGTTGAGGATCGCGCCGCCGAGCACGAACAACAGACCGATCACCTGTGGTTTGGTCGCGGGGTGCATGCGGGCCAGGGTGTCGCGGAAACGGACTATACCGATCGCGGCGGTCACCGAGATGACCGCACCGATGAGGATCAGGACGTGGCCGACCCAGTCGAAGAAGATGCTCATTCCTCGTCACGCACCCGGAATCGGGCGACGGACACCGAACCGATGAACCCGACGAGTCCCAACGCCACCACCGCGGGCGCGATCGTCGTGTCGCGGGTATGGACCATCCAGATCGTCAGGCCGCAGATGCCGAGGGCCAGGAGCGCATCGACACCCACCAGACGGTCGAGCGAGTTGGGACCGGCCAAGGTCCGGTACCCGATGAGCAGTGCCGACACGAACAGCAGAATGCCCGACACCGTGAGCATCACGGTCATGCCGCGTCCTCCGTTCCGCTCCGCCACGGACTGGGCTGCCACTCCGAATCCCGTTCGAACGTCTCGATGAGCAACCGCTCGATCAGCCGTGCCGACCGGTAGAAGTCCGAGACCGCCCGGTCGGTGCTGACGTCGAGCACGTGCAGGTACATGATCCGTCGTGTCTGGTCGATCTCGAGCACCATGGTGCCCGGGATGTTGTTCATGATGTCCGTCCACAGGGTGAGAACCAGATCGGACTTGATGGTCAACCGTACCCGCAGGACACCGGTGACCGGCGGCGGTGCGGGACGGATCGCGAGCCATGCCACCGCGATCGTCGACCGGATCGACTCGACGAAGATCACCACACCAAGTCGCACCGCGGACAGCAGATGCACACGGCCCTCGACGGGAACCCGGGGCAGTGGCAGCAGCACCGAGATGAGAATCGACACGATGAGACCACCGACGACGTTGGCGATGCTGAACGTTCCCCACAGCATCACCCAGACGAACGTCATCCACGCGATCACCGACAGGCGCAGCAGGTTGGAGCGGTTGATCACGGTTCCTCCCCCAGCACGGCCTCGATGTACACGCTGCGGTCCTGCAGATTCGTGGCGGCCCGATCACTGATGTCGAGCAGTGGACCGGCGAACACGGTCATCGCGACACCGACCACCACGAGCCCGATGGTCGGGGCGAGCATCGCCACCGGCATCTTCCCGACGTCGGCGCGTTCCTCGAACGGGATGTCCGCTTCCGATTCGTCGATCAGCGCCGACGGCGCGATGTCGGCGAGTTCGCCCTCGGGTGCGTCGGCGCGGGCACGCCAGAACGCCTTGGTCCAGACCCGGGCCACGACGTAGAGGGTCAGCAAACTGGTGAGGGTACCGCCCGCGACGAGGATCCAGGCGAGCACCGAGCCGTCCGCCGCACCGGCCTGCAGCAACGCGATCTTGCCGATGAACCCGGAGAACGGGGGGATGCCACCGAGGTTCAGGGCGGGGACGAGGAAGAGGATCGCGAGCAGCGGGCTCATCACCGCGAGGCTGCCGAGGCGGCGCAGCGACGCGGATCCCGCCTGGCGTTCGATCAGTCCGACGACCAGGAACAGGGCGGTCTGCACGAGGATGTGGTGCGCGACGTAGAAGACGGCACCGGCCAGTCCTTCCTGCGACGACAACGCGACACCGAACACCATGTACCCGATGTGGCTGACGAGGGTGAACGACAGCAGACGTTTGATGTCGTTCTGGGCGATCGCGCCGAGAATACCCACGAGCATCGTGAGCAGACCGGCGACGAGCAGCACGTCGTCGAGTTCCCCGCCGGGGAACAGCAGCGTGTGTGCGCGGATGATCGCGTACACGCCGACCTTCGTGAGCAGACCCGCGAACACCGCGGTGACCGGGGCGGGCGCCGTCGGATAGGAGTCGGGCAGCCACGACGACAGCGGGAACACCGCAGCCTTGATCCCGAACGCGACGAGCAGGACCCCGAAGATGGCGGCTCGGGTGCCGGGTTCGACATCGTCGAGGCGCAACGCCATCTGCGCGAGGTTCAGGGTGCCGGTCGCGGCGTACGCGAACGCCATCCCGATGAGGAACACCATCGACGAGACCATCGACACCATGACGTACGAGACGCCGGCACGGACCCGGTCGGCGCTCGCCCCGAGCGTCAACAGGACGAACGACGCCGCGAGCAGTACCTCGAACCCGACGAACAGGTTGAACAGGTCGCCGGCGAGGAACGCGATGTTGACGCCCGCGGTCAGAGCCAGATAGGTCGGCACGAAGATCGACACGGGCTGCTGCTCGTTGCCGTCGTGGACACCCTGTCCGATCGCGAACAGCATGACGGCGAGCAGCACGATCGCGGAGACGACGAGCATCAGCGCGGCCAGCCGGTCCGCGACCAGGGAGATACCGATCGGGGCTTCCCAACCACCGACCTGCACGACCTGGATACCGGTGTCGTCGGCGATGTACAGCAGCAGGACCGACACGACCAGCGAGATCGTGAGCGCCACGATCGACACGGCGCGCTGTGCACGGGGGCGACGGCCCAGGACGAGGGTGACGGCGGCCGCCAGGAGCGGTACGAGGATGGGCAGCGGGATGAGGGCGGACGCGTCGAAGCTCATCGTTTCCCTCCCTTCCCGTCGTCACCCGTGTCGTCGCCGGGATCGTCGTCGTCTCGGGTCCCGTGCGTTCCGCCGGTTCCGGTCCCGCCGTGTGCCTCGTCGTAGGCGGAGTCGTCGGGGTCGTCGAAGTCGCCGTCGTGCAGGTCCTCGTACGCCTCGATGTCCTCGATGTTGGTGAGTGCGTCGAGGGGGATCGGGTTGCCTTCGGAGTCGAACGCGTCGCCGCTCTTGCTCGGTTCACCGGTGAGCGGGTCGTCGGACCTGTCGCGGTCGGGTGCGTCCGCAGGCGACCGCCGACGCGAAACCATGGTGTCCTCGGGGTCGTTCTCGACTTCGTCGCGGGCACGGATGGCGTAGGACCGGTACGTCAGCGCCAGCACGAATGCCGCGACTCCCATCGTGATGACGATGGAGGTCAGCACCATGGCCTGCGCCAACGGATCGGCCATCGAATCCCGCTCGACGTTGTCGAACCCGATGATCGGGGGGTCGCCTGCCGCGCCCGCCAGCGTGATGATCAGCAGGTTGACGCCGTTGCCGACGAGGAGCAGACCGAGCAGCATCTTGATGATGCTGCGTTCGAGCAGCAGGTACACGCCGCACGCCACGAGCACGCCGACGATCACGACAAGAGTGAGGTTCGTGGTCATCGGGCCTCACCCACGATCTCGGCGTCGAGTCGGGCACCGAGGCTGCGGAGCACGTCGAGGACCAGCCCCACCACGATCAGGTACACACCCAGGTCGAAGAACAGCGCGGTGACGAGCTTGATGTGCCCGATCAGCGGCAACGTCACCTCGATCACCGCCGACGACAACGCCGGTGCACCGAGCAACAGCGACACCAGGGCGGTGCCGGATGCCAGGATCAACCCCAGGCCGAGGATCTTGCCCGCGTCGATGGGAACCGCCTCTCCGAGTTCGTAGCGCCCACCGGCCAGGTAGCGCAGGACCAGGGCGAGCCCGGCGACGAGACCGCCGGAGAACCCACCGCCGGGGGCGTTGTGGCCGGAGAAGAAGAAGTACACCGACAGCACCATCAGCGTGGGGAACACCAGGCGGGTGGTCACCTCGAGGATCAGCGACCGGTACTTCGGGTCGATCAGATCGCCGCCGCGCAGCCACGTGACCTCAGAGTTCCCCGGGCTGGAGTGCATCTGCGCGGCGGGCGCGTCGGAGACCCGCGGGGCCGTGCCGAAGCGGCGGGTGCGGAACACGAGGCTCGCGACGCCGGTCGCCGCGACGAGCAGAACCGAGATCTCGCCGAGGGTGTCCCAGGCGCGGATGTCGACGAGCAGCACGTTCACGACGTTCTTGCCGTGCCCGAGTTCGTAGGCGGCTTCGGGAAGCAGAAGGGAGATCGGATCGGCGGTGCGCGCGGCCACCGCGAACGCTCCGACGGCGGCGACCATCGACCCGGCCACGATCCCGAGCAGGGCGCGCGGCAGCTTCCTGCCGGTCTCTGCCTGCGGGTCCGTCTCGGGTGGCAGTTTGCGCAGCACCAGCACGAACATCACGAGGGTGACGGTTTCGACGAGGAACTGGGTGAGTGCCAGGTCGGGGGCGCCCTGGAACGCGAAGAGCACACCGAGTCCGTATCCGGTCACGCCGACGAGCAGTACACCGGCGAGCCGGTTGCGCATCAGGGTCGCGGCGAAGCCCGCCGAGATCATGATGACCGCGATCGCGGCCTGCCACGGTGTGTCCCAGGCGCGGACGCCCGGCTCGGTCGTTCCCGTCCCGAACACGATCAACAGCACCGTCGGCAGGACGGTGAGGGTGACCAGGATGACGGCCTGCGTCAGCGGCAGCGAACCGCGCTGGATGAAGGCGGTGAGCCGCAGCGACAACTCGTCCATGCCGCGCAGCGTCGCGTCGTAGATCCGGTCGGCGTTGCCGAGCGGAGGATGCTCGAACCGCAACCGCGCGACGGTGCGGTGCGCCAGGTACAGGGCGGTACCACCGGCGATCACCAGCATCGTCAGATAGAGCGGCATCGTGAACCCGTGCCACAACGCCAGGTGGTACGGCTCCGCCAGCGACGCGGGCAGGGTGTCCGCGTACGGGGCGACGAGATGATCGATCCACGGTGCGGCGAGACCCGCCGCGAGACCACCGAACGCCAGCAGCGTCGGTGCCGACAGCAGCAACGCGCCCGGCGCGTGCAGGTTCTGCACGGCGGGGCTGGGCTTCTTGAGCTGCTTGCGTCCGAACGCGCCCCAGATGAACCGGATGCTGTAGGCGAGCGTGAGGATCGATCCCACGACCATGCCGGTGAGGATCGCGGTGCTCGCCCACTCCGGGATGGGCGCGGCGACCAGCGCCGATTCGAGGGCGGCCTCCTTGCCGACGAACCCGAGGAGCGGTGGCAGACCCGCCATGCTCGCCGCGGCCAGCACCGCCAGCAACGCGAGGTACGGGGTGCGTCGGCCCAGGTGCGCGAGCTTGCGGATGTCGCGGGTGCCGGTGGAGTGATCGATGATGCCGACCACCATGAACAGGCACGCCTTGAACATGCCGTGCGCCAGCACCATCGTCATGCCCGCCAGCGCGGCCTCACGCGTGCCGATGCCGACGAGCGCGATGAGGAAACCCAGCTGGCTGACGGTGCCGAACGCGAGGATGAGCTTCAGATCGAATGCCCGGAATGCCCGCCAGCCGGCGAGAACCATCGAGACGAGGCCCAGGGTGATGACGATCGGCCGCCACGGTGCGGCGTCGGCGAAGGCGGGCGCCAACCGCGCCACCAGGTAGATGCCGGCCTTGACCATGGCTGCGGCATGCAGATAGCCGGACACCGGGGTGGGTGCGGCCATCGCGCCGGGCAACCAGAAGTGCAGCGGCACCACCGCCGATTTCGACAATGCACCGATGAGCACCAGCACGATTCCGACCCCGGCGAGCCAGCCGTCCGGTGCGGCGGCGAGGACCGCCGACAGGTTGTAGCTGCCGGTGAGTTCGCCGAGGATGATGATGCCGACGAGCATCGCCAGGCCACCGGCGGTGGTCACGAGCAGCGCCTGGGTCGCGGCCCGGCGACTCGACGCGCGTTCGGCGTAGTGGCCGACGAGCAGGAACGACAGGATCGTCGTCAGTTCCCAGAAGCTGTACAGGACCAGCATGTTGTCGCTGGTGACGAGGCCGAACATCGCGCCGGCGAAAGCGACCATCTCGGCGGCGAAGATGCCGAGCCGCGGTTCGTCGTTCTCGAAGTAGCGGGCGCAGTAGATCAGGATGAGCGCGCCGATGCCCAGGACGAGCAGGCACATGATCGCGGCGAGCGAATCGAACCGCATGTCGATGTCCATCGACAGCATCGACGCCCACGTGATGTGCAGGTGCTGTTCGGTGCCCCAGTTGGCGATGACCCAACCGAGGCTGCCGAGCGGTACCAGCGACAGCAGCAGGAATGCGTTTCTCCCCATGACTCCGACCAAGGGCGGCGCCAACAGGGCAGCCACCGCGTGAGCGATGAGTATGGTGAGCAAAAGGCACTCCGTCGGGGTCGGGCCGTGCGGCGGCGTGGAACGGTCCCGGCTGCCGTCGTCCTGTGCACAGTCGTCGCGTCCGCAGCCGCACGGGCAACGTCACTCCTGGCTGTAACAGGTCTGCCAATGCACGCGGCACACAGCCGAAACGTGGGACGCCCCGACACGCTCGCCGTTCGCCGACACTGGGCAAACCGGATGGAGCCCATCCTAACGGGAGTCTTCGCAGCGTTGCGAATCGGGGTGTGCGAGATCTCCTCTCAGCGCACCTGCCACGCACACACCGCGGCGGTCGCGGCCAACGCGATCGCCGAGCCCTGCGGGTTGCCCGGAACCAGCCAGACCGCGCCGATCACCGCGGTCGCCGGCACCGGCAGCGCCATCCCGAGCGCGGCCACCGTCGCGGACCCGGGCAGCGATGCGGCCAGTGCGAGTGCGCACCCCGCTGCGACGAGCGCCACTCGCACCGGCAACGGAACCGCGTCGGCGAACGCCGGCCACAGCACCGCCGCGGCCGACACCGCGAACGCCACCACGAGACCCGCCGCGGGATACGGCGCGTACGGTGCCGCCCACGCGCCCACCGCGACCGCGGTGACGGCCACGACGTGGGTCCACCACGGCGCACCACCGACAACCTCGATCAGCACGGGATAGGCCGCGGCGACCGCGCCGGTGACGGCGAGCACGAACCGGTCGTCCCCGGAGGGAACCTGCCGCGCGACGAGTTCGGCGCCGATCACCGACGCCACGAGCACACCCACCGCGATCGGCCACAGCCAGGGGCCGTCCGGGCCGTGGTCGGTCAGCAGATCGCCGAGGAGACGGTATCCGGCGACCAGGACGACCGCCGCGATCGCCGCGACGACGAGGACCTGCGGGTCGACGCGGCCCCCGCGACCACCCGTCGGGACGGTCACCGCCGACCCGACCGTCGCGATCAGGGCGATCGCGAGGAGCCACTGGGTGACGGTCCACGGCACCGCCGCGGTGGGCATCGCCATGCCCACCGCCGGCGCGGTGAGCAACCCGGCCCACCCGCCGGCGACCAGGGCACCCGGCCCGCCGGGAGTCGACCACGCACCGCTGACGGCCGCCCCGAGCAGCACCCCGGTGGTCGCGGCGGTGACCAGGCCCACCGCGGTGAGCCCGTCGGCGGTGGTGTTGGAGGCCACCAGGTACCGGACGGAACCGAGCACCACGATCGCGCCGGACGCGAGCATCCACGCGGTCCGCGCCGACCCGGACCGTTGCAGTCCCGCCGCCGCGACGATCGCCAGCAGGGCTGCGACGAGAGTGGTGTAGTCGCTGCGGGTCCCCACCGGCAGCACCGACTCGCCGATGACGAGGACGTACACCGCGACGGCAGGGGCGGCCGCGGACGCCACCACCGCCGCCGGTGCAGCGATCCGCACGGACACGGGCGCGGCCGACACGTCAGCGCCCGTCCGCGTAGGCGCGCAGGTGTTCGACCTGCACCGGGTCGAGGGACGGCCGCACCGCTGCGCGTGCCGCCGCGACATCCTCGGCGGTCACCGCGGCAGCGTCGACGTTGCGCCGCATCGCCGCCAGTGCCGCCTCCCGCAGCAACGCGGCGCAATCCGCCGCCGAATACCCGTCGAGGTCGTCGGCGAGTGCCGCCAGGTCGACGTCGTCGGCCAGCGGAACCGATCGGCCCGAGGTCCGCAGGATCTCGGCGCGGGCGGCGGAGTCCGGTGGGGGAACGAACACGAGTCGCTCGAGCCGACCCGGCCGCAGCAGCGCCGGATCGATCAGATCGGGCCGGTTCGTGGCGCCCACCACCACGACGTCGCGCAACGGCTCGACCCCGTCGAGTTCGGTGAGCAGCGCCGCGACCACCCGATCTGCGACCCCCGAGTCGGAACTCTGCCCGCGGCGCGGGGCGAGCGCGTCGACCTCGTCGAGGAACACCAGCGACGGCGCCGAGTCGCGGGCCCGCTGGAACAGTTCCCGCACGGCCTTCTCGGAGGCGCCCACCCACTTGTCCATCAACTCGGCGCCCTTCACTGCGTGGACGCTCAACCGGCCGGTGCTCGCCAGCGCCCGCACCAGGAACGTCTTGCCGCACCCGGGCGGTCCGTACAGGAGCACCCCGCGCGGAGGCTGCACCCCGAGCCGTGCGAACGAATCGGGATGCTGCAGCGGCCACAGCACCGCCTCGGTGAGGGCCTGCTTGGTCTCGACCATGTCGCCGACGTCGTCGAGGCTCACACTGCCGATGGCCAGCTCCTCGGTGCCGGAACGCGACAGGGGCCGGATCACCGCGAGTGCGCCGAGGAGGTCCTCCTGGGTCAGGGTCGGTTCCTCGTCGTCGCGGCTCGCGCGGGACGCCGCCCGCAACGCCGCCTCCCGGCACAGGGCGGCGAGGTCGGCGACGACGAACCCGGGGGTGCGGTCGGCGACGGCCGCGATGTCGAGGTCGACCGCCGGCACCGACCTCAGCAGCACCTCGAGTTGCGCTCGCCGGACCGCGCCGTCCGGCAACGGCAGGGACAGCTCACGATCGCAGACCTCGGGGGTGCGCACCCGCGCGTCGAGCCCGTCCGGCACCGCGGTGGTCGCGACGAGCGCCGCGCCGTCGGTGTCCACGGCGCGCCGCAGTTGTTCGAGGATCAGCGTCGCGACGGGCTCGGGTTCCGCCGGAAGCACGGCGTCGATGTCGGTGAGCAGCAGGATCCCGCCGTCCCGGACGGCGTCGACGGCGACGGTGACCTGCCGCAGTCGGTCCTCGGCGGCGAGCGCGCCGATGCCCGGGCCGTCGAGCGCCACGACGCGCCGGTCGGCGAGGACGGCCCGCGCGAACGCGGACTTACCGACCCCGGCGGGGCCGGTGACGAGCACGCCGAGGTGGGGGGACGCGCCGAGGGTGCGCAGCAGTTCGGGTTCGTCGAGCGACAGTTTCACCCATTCGGTGAGTTTGTCGATCTGCGGTTGCACACCCACGAGGTCCTCGACGGGCAGTGGCGGTGTGTCCGCGGTGTGGGTCTCCGGCGGTGCGACGGTCGGTCCGGCAGCGGCGGGCATCGCCGGTGCGGACGTCCCGTTGCGCCACGTCACCGCCGTGTTCGGTTGCACGCTCACCGGGCCGGAGGGGTCGGTGACCGTGACGGTGAGCAGTTCGCTGGTCCACGCGATCCCGAACGTGCGCGACAGTGCGCGTGTCGTGTCGGCGCTGCTGGTGCCGGGCCCCAGATCGCGGGGGAGGAGGGAGACGGCGTCACCGTCGGTGACGACCTTGCCGAGCAGCGCCTGCCGCAGGGTGGTGTCGGGGATGGACCGGCTCGCGAGGGTCGATCCGGTGACGATCACCGACCTCGCACCGTGGACGAGGACGGGGGCGACGACGACGGTGGCGTTCTCACGCAATCCGGTGTTGGAGAGGGTGACGTCGTCGAGGAGGATCGTCCCGGTGGGTGTACCCGCGGGGGCCTGCGCGACCACCGACGCGGTGCGGCGCGCTCCGATCAGTGCCACGGCGTCCCATTCGCGGAGCCCGAGGGCGGTGAGCACCTCGGGGTGGACGCGGACGACTCCGCGCCGGGCGTCGGCGGCGGATGTGTTGAGCCGGATGGTCAGGGTCAGGTGTGGGGCCGTCACCCGCACGAGCCTAGATCGAGGTGCCGACCGGGTCGGGTACCGACATCGGTGGTTCGGTCGGGTACCGATGCCGGTGGGCTCCGTGCTCTGCGGTCACCGGCGGGGTCGGCGCAACCCGAGACGCGCGGACGACCGGGCCGTGGCGTTGAGCACCCGGCGGCCGGTGACCCGTCGCGGGGTCGCGGCGCGGGATTCGGCGCGGATCGCGCGGCGCTCCGACGGTTTGATGTCCCAGGTCTCCGGACGTGCGGCCACCCAGCGTTTCGAGTGGATCGCGAACGGGATGTGTACGAGGTACACGCCGACGAGGACGAGCATCAGGATGAACGGGTACGTGACGAGTGCGGCGGCGGCCGCGGCGACGGCGCACAGCAGGACGATCGCCATGCGCGGCGGGACCTGCACGGACTTCATCGCGAGTGTGGGGATGCGGCTGATGATCAGCCCGCCGGAGAACAGGGTCCAGACCACGACCACGGGGAACGAGCTCCACCAGCCGTCGCCCCACTGGATGTACGCGGCGACGGGGGCGAGCGCGACGACGGCGCCGGCCGGTGAGGGAACACCGACGAAGTACTCGCGCGCGTAGGCGGGCACGGTGTCGTCCTCGAGGAGTGTGTTGAACCGGGCGAGGCGCAGCACGATGCTCACCGCATACAGCAGCGCGACGATCCACCCGAAGGCGCTGCCGTCGAGCAGGGTGACGTAGAGGACGAGGGCGGGTGCGACACCGAACGCGACGGCATCGGAGAGCGAGTCGAGTTCGGCGCCGATCTTGCTGGTCGCGTCGAGCAGCCGCGCGATCCGTCCGTCGAGCGAATCCAGGACGGCGGCGGCGCCGACCATGCCGAGTGCGATGTCGAGCCGTCCGTCGAGCGCGAACTTCACGGCGGACAGGCCCGCGGACAACGCCATGATCGTGATGACGCTGGGGAGCAGACGCACCGCGTGCGGGCGTGTCCGGGCCTGTCCGACCTGTGCTCCCGCGGGGGTTCTTCGGGAGATCACGGCTCGACGGCGGGCAGGTGGGCGATGACGGTTTCCGCGCCGATCGTGCGTTGCCCGCGTTCGACGAGCAGGGTGCTGCCGGCGGGGAAGTACGTGTCGACACGGGATCCGAAGCGGATCAGCCCGTAGGTGTCGCCGACGGGGAGGGTGTCGCCGACCCGCGCATCGCACACGATGCGACGCGCGAGCAACCCGGCGATCTGGACGACCGCCACCCGGTGACCGGCGGCGGTCTGCAGGAGCATGCTGGTGCGTTCGTTGACGTCGCTGGCGTCGGCGAGGTCGGCGGAGAGGAATTTGCCGGGTGTGTGTACGACCTCCCGGACGATGCCGCCGACGGGGCTGCGCTGGACGTGCACGTCGAGGACGGACAGGAAGATGCTCACCCGCGGGACGGGTTCGGCGCCGAGACCGAGTTCGGCGGGTGGGACGGCGCTGTCGACGAGCGCGACCTCGCCGTCCGCCGGTGCCACGGCGATACCCAGCCGGTTCGGGGGTACGCGGTGGGGATGGCGGAAGAAGCCGGCGGTCGCGGCCGCCGCCACGAGGCCGGTGCGGCGCAGCCACGGGCGTCGCCACGCGAGTGCCGACATCAGCAGGGGAGCCGCGACGAAGGGCACCCCGGCCGGATGCAGGGGCGGAACGGCCTTCCGGACCAGGTCGACGATATGGGCTGCGCCGCTGGTCGGTGGTGCACCGGCGGGGGTGGGCTTACGTGCCACGGCTCCTCATCATTCACGCTCGTGATCGCCCGGTCGGGCCCGTCCCGTGGGCGTTCACAGCGTACGGGAACCGGACCGGGAACGGTCACGCGGAGGTGCGGGCCTCCGCTTCGTTCCGGATCCGGGCGAGTGTCGAGTTCATTCCGATGACCATGTCGTCGTCGAAACGGTCGGCGCCACCGAGGACCTTGTCGATGAGGATCCGCGAGATCTTGCTGGTGCCGTTCGGGGCCTCGCGGCGCTGCACGATGCGCGTGCCGGTCTCGGTGGGTTCGAGGAGGAACGACCACACGGAGCCGTTCTCGTTGACCCGGAAGCGCAGTTCGCGGTGCGGATCGAATGCGATGACCTTCGAGGTGGTCGGCCACACGAGCAGACCCTTGCGGTTGATGTTGATCGTCGTGGTGCCCTTCGCGACCGGGCCGCCGCGGATGATCATCTTCCGGCACTGCGGGCTCCATTCGCCCATCCGCTGGAGATCGGAGACCACCGCCCACACGTGGTGCGGCGGCGCGGCGACGTCGATGGTGGCTTCGAGGGTCTTCGACACGGTCACTCCCGGGTGTGCGGTACCGACATGTATCTGGTACTCGTGGTTACAAAAAATTTGCGTCTTCGATCGTAGCGGACCGGGTGGCCGCCGTCACCGGGTCGACCGCAGGAACGCCCCCAGGTCGACCAGTTCGTCCGGTGTCGCCGGCAGATACTCGGTGAGTACGCGCGACCGCACCACGAACGCGCACCACTGGCCGCGCGAGAGTGCCACGTTCAATCGGTTGCGCGACAGCAGGAACGCCATGCCCCTCGGAATGTCCTCGATCGCCGACGCCGTCATCGACACCAGCACCACAGCGGCCTGCCGTCCCTGGAACCTGTCGACCGTACCGACCTCGATCCGGTCGAACCCCGCCGCCGCGAGCCCGTCACGCAGTGCCGCGACCTGCGCGTTGTAGGGGGCGACGACGAGTACATCCCGTTGATCCAACGGCCGTGGCGCGGCGTCGGCGCCGTCCCGCCAGGGCCTTCCGAGCAGCCCCGCGATCTGCTGCACCACCACGTCCCGTTCCTCGGGCGAGGACGTCGCGTTGCCGACGTGGTCGACGACGATCGTGTGCACACCCGGCGCGACACCCTCGAGCGACCGGGCCGTCGTGCGCTCGACCTGCGACAGCAGGCGGCCCTCGTACGACAGATCCGACACCCGAGCGCACAGTTCCGGGTGCATCCGCCACGTGCGGGAGAGGAAGAAGCCGCGGTCGGCGGGGAGGGCGCCGTGCCCCTCGGTGAGCCGGCCCAGCGCCGACTCGTCGCACGGCTCCGGGTGGACCCCCTGGGCGACCTGTGGCAGTTGCCGGGGATCGCCCAGCAACAGTAGTCGTCGGGCACACGTCGCGACGGCCACCGTGTTCGCGATGCTGAACTGACCGGCCTCGTCGATCACCAGCAGATCCAGCTCGCCCGGCGCGATGCAGTCGGTGTTCGTGAAGTCCCAGGCGGTGCCGCCGACGACACACCCGCCCTCGAGTCCGGCGGCGTATCCCGCGAGGGCGCGCGTGTCCTTGAACGCCCGCCACTCCGGTGCGGTCGACCGGACCTTGGCCTTCCCGATCCGCTCTGCGGGCACCTGCTGGTCGCAGATGCCGTCCAACATGTTCTCCACCACCGAATGGGACTGGCCGACGACCCCCACCCGCCAGCCGTGCTCGTTCACCAGGGTCGCGACCACCCGCGACCCCGTGAACGTCTTGCCGGTGCCGGGAGGTCCTTGCACCGCGACGTACGAGTCGTCGAGATCGAGCAGTGCCGCGGTGATCGCCTCGGCCGCGTCGCCGTCGGTCACGGCGGGCAGCCCGGCACCGGAGACCGTCCGCGGCGGGACCCGGCGCAGCACGTCGATCGCCGCGGAGCGCGGTAACCCGGGCAACGCGCCGCAGGCCGATTCGGCGGCCGACGCGATCGCCCGTTCGATGCTCGCCGTCGCCGGTGGCGGAGCCGGCGCCACCGCGGACGGCAGAGTGGCGTACTCGTCCTCCGTCTGCAACATCTCCTCGATCACCAGCACGTCGTGGAAGCCGTTGCCCGTCCGCCGTTCGAGTACCGTGCCGTTCGACCAGCCCCGCGTCCACGGGCCGCCGTCCGGGAGGCCGACAGGTGGCGGCGCCTCGTACAGCAACAGCACCTTGTCGCCCGCACGCACCGTACTGCCCGTGGCGACGTCCCCGGTCAGCGCCACGTGTCGGCGCGGCTTCCGTTTGCGCGGTGGCAGGTGCCAGTCCGCGTCCACGGTCACCGACGTGGCGACCAGGGTGTCGCGGGTGTCGGCCCATTCGTCCGAGGGTTGCGACAATCGATCGAAATGCGCCCACCAGAACGGTTTCCGCTCACGACGGTGATAGCCGACGGCCGCCGCGAGCACCGCGGCGGCGTGCCGGTCGGGGTCGCGGTCGCCGCGCCGGCCCGCGAACTCCATCAGCTTCGTCTCCGCGGGGTGCGGCGCGGTGTCGATGTCGTCGTGTCCGGGTCCGCCCTGTCCGGGACCGTCCCGCTCGGCGTCGCCCGAGGCGCTGCCGAGCAGCGCGACCCCGTGCTCGCCGGCCCGCTCCAGAAGCCAGTCGCGCAGCCGTAGCGTCGAGACGCAGTCCGCCTCGTTGTACTCGGCGATCGATGCGAGCAACGCCGCCGCGTCGGCGTGCCGCCCGTCGTCGCGCAGAGCGCAGTAGGTGGCGTAGGCGACCACCGATTCGCCTCCGTCGGCGACGTCGCCGACGCGCGCGGGCATGTACAACGGTTCGAGTTTCTTGATGCTGTAGGACGGCGTGCCCGCCCGTAGTGCCCCCCGCACGATCGGATACAGGTCGATCAGCACTCCGTCGCGGAGCAGGTCGTCGACCTGGTCCTCACCCGCACCGTGCCTGCCCGCCAACCGAAGCAACGCCGATTTCTCGTATGCTGCATAGTGATACACGTGCATCGCGGGGAACCTGTGGCGGCGCTCGGTGAGGTACGCGAGGAAATCGACGAGTGCCTGCTTCTCCTCCGTCCGCGAGTGTGCCCAGAACGGCCGGAACCGCGGTCCACCCGGACCGTCGGTCTCCACGACCCCGAACAGGTACTCGAGCCCCCGATCGGCCCCACCGTCCGCGCACCACAACGGGTCACCTTCGAAATCGAAGAAGATGTCGCCCTCGTCGGGGTGCGGTAGCGCACCGAGTGTGCCCGGTTCGAACACGTCCACGACCGGGGTGCCCGAGCGCTCCTGTTCGAGTTGCACCTGCGCCTGTGCGCGTACGGCGGCGAGGGTCCGCGCCGACATCCCGGGGACCGGGTCGTCGCGGTCGGCGAGCGCGTCGATGGTGCAGACGCCCGCGGCGATCAGGCGCGCCCGCTGCGTCGAACGCATCCCCGCCACGAGCAGCAGATCGCGGTGCGCGGCCACCTGCGGGGTGCAGGCGTCGCACCGGCCGCACGCAGTGTGCCGGGAATCCCCCCACCGCGCCGGTGTGCCGGCAGTCCGGTGCGTGTCGACGAGGGTTTCGAGGTGGGCACGTCGCGATTCGTGGACGGGGGCGAGATCGGCGAGCGGATGGGACGTCACGGTGTCGTCGCCGAGGATCAGGTGCGCGTGTGACGAAACGGGAATTCCACTGCGGCCGAGTGCATCCGCGTACGCGGCGAGTTGCAGGAGCGCTTCGACCCGTGCGTGCCGGGCGAGTTTCGCGTCGTAGACCGCATACCCGTCTCGGGTGCGCACCAGGAAATCGCAGAACCCGAGGAATCGACCGTCGAAGAACGCGCCCTGGTAGATCACCTCGGCCCCCGCCCGCGCTGCCTCCGAGGTCGCGTTCGCGGCGTCCCGGTAGGCGCGGAGATCGTGCCCAGGGCGCGGGATCTGCACGACACCGTCGCCGAACTCGTCCAGATGGCGTTGCAGGACCCGGCGTTCGTGAGCGGCACCGAGCGCGGCGCTGCGTTCGAGCATCGGATCGTCCGCGGGTGAGGCGCGGGGAATGCGGCCGAGCGCGGTGTCGAGCGAGGTCAGCAGCGCGTACTCGCAACGCGCGGCGTCGACGATGTCGCGGGTGCTGTATACGAGAACGTCGTCGAGCAGGAACATCCGGTCGTCGCCTCCCGCATCCGTTGTCGCCCGACCCTGTCGGGTGTCGTCGACCGACTATGGCAGACGACGGCGACAACGTTCCCGAGGTCGCGGAACGCGGGGAGCCGGTGACGTTCAGCGCCGCTGATGTGCGAGAGGGTGGTACGGCTGCGCGAGGTGCGCGGCGAGGACGCGTTCGCGGTGGGCGAGTGCGGTGGCCCGGGCGGTGTCGCGGTGGGCCCGCGCGCGCTGCGCGCACCCGTTGCCCTCGATGCCGAGTACGGAGCGGCCGAGCAGGACCAGGCCCCACGGGCCGATCACCCACAGCGGCCACGGGTACACCGGTGACATCGTGCCCAGCGACACGAGTGCCCACACCAGGACGTTGATCGCACCCACCCCGGCCCAGGCCGTCCACTCGATGCGCTGGTGGAGTGGCATGCGGGTGCCGGCGGTGCGTCGGGCGCGTCGCTCGGGTGCGGGTTGTTCGGCGGGCAGATCAGTCAGCACGGCACGGGCCTCGGCGACCGTCTTCGCGCCGTACACGCGGGCTGCGCGTTCGTCGAACTCGTCGACGGTGAGCCTGCCGGAGCCGACCGCGCGGCCGAGGAGTTCGACGTAGCTCTCGCGTTCGGCGTCGGAGATGCGCAGGTCGTCGGTGGCCATGATGCCTCCAGGGTCGTGCCGCTCGGTGGTGCGCGGAGTCGTCGCGACACCGTCGGAACTTCCATTGTGGAATGTCGGTCATTCCATGATGGATGTGCCACAGTGGAATGTCAACGGTGTTCCGCACGAAAGGGGACCGTCATGCCGGCGAAAGCGCTCAACGCGACCGCAGCATCCCTCCTCGGGTTCCTGCACGAGGGTTCCCGGACGGGGTGGGATCTCGTGACGACCGCCCAGGAGCGGATCGGCAAGTTCTGGTCGCTCACCACCAGCCAGGTGTACCGGGAACTGGCCGCGATGGAGCGCGCAGGTCTGATCGAAGCGGGGGAGCGGGGCCCCCGCGACCGCAAGCCCTACACGCTCACCGACGAGGGCCGCCGAGCGTTCGCGGACTGGATCGGACGCGATCCGGGACGCGAGAACATCCGGCACCCGCTGCTGCTCACCGTCGCCTTCGCCGACCATCTCCCGCCCGCGCGGCTCGCGGAGATCCTCGCCGGCTATCGCGCGGCCCACGAGCAGCAACTCGCCGAGTACGACGCGCTGCGCGCGGGTGGCGAACTTCCCCGCTGGCCGGAGGCCACCCTCGACTTCGGTATCGCGTACGAACGCGCGGTCCTCGACTGGCTCGGCGGCGTGGAAGCACGTCTCGCCGAGAACGGGTGAGGTCGTCGTAGCGGACGAGGTCACCGCAGCGGATCGAAATGCTGCAGCAACGGATCCGGTTCACCCGACATCGCGTCGGCGAGCAGGCGGCCGGTCAGCGGTCCGAGCGCGACGCCCCACATACCGTGACCGCCCGCGACGAACACCCGCGGCGACCGCGTGGACCCGACCAGGGGGAGCCCGTCGGCGGTGCACGGCCTCGAACCCACCCATTCGTCGGTCCGCATCTGCCAGTCCAGGTGCGGCATCAGCGGCCGGACAGCATCGACGATCGCGTGGATCCGGCGAGGATCCAGCGGCGCGTCGGGGCTGCGGAACTCCATCATCCCGGCCACCCGGAACCGGTCGTGCAGCGGCGTGCACGCGACCCGCTGCACCGGGAAGTACACGGGATTCGTCGGCAACTCGCCGGTGTCGAGCGCACTGGGCTCCACCGCGAAGCTGTACCCGCGCCCCGCCTGGACGGGTACCCGCACCCCGAACCCGTGCGCGAGGGAGTTGAGCCGTGCGCCGGTCGCGAGGACCACGGCGTCCACCGACACCGCACGACCGGCGTCACCGACCACATCCACGACGCCGTTGCCGGGATCACGGACCTCGGTGACGTCGAACGGTGCGAGGACGTCGCCGCCCCGTTCGCGCACCGACTCCGCCAGTGCGGCCGTGAACCGCGGCGGATCGATGAACCGCTGCCCGTGGATCCGCACACCCGCGCGGGCCCTGGTGCCGAGAATCGGCACCATCGTGTGCAGTGCCTCGGCATCGACGGGATCGCAGGCCACCTCGCCACCGGCCGCGCGGACCCGGTCGAACTCGTCGAGCAGTTCCGCGCGTTCGGTCTCCGAGGTGAACACGGCCAGGAACGGGTCCGCGGTGCGTGTCGGTTCCCGTACTCCCCCGGCCGCGAGCGCGTCGTAGGCGCCCAGCGCGACCCGGTTCGCGCGGGCGAACACCCGCATCGACGCCGACCAGTGCCGGTCGGTGCAGTGCCGTGCGAAATCGACCAGGAACCGCAGCAGCCTCGGATCCGCGGTCGGCGGCACGTACACCGGTGACGACGAACGGAACACCGCGCCCAGCCCGTACCGCAGCACCGCCGGCTCCGGCAGCGGCAACGTCAACGCCGGTGCAAGCCATCCCGCGTTGCCCCACGACGAATCCGCCGCGACCCCCGACCGGTCGACGACGGTGACCGAGACGCCCCGTTCCTGCAGGAACCATGCCGTGGACAGGCCCACGATTCCCGCGCCGACCACGGCAACGCGACGAAACGCCATGACGCTCTCCTTCGTCCCGACAGTCCGCTCGTGGAGCACCCTGCTTCGAAGCGCCCCGTCTCGAAGCATCTGCCTCCATGATGTACCTCCGGGCCGGGGTGGGGCCGGATACCGCGACCGACTAGCATGTCGGGCTACCGTTTCGGGGGGAGAAGTTCTGCTTGTCGAAGGGAACAGAAGAAGTGAGTGCAGACGTCGAACGGCGCGAATTCCAGGCGGAGACGCGTCAGCTACTGGATCTGATGATCCACTCGATCTACTCCAACAAGGACACGTTCCTGCGGGAGTTGATCTCCAACGCCTCCGATGCGCTGGACAAGTTGCGTCTCGAGTCGTTCCGGGACAAGGACCTGGCGGTCGACACGTCGGACCTCCGCATCGAACTCGAGGTCGACAAGGACGCCCGTACCCTCACGGTCCGCGACAACGGCATCGGCATGACCCGTGACGAGGTCGTCGATCTGATCGGTACCCTCGCCCGTTCCGGCACCGGCGAACTGCGTCGCAAGCTCCGGGAGGCCAAGGACGCGGCCGCATCCGAGGAACTGATCGGGCAGTTCGGTATCGGTTTCTACTCGTCGTTCATGGTCGCCGACAAGGTCACGCTCGTCACCCGCAAGGCGGGGGAGGAGACCGGCACCCGCTGGGAGTCCAGCGGTGAATCGACCTACACCATCGGTGGCGTCGACGACGCCCCGCAAGGCACCTCCGTCACCCTGCATCTCAAGCCCGAGGACGCCGACGACCACCTGTTCGACTACACCTCGCAGTGGAAGCTCGAGGAGATCGTCAAGAAGTACTCCGACTTCATCGCGTGGCCCGTGCGGATGGAGGTCTCGAAGACCGTCCAGGGCGAGGACGGTGTCGACGAGGTCACCTTCGAGACGAAGACCCTCAACTCGCAGAAGGCGCTGTGGGCGCGCCCGCGCGACGAGGTGTCCGACGAGGAGTACACGGAGTTCTACAAGCACGTCGCGCACGCGTGGGACGAGCCGCTCGAGATCATCCCGATGCGCGCCGAGGGCACCTTCGAGTACCAGGCGTTGTTGTTCATCCCGACACACGCGCCGTTCGACCTGTTCGCGCGGGAACGCCGCACCGGGATCTCGCTCTACGTCAAGCGCGTCTTCATCATGGACGACTGCGAGGACCTGATCCCCGAGTACCTGCGATTCGTCAAGGGTGTCGTCGACGCGCAGGACCTCTCGCTCAACGTCTCCCGCGAGATCCTGCAGCAGGATCGGCAGATCCGCGCGATCCGGCGTCGCCTCACGAAGAAGGTGCTCGCGACGGTCAAGGATCTCCTGACGCAGGACGCCGACAGGTACCGGACGTTCTGGTCGGCGTTCGGCCGCGTCGTCAAGGAGGGGTTGCTCTCCGACACCGACAACCGCGACACCCTCCTGGCGATCTCCTCCTTCGACTCCACGGCGAGCGACGACGAGCAGACCACCCTCGCCGGGTACGTCGAACGCATGAAGGACGGGCAGGACGAGATCTACTACATCACCGGCGAATCCCGGCAGTTGCTCGAGAACTCCCCGCACATGGAGGCGTTCCGGGCGAAGGGAATCGAGGTGCTGCTGCTCACCGATCCCGTCGACGAGATGTGGGTGACCTCTGTTCCCGAGTTCGACGGCAAGGCGTTCCGCTCGATCGCCAAGGGCGAGGTCGACCTCGACACCGAGGACGAGAAGCAGGCCGCCGAATCCGAACGTGAAGAACGACAGAAGGACTTCGAGGGGCTGCTCGGCTGGATGAAGGACACCCTCGACGACCACGTCAAGGAGGTGCGCCTGTCGTCGCGGCTCACGACGTCACCGGCGTGCATCGTCGGCGACACCTTCGGGATGTCGCCGGCACTCGAACGCATGTATCGCGCCTCCGGCCAGGCGGTTCCCACGACCAAGCGGATCCTCGAACTGAACCCCGAGCATCCTCTCGTAGCGGGGCTGCGGACCGCGCACGCAGAACGCACGGACGATCCGGCGCTCGCCGAGACGGCCGAACTGCTGTACGGCATGGCGCTCATCGCCGAGGGCGGAGAGGTGGACGACCCCGCCCACTTCACCCGGCTGCTCGCCGATCGGCTCGCCCGCACCGTCTGACACGACGTGCTCGTCGCTTCCGGTCGCGGCTCTGCGGGGCCGGAAGCGACGAGCACCGATAGGCTGGCCTCATGACCGGTCCGGGCGGAGTGCTGTTCGACATCGAAGGTGTACTCGTCACGTCGTGGCGGGCGGTACCCGGTGCCGCCGAGGTCCTGTCCGGACTCCGCGACCGTGGCGTCCCCCGCGCCTTCCTCACCAACACCACGTCCCGGACGTGCGCGGAGATCGCCGCGACACTGAACGATCTGGGGATGCGGGTCGATTCCTCCGAGATCCTCACCGCGGTCTCGCTCACCGTCGACTATCTCGGCCGGACCTATCCGGGGCGACGCTGTTGGGTGCTCAATCACGGCGCCGTCGACGCGGATCTCGACGGAATCGTCCGCGACGACGACGATCCCGAGGTGGTCGTCCTCGGCGGTGCCGGACCGGAATTCACCCACCGCGCCGTCAGCCGCGTCGCCGACCTGATGCTCGACGGCGTACCGGTCGTCGCCATGCACCGCGCCATGAGCTGGCAGTCCGACGACGGGCTCCGTCTCGACACCGGTGCCTACCTGCCGGGTCTCGAGGAACTCAGCGGCAGGACCGTGGTGGCGGTCGGCAAACCGTCGATGCAGGGTTTTCTCGCGGCGTCGGACCTGATGGGGGTGGACCCCGACCGCATGGTCGTCGTCGGCGACGATCTGCACGGCGAGGTGCTACCCGGTCAGCGGCTCGGCATGACCGGAGTTCTGGTGCGCACCGGAAAGTTCCGTCGGTCCGTCCTGGAACTGTCGGTGGAGCGTCCGGACCACGTCGTCGACTCGGTCGCCGACCTGCCCGCGCTGCTGGCGACGTTGTGAAACTCCACCCTCGCGCGGGGTGGGTGTGACCGGTAACCTTCCGGCGGGGGAACTCCGTCTTCCCCGTTCATCCTCCCTTCCAGTGTTCGAGGAGCGCTTCTTTGTCCATTCGTTCTCTCCGGTCCGTTCTCTCCGGTCGTCGTGTCGCGCACGGATGCGCGGCGTTCGCGCTCGGTGCCGCGTCGCTCGCGTTCGTGGGGGCCGGCACCGCTGCCGCGGCACCGGTGACGTGTGTGTCGCCGCCGTCCACCAACGAGATCCTGGTGTCGGAGACCGCCAGTTGCGGCGCGACCGCGGACGGCGGTGGGTTCGCGCGTGCGGCGGCCGCCGACAGCGGTACCGCGGTGTCGACCGCAGGCACCAACGGGTCCGCGCAGGCCGAGGCCACCGGGTTCGGTACCGCGCTGGCGGGTGCCAGCGACGGTGGCCGCTCGTACGCCTACGCGCTCGGGGGTGGACTGAGCCACTCGTGGGCGCAGGGCGCCGCGATCACGTTCTCGGTCGCGGGCTGGGGCTCGGGCGCGACCGCCGACACGACCGGTGTCACGTGCGTCGGACCGCAGTCGTTCGCGGTGAACACCGGTACCGGCCAGTGGTGCGCCGTCGGAGTGGGCTCGACCCGGCGATGACCCGGCTCCCGTAGTCCGGGATCGGTACGGCGACGAGGGTGGCCGAGTGCAGACAACCTTGCACTCGCCACCCTCGAGTGCTAAAAATGGCTTTGGCACTCGTAACACTGGAGTGCCAGGTCGGGACGGTGAGGCCGGGTATTTCGACACCCCTGGTCGTCCGTCGCGGGCACTGCTTCCGGCCGCAGGCGTACGTGGGCCGACCGGACGAGCGGTCGGTTCGTACATGGGCCGACCCGACGAGCGGTCGACCCGGTGTCACCCCATACCCGGAGGATCACTTCGCAATGGCCAAGATCATCGCGTTCGACGAAGAGGCCCGTCGCGGCCTCGAGCGTGGCCTCAACAGCCTCGCCGACGCCGTCAAGGTGACGTTGGGCCCCAAGGGCCGCAACGTCGTGCTCGAGAAGAAGTGGGGCGCCCCCACGATCACCAACGATGGTGTGTCCATCGCCAAGGAGATCGAGCTCGAGGACCCGTACGAGAAGATCGGCGCAGAGCTGGTCAAGGAAGTCGCCAAGAAGACCGACGACGTCGCGGGTGACGGCACCACCACCGCAACCGTCCTGGCTCAGGCGCTGGTCCGCGAGGGCCTGCGCAACGTCGCCGCCGGTGCGAACCCGCTCGGTCTGAAGCGCGGCATCGAGAAGGCCGTCGAGGCCGTCACCGCCAAGCTGCTCGACACCGCCAAGGAGGTCGAGACCAAGGAGCAGATCGCCGCGACCGCCGGCATCTCCGCGGGCGACCCCGCGATCGGTGAACTGATCGCCGAGGCCATCGACAAGGTGGGCAAGGAAGGCGTCATCACCGTCGAGGAGTCCAACACCTTCGGGCTCCAGCTCGAGCTCACCGAGGGTATGCGCTTCGACAAGGGCTACATCTCCCTCTACTTCGCCACCGACGTCGAGCGTCAGGAAGCGGTCCTCGAGGATCCGTACATCCTGCTCGTCAGCTCCAAGATCTCCACGGTCAAGGACCTGCTGCCGCTGCTCGAGAAGGTCATCCAGTCGGGCAAGCCGCTGCTGATCATCGCCGAGGACGTCGAGGGTGAGGCCCTGTCGACCCTCGTCCTGAACAAGATCCGCGGCACGTTCAAGTCCGTCGCCGTCAAGGCCCCGGGCTTCGGCGACCGCCGCAAGGCGCAGCTCGCCGACATCGCCATCCTCACCGGCGGCGAGGTCGTCAGCGAAGAGGTCGGCCTGTCCCTCGAGACCGCCGGCATCGAGCTGCTCGGCCAGGCCCGCAAGGTCGTCGTCACCAAGGACGAGACCACCATCGTCGAGGGTGCGGGCGATCCCGACGCCATCGCCGGTCGCGTCAACCAGATCCGCGCCGAGATCGAGGCGTCGGACTCGGACTACGACCGTGAGAAGCTGCAGGAGCGTCTGGCCAAGCTGGCCGGCGGCGTCGCGGTCATCAAGGCCGGTGCCGCCACCGAGGTCGAGCTCAAGGAGCGCAAGCACCGCATCGAGGACGCCGTCCGCAACGCGAAGGCCGCCGTCGAGGAGGGCATCGTCGCCGGTGGCGGCGTGGCCCTGCTGCAGGCCGCCCCGGTCCTCGACGACCTGAAGCTCGAAGGCGACGAGGCCACCGGTGCCAACATCGTCAAGGTTGCGCTCGAGGCGCCGCTGAAGCAGATCGCGTTCAACGCGGGCCTCGAGCCCGGCGTCGTCGCGGAGAAGGTCCGCAACCTCGACGCGGGCAGCGGCCTCAACGCTGCCACCGGCGAGTACGAGGACCTCCTCGAAGCCGGCATCAACGACCCGGTCAAGGTCACCCGCTCGGCGCTGCAGAACGCTGCGTCCATCGCGGCTCTGTTCCTGACCACCGAGGCCGTCGTCGCCGACAAGCCGGAGAAGGCCGCCGCTCCCGTCGGCGACCCGACCGGCGGCATGGGTGGCATGGACTTCTGATCCACCCCCGCCCCCGAGGCACACGACGCCCGATCCCACCGGTCCGGTGGGGTCGGGCGTCGCGCTGTTCGAGCGTCGAGACGGTCCGATTTCGTGGAACGAAACAGACTGTGAGGTTTGTGTCCGATGTCCGGTACGGAAGTGTTGCGAGGATACAGCCTGCATGCTTAGCTTCTCGGCGAGTGTTTCGTCGGGCCCTCCCTGCGCCCTCGTCTGCTCGTTCACGTGATCCCGGTGTCGGAGGGTGGTTCGGTGAGTTCGGCGTTCATCCGTTGGGCGGGTTCGATGGTGATCGCCGTGTCGGCGACGGTCGCGGTACCGGCGACGGCATCCGCGGAGCCGGAACCGGAGTTGACGTCGATCGTCGTCGAGGACGACCGGACCAGGATCGTGGAGGTGTACTCCGCCGCGATGGACCGGGACATCCCGCTGCGGGTGCGCATCCCCGCCGATTCCGACGCGTCCCACCCCACGCTCTATCTGCTCAACGGAGCCAGCGGTGGGCAGGGTGTGGCCACCTGGGAGGAGCAGACCGACGTCGGCGAGTTCTTCGCCGACAAGAACGTCAACGTCGTCACGCCGCTCGACGGTGCGTACAGCTACTACACCGACTGGGTGAACGACGACCCGGTGCTCGGGCGCAACAAGTGGACCACCTTCCTCACGCGCGAACTGCCCCCGATCATCGACGACGTGTTCGACACCACCGGAGTCAACGCGATCGCCGGACTGTCGATGTCGGGCACGTCCGTCCTGGGTCTGGCGGTCGCCGATCCGGAGCTGTACGAGGCGGTGGGCGCGTACAGCGGGTGCGCCGAGACCAGTTCCGACATCGGGGAAGCGTACGTCCGCACGGTCGTCGGGAGTCGGGGCGGCGGCGATCCCGTCAACATGTGGGGGCCCTACGGTGGGCCCGGGTGGATTGCGAACGACCCCTTCGTCAACGCCGACCGACTCCGCGGTCTGGACCTGTACATCTCGTCCGCGACCGGACTGCCCGGCAGGCACGACCGGATGGATGCCCGGTCGGTCGGCGGAGACCCGGAGATCCTGATGAGCCAGGTGATCAGTGGCGGCGTCATCGAGGCTGCCGTCAACGACTGCACCCACCGGCTCGCGGCGCGACTCGACGAACTCGACATTCCGGCGCACTTCGAATTCAAGGCCACCGGCACCCACTCCTGGGGGTACTGGCAGGACGATCTGCACAAGTCCTGGCCGATGATCGCCGAGGCCATCGGGGCCTGAACGCCCGCGAGTCCGTCCTCCGGTGATCGAAACCGGTGGGCGGACTCTCGGGGGATACCCCGGTTCGCTACTCCGGCAACAACATCCACAGTGCGAGGTACAGCAGGATCGCGGTTCCTCCCGTGACGAAGGTCGCGACGATCGCGGCGGCGCGGACGATGTTGACGTCGACACCGAAGTATTCGGCGATCCCGCCGCACACGCCGCCGAGCATGCGCTGGGTCTGCGAGCGGGCGAAGGTGCGGGGTGCATTGTTGTCGGAGGTCATGGTGAAATCGTGCTCCTTCTCGGTGGTGTGCACATCGGGGAACGACCCGGAGGTACACCCTGATTTCCGGTTCGGGGTCGGGGTCGGTCAGCGGCAGACGACGGTGAGGCCGACTCCGCGCCACACCTCGGTCTCGGTGCGATCCCAGGTCTTGTCGTCGTGGTCGTACTCCATCTCGACCTCCGTGCGGTAGCCCCGGTCCTGCTGCGCGGTCACCGTGCAGGTGCCGCCGGGGCTGCCCGCCCGGTTGGTGATGGAATAGGGGACGTCCTGCGCCTGGAGGGTCGCGACCGCGTCCTGCTCCGTCATGCCGACGACGTAGGGTGCGGGTTGTGCTGCGGCAGTAGCGGTTCCGAGTGTCAATGCCGCCGCTCCCGCGAGAAGTGCTGCGGTGAGGGTTCTACGCATGATCTGCTCCCGAATCATGTTGTGAAAGGCTCCGTTTCGATACGACAATCGTCGTCCCTGCCGGGTGCCGAACACATCCGGGAAGCACCCCCATACCGACCCTGAAATCGACGTCGGGGTCTCGAACGACGGCGGGAGCTGCACACCCACCCGAGCGGTCGTCGACACCGTCACCGCGCGTGTCGGTGACCGGTGCTCACTTCCGTGCGGCGAGCGTCTTCTTGAAGACGAACATCGGCAGCACCAGCCGCACGATCACCGACACCGCCCAGACGATGACCGTCGCGAGTATCCACGTCGTGACTCCGCGGATACTCAGTCCGCTGCTGAGCAGCGACGTCACGATCAGCGCCACCAACGTGGACACCAGGGCGCTGCTGCCGAGAAGCACGGGGGTCTTGGTCATCGCGATCTGGCGGATCAACGGGTCGATGATCACGGCGACGGCCGTGTAGAGAACGACGGCGATCACGAAGGCCAGCGCGCTGACCGACATGTCGGGAAGCACCCACGCGCCGACCAGCAGGGCGATCGCGTTCGCGATCAGAGCGACGGTCGCGGTCGCCAGAAGCCGCATCATGGGGCAAGCGTAGCCGTGCGGCACACACGGATCGCCCGGAATCGGCTGCGGTGTTCCGGGCGGTACCGTCGGAGCCATGGCCGCACGGACACGGGTAGCGCTCGCGCTGGGCAGCGGAGGTGCGCGCGGATACGCGCACATCGGGGCGATCCAGGTCCTCGAGGAACGCGGATTCGAGATCGTCGGGGTCGCGGGAGCGTCGATGGGGGCGCTCGTGGGGGGTGTCCACGCGGCCGGAAAGCTCGGCGAATACACCGACTGGGCGTTGGGCCTGTCACAACTCGACGTCGTGCGTCTGCTGGATCTGTCGGTGACGGCGCCCGGCGCATTCCACGCGGAGAAGGTGCTGGGCAAGGTGCGGGACATCCTCGGCGACGTCGCCATCGAGGATCTGCCGCTGCCGTACACAGCGGTCGCCACCGATCTGGCCGCCGGGCGCGCGGTGTGGTTCCAGCGCGGACCGGTGGACGTCGCGATCCGCGCGTCCATCGCGATTCCCGGGGTCGTCACCCCGTACGTACTCAACGGGCGGGTGCTCACCGACGGTGGGGTTCTCGCCCCGCTGCCCATCGCGCCCACGGTGGGCATCCCGTCCGACCTGACCATCGGGGTCAGTCTCGGCGGCGGAGACCGTGGCAGTGCCCGCACCCCCGAGACGGCGAGCGCCGAACCGCGCCCCGTCGAGGAATGGGTCGGGCGGGTGCGACGCAGCGCCGGGCAACTCTTCGACCGCGACATCGTGCGGTCCGTGGTCGGCATGTTCGGTGCGGGTGCACGCGCCGGCGACGACGAACAGATCGACCCGACGATCGAACCCGACGCCGCCGACCCGGCGAGCCCCGTCCGGTTCGGGCGGTTCGCGGTGATGAACCGATCGCTCGACATCATGCAGTCGACCCTCGCCCGCTACCAGCTCGCCGCGCACCCACCCGACCTGCTCGTCGAGGTGCCCCGCTCGGCGTGCCGCAGTCTCGACTTCCACAAGGCCGCGGAGATGATCGCGTTGGGTCGGTCGCTGACCGAGGAGGCCCTCGACCGGGCCGGTCTCGTTGTGCCGGGCGTGGACCCGGAGCGTCAAGGCACGGGCGAGGAGACCGACGACGACCTACGCTGAATCGGTGGAGACCGTACCGATCCAGCTCCCCGGCGGCACGACGGCCCCGGTGCGCCTGTTCCCCGGTCCGGGGCACGAACACGAGTCGCGGCGCGACACCGTGCGCACCGTGGTTGTGATCCTCCCCGGGCTCGGGATTCCCGCCGGATACTACGAGCCGTTCGCGCAGGCTCTCGCGGATCACGGACTCGATGCGGCGGTCTGCGAACTCGCGGGACAGGGCGACAGCCGGCCGCGGCCCGGACCGGACAGCACCTACGGATACCACGAGATCGTCGCGCTACATCTACCGGCGATGTTCGAGGTGGTCCGGGAGCGGTTCCCGGATTCGACACCCGTTCTGCTCGGTCACTCGATGGGCGGTCAACTCGGCGCGTTGTACGCGGCGCGTAGCCCCGGCCACCTCGCCGGACTCGTGTTGATCGCCTCGGGCACGCCGTACTACCGCCGGTTTCCCGGTGCCCAGGGGCCGGGACTGCTGGTGGGATCCACCGCGATGTCGCTCACGGCCACCGTCGCCGGGTTCTGGCCCGGCCACCGGATCGATGTCGCCGGTTTCGGTCGGCAGTCGCGGCAGTTGATCTCAGACTGGGCGCGACTGGCGCGCGGTGGCCGGTTCGTGCCCGCCGGTGCCGACGTCGACTACGAACAGCGGCTCACCGCACTCGACCTGCCGGTCCTGTCGGTGACCGTGGAGGGAGACGATCTCACGCCGGTCGAGTCCGCCCGCCACCTGCTGGACAAACTGCCCGCCGCCCACATCACGGTGTGGCACGACCCGCGGCCGCTCGGCCACAACGGGTGGATCCGGGACGACCCCGCGATGGTGGACAGGGTCGTCACCTGGATCCGCGACCTCTGACACCCGTGCGCACTTCTGGTAGCTCCGGCTACCAGAAGTGCGCACGGGTGGGTTACAGGGTGTCGGTGAGGAAGGTGAAGGTCAGGGCCGATTTGAACGCGGCCTGCGCGTTGTCGGCGGCACCGCCGTGCCCACCTTCGATGTTCTCGTAGTACGCCACCGCGTGCCCCTGCTCTTCGAGCCGGGCGACCATCTTGCGGGCATGGCCCGGATGGACCCGGTCGTCGCGGGTGGACGTGGTGATCAGGATCGGCGGGTACGTCGCGTCCGGATCGGTGTTCTGATACGGCGAGTACTCGGCGAGGAACTTCCACTCGTCGGGGTCGTCGGGGTCGCCGTACTCGGCCATCCACGATGCGCCCGCCAGCAGCAGGTGGTAGCGCCGCATGTCGAGCAGCGGCACCTGGCAGACGATCGCGCCGAACAGGTCGGGGTAGCGGGTGAGCATCACACCCATCAGCAGCCCGCCGTTGCTGCCGCCCTGGGCGCCGAGTTGCGCGGTGGTGGTGATGCCGCGCTCGACGAGATCCTTCGCGACCGCCGCGAAATCCTCGAATGCCCTGGGCCGATTCTCCTTCAACGCCTGCGTGTGCCAGGTCGGTCCGTACTCACCGCCACCGCGGATGTTCGCGATCACGTAGGTGTTGCCGCGTTCGAGCCATGCGCGACCGATCCCCCCGCTGTAGGCGGGCACCATCGAGTTCTCGAATCCGCCGTACCCGTACAGCAGCGTCGGCGACGGGGTTCCGGTGTTGCGGCCGACGACGAAGTAGGGGACGCGGGTGCCGTCGTCCGACACCGCGAAGTGCTGCGTGACGGTGATGCCGTCGGTGTCGAAGAATCCGGGGGCCTGTTTGACGGCCGTGAGCGGACCGCCGACCGTCCCCGACAGCAGTGTCGCGGGGACGGTGAATCCGCTGGAGTTGAGGAAGAACTCGTCGCCGTCGAGAGGATCGACGTCGATGATCGACGTCGACGTGGCGTCCGGAACCCCGTCGAGCGCGACGTCCGCCCAGCCGTCCTCGCCCGGAGTGAGCACGCGCACGCGGGTCTGCACGTCCTGCAGCGTCACCACGAGCAGATGATTGCGGGTCCACGCGTACTGCTCGAGGGAGGTGTGCGCGTCGGGCGTGAACAGCACCGTCATCTCGCGGGCACCGGCGAGGAACGCGGGATAGTTCGCGGCGAGCAACGCGCCGGCGGGGTACCCGAGCCACTCCGACCGGGTTCGCACCAGCAGGTGGTCGCGGTACACGCTGACCCGCGCGTCGTCGGGCACGTCGAGTTCGACCAGCTCGCCGTCGGCGGTCAACTCGAAGCGGTGGGCGGTGTGGAAATCGAGCGCGCGGTCGACGAAGGTGCGCTCGTAGCCGGGGGTGTCGTCGTACCGGGCGCCGACGGCGACATCGCCGGTCTCGCCCTCGAACACCGTCTCGGCGTCCTCGACGGGTTGCCCGCGCCGCCACCGCTTCGCCAGACGCGGATATCCGGAATCGGTGAGCGATCCGTCGCCGAAGTCGGTGCCGACGTAGACCGTGTCGACGTCGATCCACCCGATGTCGGTCTTGGCCTCGGGAAGCTCGAAGCTGTCGGGTCCGGACACGAACTCCCTTGTGGTGAGGTCGAACTCGCGGACGACGACGGCGTCCGCACCACCCCGCGACAGGCTGATGAGTGCGCGATGCTGATCGGGACGCAACACCTGCGCGCCCGCCCACACCCAGTTCTCACCCTCCTGCTCGGCGACCGCGTCGAGGTCGACGAGCACGTCCCATTCGGGGTCGTCCCGCAGGTACTGCTCCATGGTCGTGCGCCGCCACAGGCCGCGGACGTGCTGAGCGTCGCGCCAGTAGTTGTAGAGGAATTCGCCTCGACGACGCGCGTACGGGATGCGTGCGTCGGTGTCGAGGACCTCACGGATCCGCGACTGCAGTGTCTCGAACTCGGGGGTGCGGGTGTAGGCATCGATGGTGCGCTCGTTGTGGGCGCGCACCCAGTCGAGTTGCTTGTCGCCGGTGACGTCCTCGAGCCAGAGATTCGGGTCTGTCGTGCTGTCGCTCATGCCCCATTCTTACCCGTCGGCCGCCGCCGGGACGGCTTCCGCACCCTCCGTCCGATCCGAACCGCGACGGTCCCAACGCGACGGTCCCAGACGTGCCGCTCCGAGCGGACGTGCCACTCGCTCGAACGAGGAGGACGAACGGTACAGTCGCTCGCCCATGTCGGTGGGTCCGTACCCTGGGGCCCGTGCAGCTCACTCCCGCCGACGCGCGCATGTACTGGCTCGCCGGACGCATCCGCAGCGACCAGTTCCTGCTGTACTGCTTCGACACGTCCACGAACGACGACGCCGCGCTGCGTGACGGCATCCGCGGCCGGGTCGAGCGGATCGGTGACCTGCGCTCCGCGGTCCGCGATGTGCCGGGCCACCTCGACCACCCGTACTGGGTGCCGCGCGCGTGGAGCGACGACCTCGTCGTCGTGCACCGGCTGAGCGACCGGTCCTGGCCGGGGCTACAGGAGGCGCTCGGCAGCGTCGTCGGTACGCCGCTCGATGCCCGCGAGTCCACCTGGCGGTTGCACTGCTACCCGCGTGTGCAGGGTGCGCCGGGATGTCGGGGTGACGCGCTCGTCGTCGTGCTCCAGGTGTCGCACGCGTTCGCGGACGGGCGCCGTGCCTCCGCGCTTGCCCGGGAGTTGTTCTCCCCGGTGGTTCCCGACGTGTCGCCGCCGCCTCCGGAACCGCCTCCGGCGTCGCTCGCGACGGTGCGGGCGGTGCTGCGTTTCCCGGGGCGCTTCCGGGAGACGATCCGGGCGGGCCGTCGGGCCGCGCACGTGAACCGCATTCTCGACGAGGCCGTGTCGTCCGGTGAGGTGCCCCCTGCCGCAACGGGTTTCGCGCTGTCTGCCGTCAACGTTCCGCCCGGCCCGGTGCGGGAGGTCCGGTCGGTCGTGCGTCCTGCCCGCATGTTCCGGGCAGGTGGGGTCACCGTCACGGTCGCCGCGCTGACAGTGGTCTCCGTCGCGTTGCCGCGACTGCTCGCATCGCTCGGCGGCACCGCACCGGCCCGGCTCGGCGCGGAGGTCACGATAGCGGTGGACGCCGCCGGTGCCCGCAACGGATACCGCAACGCCGGGGTCGACCTGTTCGTCACCGAACCGGACCTGCGGGTGCGGGCCGACCGTATCGCCGTCGAACTCGCTGCGCGACGGGCCCGGCTGTCGCACCTGCTGTCGGCACGCCGCGACGAGGTGGACGACCACGTTCCCGCCCCGCTCGCGAAGTTCGGCGTGGACCGCAGCGACCTCGACGTCGTTCCCGCCACGGTCACGGGCAACACCGTGGTCACCAGCGTCGCGAGGGGTCGGGGTGACCTCGAACTCCTCGGTGGCCCCGCGGTGTTCAGTTCGGGATTCCCCGGACTGTCGCCGGTGATGGGGCTGACACACGGTGTCTACGGGCTGGGGGACGCCGTGTCGATCGGGATCTGCGCGAGCCCTCGCGCTGTCCCGGACGTCGACGCGTACGCATCGATGCTCGGCGATGCGCTCGACGAGGTCGCGTCGGCGCTCGGGTCGGCATCGGCGTGACCGAGCGGACTCACAGCTGCAGATCTCCCCGGTGGAGGGGCCAGAGATGGCCGGCGTAGAAGGCCAGCGCGGTGAGGGCGAGGGTGCCGGCGAGAACGGCCAGATCCCGCGTGGTGATCCGCAGGTAGGCGAGCCGGATTTCGCGGCCCCGCGGATCGACCGTCGCGTAGGTGAATCCGCGGGTCTCGAGTGCTTCCACGGTGGTCCGCACGGATTGCGCGGTGTTGAGGAAGAGCGGATAGAAGGACAGCACCACCATTCTCGTCCAGTGGACGAGGGTCCGGATGCCCAGCGGGCCGGACTTGGCGGGCGGTGCCGAGCGCAGCCGGTAGTTGTCGAAGACGGTGTTGAACTCCTCGACGAGGATCGGCAGCATGCGGTACCCGTAGCTGACGGCGAACGCCAGCAGCGGGGGAGCCTTCAGCGCCAGCAGTGCATCGGAGAGTTTCTCCGGGTCGAGGGAGACGAACGCCGCCATCGACGCCAGGGAGATCGCGCCGAGTTTGAGGGTGTACTCGACCAGGGCGAGAACCGTTTCGAGGTTCCCGCCGAAGAGATATGCGGCGAGGATGATGTACACGGTCTCGGTGATCAGACCGAACACGAACAGTGCCAGCAGCAGCGGTCCGACGCGGGCGAGAATCACGGCGGCGGCGCCCATCGCGAAGAAGATCGCGAGGACGGTGAGGTTGTGGGTGAACCACGGGGCGACCGCGAGGATCAGATACCAGCCCAGCACCGCCCGGGGATCCATCCTGGCGAAGAAGCCGCCGCGGGTCGCGTACGCCGCGCGAATGAGTTCGAGTTTGACCCATTCGACGCTGAGAACGTCGCGTTGCTTGCGTGCCATCAGTGGGCTCCCTGGGTGAGAAGGGGACGGACCGAGGTCGCGGACGGGTGGAAGCGGTCGACGAACTCCGCGACGTTCAGTGGTGCGGGGTGCATCCCGACGGCGCGTCCGAGTTCGGTGATCTGCGGCGGGACCAGGTTGGCGTCCGCGAGCAGATCGGGCCGGTCGAACAGTTCGCGGGGCCGGATGTCGGCGCTGACCGTGCCCCGGCTCAGCACGATGACACGGTCGGCCCATTCGGCGACCAGCGTCATGTCGTGGGTGGCGACGACGGAGGCGGCGATGGTGTCGGACAGTTCGTCGAGCATCGCGATCACGGCATCGCGGCTCGCGATGTCCAGGGATGCGGTGGGTTCGTCGAGGAGCAGCAGGGTCGGGCGCATGGCGAGGCCGATGGCGAGCGTCGCGCGGCGCTGCTGCCCTCCGGACAGGGAGCGGCCGTCCCGGTCGGCGAGCTCGGTGAGACGAACCTTGTCCAGGGTTCGCTCGACGAGCTCGGGCCAACCCCGGATCTTCCGTTCGCGGGGGAACAGGGCGACGTCGGAGCGGATGGATTCGCGCAGGAACATCTGGCGGGGTTCCTGCCACAGGTAGGCGACGTGGTCGGACAGCCGGGAGGCGGAGCGCGAGCGGGTGTCGATGCCGTCGACGATCACCTCCCCCTCGCGGGGAACCATGATTCCTGCGAGGAGCTTCAACAGCGTGGTCTTGCCGGATCCGTTGCCGCCGACCAGCGCGATCCGGTCACCGCGCCGGATGGTCAGGTCCAGTCCGTCGATCACGGTCTGCAGCTCGGATTCGACGGTGCGGTACGAGTGGTGGACATCGTGGACGCGGGCCACGGTGTCGGCCTCGGTGCCGGAGATCCGGACGACCGGGTCCCGCTGCGGGGTGACTGCGGGGTCGGTGCCGGTGTTCGGTGCCGGGCCGAGGAGTTCGGCCGCGGCTGCGACGGTGCGGGGTGCATCGGGGTATCCGAGGGCCTGGGTGGCCCGGATGATCTGGGGTGCCGGAATGCCGTGCTCGGCGAGTTGCGCGGTGCGGTTGACCGCGTCCTGGACCGGAAGGTGCCACACCGGGCAGCCGTGATCGACGAGCACGACCGATCGGGCGAACCGGGCGATGAACTCGGCGTGATGCTCGATGGTGACGACGGTGATGCCGTGCTGGCGGTTGAGCAGTTCGAGACGCTGGTAGATCTCCAGTGCGCGAGCGGGATCCAGTTCGGCGACGGGTTCGTCGACGACGATGATCTCGGGGCGCATCGCGAGCACCGAGGCCAACGCGGTCAGGTGTGCCTGACCACCGGAGAGCTGCCAGATGTAGCGATCGGCGAGGTCGGTGATACGCAGCATCTCCATCGCTTCGGCGGTGCGTTCGGCATGGTCCGCGAACCCGAAATTGATGGGGCTGAAGGATATCTCGTCGCGCACGGTGGGTCGCACCAGCTGGTTGGTGAAGTCCTGGTAGACGTAGCCGACCCGGCTGGAGAGTTCGGCGACGGTACTGGAGTAGGTGTCGATCCCGCAGACCTCGGCGGTGCCCGAGAACTCGCCGGCCCAGTAGTGGGGGACGAGCCCGTTGAAGGTCTTGCACAGGGTGGTCTTCGCGGATCCGTTGCCGCCGACGACGGCCACGAAGTCGCCGCGCTCGATGCTCAGGTTCACGTTGCGCAGTGTGTCGTGCGAGGCACCGGGGTAGCGGAACGAGACGTCCCGCAGGTGGATCACCGGGTCGCCGGTCATGATCGCGGCTCCGCATCGGTGGATCGGCTGCGGCGCTGCGAGGCGCGGAAGAACACGACGGCGAGAGCGAGGACGACCACGAGTGCGGCGACGGACACCCACAGGAAGCCGTTGCCGAAGTCGTCGAGGAATCCGGGTTCGAACGTGCCGATGTTCAGGTCCCACGCCTCGAGGAAGGCGAAGAAGAACGAGGCGACGGACATGAGCACGGCAGCGCCGACGAACAGGCCGGAGTCGGGAGCGCGTCCGGGGATCGGTTCGCCCGGGATGCGCGGGCGCATCCCCAGCAGGGGTTCGATGCGGCCGTGGAGAGCGGGAACGAGCCACATGGCCGGGAGCGCACCGAACAGCACACCGGAGATGATCAGGTCGGTACCGAACCCGATTCCTTCGAGCAGCAGCATCGACTCGGGCAGGCCCTCGACGAACTCGGCGTCCTCGACTCCGATCCAGACCTTGCTCAGATCCACCACGGCGGAGAGCACCTTGTCGATGGTGACCAGGAGAATCGCCCCGAGCGCGATCTGGGCCCGGTTGCGCGGATTGCGGATCACGGATCCGGCGATGTAGATCGCCAGGAACATCTGGATGTAGCCCTCGACCTCGGCGAGGCCGGAGAAGTCACCCATGAGCAGGTCGGTGAAGACGATCTCGCCGAGGGGCGCGCCGAGCGCCACCCAGAAGGGGCTGAGCAGCGCCGCGAGCGTCAGCGGGATGAACACGAAGTAGGCGATGGAGATCTCGACGGGGCCGAGCGTGACGTCGGGGATGATCTCGAGCAGGATGTTGGACAGCCCGAACATCGCCATCGACAGCACGAAGATCATGAGCTTCTGTGGTGGGGCCAGGTCGAATCGGTCGAGGCCGCTCGGGCCGCGCAGTTCCCCGGCGCGCTGGTATTCGGTGGACATGGGTGCTCCCGTTCCGGTCGAGGGATGGGTGGTGCTCGGAGGTGTGTCGATCAGAGGTGGGGGTCGATCAGATCCAGCAGGTCACCGGGTTCGGTGACGATCGCGGTGGCCACGCCCTCGTCGAGTGCGTGCTGCAGGTCGGGGTCGTCGGTGCTGCCGCCGCGCACGAGGATCCGGTGTGCGATGCCGCATGCGGCTGCGCCGGCGGCGTCGTTGTCGGGTTTGTCGCCGAGGAACCAGGTGCGTGCCGGATCGGCGTCGGCGATCGCGAGCGCGGCCCGGATGATGCCCGGGTCGGGTTTGCGGGTACCGAATTCGTCGGAGGCGACCACCGCGGTCACGAACTCGTCCAGGCCGTGCGCCGCCAGCTGTTCGCGGACCGAATCACCGGAGACCGTGTTGGAGACCACGACCACGCGATGGTGGTGGGTGGTGCACCAGCGGAGCAGGTCGTCGACGCCCTGTCGCATCCGTCGGCGTGATTTCGCCGATCCCCACGCGGCCATCAGCGCGGTGGCTTCCGACCGCAGGAGCGCCACGGTGCGGGCGGACTGCTCTGCCCCACCGAACCGGGCCCAGAAGGTCACGGGGTCGATCTCCTCGTGGCCGTTCTGTTCCGCTTTGCGACGCCGGTTCCCGTCGATCGCCTGCCGAAGGATCTGTTCGGCGACCTCGGTGGGGGAGTGCGTGCCGACGCCGGGACCGATCAGGTCGGCGAGGATGCCGAGGAACGCGGCGCGGGCATCGGGGTCGGGTTCGGCGAGGGAGATCACGCCACCGTGGTCGATGAGCAGCGCGGCCCCAGATCGTGCCGGTGCCCGTCGGGAACCGGTGGCGCCGGTGGTGGTGTCGGAGGCCCTGTCGAGGAGCACGCACAGCTCTTCGGGGGTGTCCAGGACGGCATCGGCCCGATCGTGCACGGCGAACGGCGGCGTGTCGGTGTGGTGGCAGCGGGTCACGATGGCCGCGCCGATCCCCGAGCGTCGGGCCGCCACGACGTCGCGGTCCTGGGTGTCGCCGACGTACCAGCAGTCGTGCACGTCCGCTCCCAGCGCATCGGCGGCGAGGATCAGCATGTCCGGGTGGGGTTTCCGGATGCCGACCTCGTCGGAGTAGATCTGCACACCGAAGGCGTCGGCGAGGTCGTGCTCGGCCAGGATGTCCCGGTGCGAGGCACCCGAATGGGCGTTGGACACGATGCCCAGCGGGATCTGCCGTTCCTGACACCGGGTCAGGAACTCGCGTATCCCGGGGCGGAGGTGATGATCGGAGATCAGCCGATTCTGGGCGCGCACGAGTTCCCGGGCGTGCGTGGCGAGCAGTTCCCGGGGGCCTTCGGGGAGATCGGAGACCATGAAGTCGGTGATGACCTCGCGATGCGTCAGTTCGCGGGGTTCGCGCATCCGGCTCGACGCGTTCTTCCAGAGCTTCAACGCCGTCAAACCCGCCTCGACGCTCGCGACGAGGCGTTCGTGCTCGAGGTCGAAGCCCGCGTCGGTCAGCAGCCGCCGGTACAGGCGGGCCAGTTCGTGTCGTCCGCCCGGTCGCTTGGACGTCTCGAAGACGACACCTCCGAAGTCCAGCAGGACCGCCCGGGGCCGGTGGCGCAATGCCGACGATGTCGCAACTGAATCATCAACTGCCGCAGGGAGAATTCGGGTCATGCGGGAGCGGGCCTTCCGGGGTTCGGGTGTTCGGTGGGCACGACGGTAGGGGGTGTTTCCGAAGCGGACGTGTCGCGCGGGTGAACGGCTGGAACGTTCCAGTTGTGTATTCGGGAACGTTCCAGCCGATCCGCGGACCGGCTTCCCGCCGTACCCGGAACGGACACCGAGCCGTGGTAGAAGAAATGACGTGCCTTCCGATACGGGATCTCCCCGACCGACGATCATCGACATCGCGCGTGTCGCAGGCGTGTCGAAATCGCTGGTGTCCCTCGCACTCTCCGGGAAGCCGGGGGTCAGCGACGCGTCACGCGGCCGCATCCTGAAGGTCGCCGACGAACTCGGGTACACCTCGAACACCTGGGCACGCTCGCTCGTCCGCGGCCGGAGTCAACTGATCGGCGTCGTGACCACCGACGTCGGCAGCGCCTACAACGCGGACGTCGTCACCGGCATCGAGGACGAGGTGGCGGACTCCGGCTACGGGGTGCTCCTGGCACACGGCCGCCGGGACCCCGACCAGCTCTGCATCGGGATCGAGCGCATGGTGCAGTTGGGTGTCGACGGGCTGATCGTCGTCTCCTCCCGGGCACCGCGTGCACAGTTGGACGGGGCCGCACGCACACGACCGGTGATCGTGGTGGAACGCCCCGACGACCCCGGTGACCTCGTCGACCTCGTCCGCAACGACGACGAGTACGGCGGTCGCCTCGCGGTGGAGCACCTTGTGGACGGTGGCCGCACCCGCATCGGGTTCGTCGAGACATCGGCGCGCGCGGCCGTCCGCGCCCGAGGGCTGGCCTACGACCGTGCGATGGCCGATCTCGGATCGGACCACCGGTGGCGGATCGCCGGGTCCGCACGGCACGACGCGACCTTCGCGCGCAGGGTCGTCGACACGCTGCTCGACGAACCGCCGGCGCGTCGTCCCGAGGCATTGTTCGTCGCCACCGACGAGACGGCCGTCGCGATCCTGGGCGCCGCGCTGGACGCGGGGCTACGCGTCCCCGACGATCTCGCGCTCGTCGGCTACAACAATTCGGCCCTTGCCGCCGCGATACGGCCCACCCTGACCAGCATCGATCAGCCGCGCAACCTGATGGGTCGGCTCGCGGTCACCATGCTGCGCGAACGGTGGTCGGCGCGTTCCCGGCAGCGGATCGAGGTCATGACCCCGCACCTGGTGGCCCGCGCCTCGTCGGGAAGGTGATCCCGGCGCGCCGGTGGGTACCGCGCGCGACCGGGCTCGGCGATCGCTCGGTGGGGCCGAACGCGTCGTCGCGGCCGGCCGGTAGCGTGCCTGCACAACTACGCGACGAGGGGATGGCAATGGGTGTGTACGCGGTGACCGGTGCGGCTTCCGGGATGGGCAAGGCGAGCGCGGATCGGCTGAGGGAAGCCGGTCACACCGTGATCGGGATCGACCTGTCGGAAGGTGACGTCGTCGCGGACCTGTCGACGACGGACGGTCGTGCCGTCGCGATCGCGGAGACGCTCGAGAGGGCAGCGGGGCATCTCGACGGCGCTGTCCTGGCCGCCGGACTCGGCCCGGGGCCGGGCCGGGAACGCGTCATCGCCGAGGTCAACTTCTGCGGTGTCGTCGAACTGCTCGAGGGGTGGCGGGCCGCGCTCGCCGCGGCCGGCAACAGCAAGGTCGTGGTGTTCGGGTCGAACTCGACGACCACTGTCCCGGCCGCCCCGATGTCGGCGGTGAGGGCGTTCCTCGCCGGTGATCCGGAGAAGGCGGTCGAGAAGGCGTCCCGGATCAAGGCGGCCGGCCCCACGTTCACCTATGCCGCCTCGAAGCTCGCAGTGACGCACTGGGTGCGCCGCACCGCGGTCACGCCGGAGTGGGCAGGGGCAGGGATCCGCCTCAACGTGATCGCGCCGGGAGCCATCGAGACACCGCTGCTGACTGCGCAACTCGACAGCCCGGAAGGCGGTCGGGTACGGAACTTCCCGGTGCCGATCGGTGGCTTCGGCCGCCCGGAGCACATCGGTGCGTGGGTCGAGTTCATGCTGTCGCCGGCTGCTGATTTCCTCTGTGGATCCGTCATCGTCGTCGACGGCGGCACCGAGCCCTACTTCCGCGACGGCGACTGGCCGCGCCCGGTGTCGATTCGGAAGGTTCCGGCGTACCTGATGGCGATGCGTCGATTCGGCAGAGCACAGAAGCGGTAGCGCGCTGCCCGACCATCACGTCCGTTTCCGGTCGAGGCGGGTCCGGTCCCGGGGTGCGACGGCGGGGGCGATGCCGAACAGCATCGCGTCGAGCCCCGCGGTGAACGCGGCGTCGTTGTCGAGCGGTGCTGCGGCGCCCGAACCGTCTCCGGTGAACAGGGCCGTCAGATGCGGATAGTCGCCGTGCGCGAGCATCGCGGACAGATGCGCGGCGCCGCCGCCGCTGTCCGAGGCCGTCTCTCCGGCGGCCTCCTGCGCGGCGAAGTTGGTGACCCAGCCGCTGATCAGGGCGACGCCCATCATGGTGGCGGTCGCGTCCAGGCCGGCGGGGGCGAGCGCACCGATGAGTCGGTCGAGGTAGCGGATGCCGTTCGGGCCGAGGTCGGTGGCCGGGACGTCGCGTAGCCACGGATGACGTCGATGCAGCGCGCGGGATTGCTGGGCGATCGCGAGCACGTCGGCGCGGACGTCGCCGGTGAGCGCGGGGAAGTCGTACTCGGCGGCGACGCGGTCGGCCATCAGCGGGAGCAGGTCGTCCTTGCCGGACACGTATCGGTACAGCGACGCCGCCGAGCTGCCGAGCGCGTCGGCGACGCGCCGCATCGAGAGCGCGCGGATGCCTTCGTCGTCGACGAGTCGCACGCATGCCTCGCCGATGTCGTCGAGGGTGTACGTCGGGCGGGGCCCGCGCTTGGGTTCGTCGGTGCGCAGCCACAGTGAGGTCGGCATGACCCCAGCATGCCTCGAGCACGTAATTGTGAACACTGTTCGCAATTAACTACCCTGTAATTGCGGACAGTGTTCACAGTTGAGGGAGAGGCGGGCATGAACGTCATCGAAACCGAAGGCCTGACGCGGCGGTACGGTGAGCGCACCGTCGTCGACGGCGTCGATCTCGCGGTGCCGGAGGGGGCCGTCCACGCGCTTCTCGGGCCGAACGGGTCGGGCAAGACGACCACCGTGCGCATGCTCGCGACCCTGCTGCGTCCGACTCGCGGGCACGCCCGCATCCTCGGCCACGACACCGTCGCCGAGGCGGACCGGGTGCGTCGGCGCATCGGGCTGGTCGGCCAGTTCCACGCGATCGACCCGCAGCTCACCGGATTCGAGAACCTGACGATGTTCGCGCGGCTGAACGGTATGAGCCGCAGGGCCGCCCGCGACCACGCCCGAGAACTGCTCGACCGCTTCGGTCTCGCCGACGCGGCAGACCGCCTCGCGGGCGCCTACTCGGGTGGCATGCGCCGCCGGCTCGACCTGCTCGCCGGCACCGTCGTGCGACCCGCGGTGCTGTTCCTCGACGAACCGACCACCGGTCTCGACCCGCGCAGCCGGAACGAGATCTACCGGCACGTCGAAGATTTCGTGAGGGAAGGTACAGCCGTCGTGCTCACCACCCAGTACCTCGACGAAGCCGAACGGCTCGCCGACACGATCACCATCCTCGACGAGGGGTGCACGGTCGTCACCGACACGCCCGAGCGGATCACGTCGGCGATCGGCGTCGGACTCGACGTGGTGGTGGCGTCCGAACATCGCGACCGCACCCGCAACATCCTTGCCGAGATCGGTGCGCGCGAGATGGAAGTGTCGGAAACGCAGGACGATTCACTCAGGATCTCGGTCGCGATGGACGAGGATCCCGAACTGCTGCCGATCCTGCGTGCACTCGACGCCGAGGGAATCGACGTCCACGACATCGGCCGTCGCCGCGCGAGCCTCGACGAGGCCTTCCTCGCGCTCACCGGCCGCCCCACCGAGAGGACCGGCGCATGACCACCACGACCGCGACCACGGCCTCGCGGGTGGTGTTCGGCCGCACCGTCGCGATGTACCGGCACGCGCCCGGCCTGCTCGCCGTCACACTCGCCGCTCCGCTCGGCATGGTGCTGCTGTTCGGTTACGTCTTCGGCGGCACGCTGGCCGGAGATGCCGACCCGTCGGTCTACCGTTCGTATCTCATGCCGGGTGTCTTCGTTCTCGTCGCCGCGATGGGCCTGATCGCGACGGCGAGCACCGCGAACGCGGACCTGCACAGCGGGTTGACGGACCGGTTCCGCGCCCTGCCGATATCCCGGGCGGCGGTGCCGACGGGGCTGGCGGTCGCCGAGACCGCGATGGGGATCGTCGCGCTCGTCGTGATGATGGGCGTCGGGTATCTCGTGGGGTGGCGGATCGATGCTCCCGCGTCCGATGTGGTCCTCGCCGTGGTGTTGCTGTTCGCGTTCCGTCTCGCGCTGGGCTGGCTCGGGATCCTGCTGGGGCTGGTGGTCGCCGACGAGCGCATGTTGCAGCAGGCGGCACCGATGATCTTCGGCCTGATCATGTTCTCGAACGTGTTCACGCCCACCGAGGCGATGCCTGCCGTCGTGCGGGCCGTCGCGGAGTGGAATCCCGTGAGTGCGGTCGTGGCGGCGCTGCGGGAACTGTTCGGCCCGGGCGGCGGGGTCGCCGCGGATGCGGCCGGTGTCACTGCCGCGGATGCGGCCGGTGTCACTGCCGCGGATACCGCGTTGCCGATGCAGCACCCGGTGGCCGCGGCGTTCGGGTGGGTCGCGGTGATCCTCGTCGTGACCGTTCCGGTGGCGGTGCGCCGGTACGGAGCGCAGCGATGACCGCCCGAGACGTCGACTACCGGCGGGTAACCGGACCATCGGCAGACGCCGGACTCCGGCGGGACTACCCTGTGTATCCGTGACCTCACACTATGACGTCGTTGTCCTCGGAGCCGGTCCCGGTGGGTACGTCGCTGCTATCCGCGCGGCACAATTGGGATTGAGCACCGCCATCATCGAGCAGAAGTACTGGGGTGGTGTGTGCCTGAACGTGGGCTGCATCCCTTCGAAGGCTCTCCTCCGCAATGCCGAGCTTGCGCACATCTTCACCAAAGAGGCCAAGCAGTTCGGGATCTCGGGGCAGGCGTCCTTCGACTTCGGTGCCGCCTTCGACCGCAGCCGCAAGGTGGCCGACGGTCGCGTCAAGGGCGTGCACTTCCTCATGAAGAAGAACAAGATCACCGAGTACGACGGTAAGGGCTCGTTCGTCGATGCCAAGACCATCGACGTGGCGCTCACCCAGGGTGGCACGGAACGGGTGACCTTCGACAACGTCATCATCGCGACCGGCTCGGTCACCAAGCTGCTGCCCGGTACGCAACTCAGCGCGAACGTCGTCACCTACGAGGAGCAGATCCTCACCCGCGATCTGCCGGGCTCGATCGTGATCGTGGGCGCAGGCGCCATCGGTATGGAGTTCGGCTACGTCCTGAAGAACTACGGCGTGGACGTCACGATCGTCGAGTTCCTCGACCGCGCCCTGCCCAACGAGGACGCCGACGTCTCCAAGGAGATCGCCAAGGCGTACAAGAAGCTCGGCGTCACCATCAAGACCGGTGCCGCCGTGCAGAAGATCACCGACAACGGCGGCAACGTCACCGTCGAGATCAAGGACAACAAGTCCGGTGCGGTCGAGACGCTGACCGTCGACAAGGTGCTCCAGTCGGTCGGCTTCGCGCCGCGCGTCGAGGGCTACGGACTCGAGAACACCGGTGTGCAGCTGACCGACCGCGGTGCCATCGCCATCGACGAGCGCATGCGCACCAACGTGCCGGGCGTCTACGCGATCGGTGACGTCACCGCCAAGCTGCAGCTCGCGCACGTCGCCGAGGCGCAGGCCGTCGTCGCGGCCGAGACCATCGGCAACGCCGAGACGCTCGAGCTGGGCGACTACCGCATGATGCCGCGCGCCACGTTCTGCCAGCCGCAGGTCGCCTCGTTCGGTCTGACAGAGGAGCAGGCCAAGGCCGAAGGCTACGACGTGAAGGTCGCGACCTTCCCGTTCACCGCCAACGGCAAGGCCCACGGTCTGGGTGATCCGACCGGGTTCGTCAAGCTCATCGCCGACAGGACGCACGGTGAGTTGCTCGGTGGTCACCTCATCGGACCCGACGTCTCGGAGTTGCTGCCCGAGCTGACCCTGGCCCAGAAGTGGGATCTGACGGTCAACGAGCTGGCCCGCAACGTGCACACGCATCCGACGCTGTCGGAGGCGCTGCAGGAGGCGATCCACGGCCTTGCCGGCCACATGATCAACTTCTGACGGGGAAGACCCGTCGGGCCCGAAGCGACAACCACCGGGTCCGGCTCATCCTCCGCGCGGGTGGATCCCCGCTCGGATGTACCGGCTCAGCCCGCGGCGACCTGACCGTCGCCGCGGGCTGACGCCGTCTCCGGGGCGGTGGGGTCGCCGGGGTGCAGGACCAGGCGCACCCGGCAGTTGCCGTCGTCCGGGTCGGGACGGACGTCGACGACGTACCGTCGCCCGAGCGTCACGGCGTTGTCGTCCAGTACGCGCTGGATCAGGCCGCGTTGGATGCCGCGGACGACCTCCGGGTAGTTACGGGCGATCTCGACCAGCGGGCACGTGCACAGCGTGATGTCGTGGGTGCCGAATGCGCTGGTGGCCGTCTGTGTCTCGAAGCCGAGCCGGGCGAGTGCATCGATGACGAGTGAGCCCGCGTCGGATGTCGGTTCGGGTTGCAGCCGCAGCAGCGACGCCCAGTCGTCGCCGACCTCGAACGCCTTGAGTTCGCGCTCGGTGGCGTCTCCTCCGATCCGGGCGGCGAACAGTGCGACGAGATCGGTGTACGACGGTTCACGGACGGCGACGTATCCGGTGCGGGGTCGCCCGACGCCGGTGACGGGCATCGGCTGTGCGTGCACGAGCCCCTCGTCGGACAGCCCGGTGAGATGGAATCGGACCGTGGTGACGTGCAGGTCGAGGGTCTCGGCGAGACCGTGCGCGTCGAGCGGTGTCGCGGACTCCCGCAGCAGCGTGAGGATCCGCTCGCGTTGCTTGATCCGGCGTACCAACTCGTCCTCCCGTTCCCGGTCCGTCCGCCTCAGGTGAGGCTCTCCTTATTAAAAGGAGTAAGATCCTCTATAGTCGTCGCCATGTCGACGACTCCTCCGACGTCCACGTTACGACCGGCCCGCCGCGGTCTCGGAACTGTGGCTACCCTTGCCCTGTCCCTGATGGCCGTCGCATCGGTCGTCGTGGCCGTCGCCGCGGTCCTCGTCGCGATCGAGGTGCGCGGGCAGGAACCGCAGGCGGCACCCGACAACACCGCGGCGAACGCTGCGATCCTGGCTGCGCTGCAATCGCTGGCGGCCGATCGGGGTGCCGCGGAAGCACCGGTCGCCGACGGCGCTCCCGCGGGTGAGGAGCCGGCAGCGGGCACCGATGTCCCGGCTGCCGCACCCGGAGCCGCACCGGTCGCCGGATCGGCGCCCGCCCCCGACGGAGCGGCGCCGGAGAGCGGACCCGCGTCGCCCACCGCGCAGGCGCCGGCAGCTGAACCCGCCCGATCGGCCCCGTCGGTGCCCGTCCCGTCCGCGGCGGAGCTCACCGGCACCCTGCATTCCGCGGTCGACCCGGCGAACGGCATCGGATACCGGCAGACGTACGTCGAGCGCGGTGAGGAGGCGACCGGAGTGCTCGAACAGATCGGTGGCCGCGCCGGCACCATGCTGCAGGTGGTCAAGCCCCGCGTGATCGATCCGATCGACATGGACGGCAACACGGCATCGGGACGGCTGCAGGTCACGTTCGCCGGTGCCCCCGGCCCCGAAACCCCGCTGCGCTTGACGTTCGTGTACCTCGACGGCATGTGGAAACTGTCGGCGCGCAGCGTGTGCGATGTGGCGTCGTTCAACGGATTCTCGTGCCCTTCGGGATACGTCCGCTAGCGGCGCGCTCGCTCGGATTGAACAGGGCGGTCCATCTCTTGACCACCACACGGATCGCGACGTCGACGACGAGCGCGCACGCGATGATCGCGAGCGTCCACGCGAACAGTTCCGGCGTCTGCAGCAGCGTGCGGGTCTGCTGGATGGACGCGCCGACCCCGTCCGGCGCCGACAGCAACTCGGCCATCACCGCGACCCGCACCGAACCCGACGCGACCGCACCGGTCGCGGCGACGATCGGCGGCAGCACCGACGGCGAGATCACGAAGGCGAACCGTCGCGGACGGCTCAACTGCAGACCCGTCGCCAGTTCCAGCAGGTGCGGATCCACGGATCGCAATGCCGACGTGGTCGCGGCCGCGATGAGCGGCACCATCACCGTGGCGCAGACGACGATCGTGATGGTGGGGTCGCTACCCATCCACAGAACCAGGCACACGATCAGCACGATCGGCGGGAGTCCCTGCAGGATCGCCCGAAGCGGCGCGAGCAGGCCGTCGGCGAACGACGAGACCGTCGCCGCCCAGCCGATGACGATGCCCACGACGAGCGCGACGAGGGTCGCGACGGTCGCGCGACCCAGCGTGATCGCCAGTTCCGTCACCAGTGAACCGTCGGCGAGGATCTCCCACAGCGCGTCGAGCGTGCGTGCCGGGCTCGGCATCACGGCGGGGGACTGATCCAGTGACAGCCACTGCCACGCGCCCAGCAGCGCGACCACGCACAGCACCGAGCCCAGCACGTACCGCGGTGACCGGCCCGGCAGGAAACGCGTCATCGCCGTCACGACCCCGCGTAGAAGCCGTCGGCGGGCAGTTCACCACCGATGGAGTCCGGAACGGAATCGAGCAGCGAGCGGTACAGCAGTTCGGTGTCGGCCCGGCCCTCGGCGGCCGGCAGGTAGGTGGGGCGCAGGCCCGGAAGGACCTTCCCCACGACGTCCGCGGGGATGGGCACCACGTCGGCGATCTCGACGGCACCGGTGGTCGGGTCGGAGACCACGCCGATCACCGAGCCGAGCAGGTTCGTCTGGAGGGCGTCGACGAGATCCGGGTACTGCCGGGCGATCTCACCGCGCATCACGAAACCGGCGAACGGCAACGCCGTCGCGCTGATCTGCTCGTTCCACAGGTCCTGCATACTCTGCGCCTTGACGATGTCGCCGGTGGCGCCGGCGACGACCGTCGCGAGATGCTCGGGCAGCACCGCGTACTCCATGCTCCCGGAGGTCAGGCCCGTGGCGATGTCGAGGGGCGTGGGGTGGTACTCCAGCCGCACGTCGGCGTCGGGTCCCTCGAATGTCATTCCGGCGCTGCCGAGGACCTGCTGGGTGACCAGATCGATGATGTCGTTCCGGAACGGGATGTGCACGGTCTTGCCGCGCAGGTCGTCCAGGCTCGTGCCCTCCGGGCCCATGAGGTACACGATGTTGCCGCTGACCGTACCGACGAGCTCGAGGTCGATACCCTGGGCGCAGAGATTGGCGGCGATGTTGATCGGCATCGCCGCGACGTCGTACCGGCCGGCGATGAAGTTGGTGCGCAGTTCCTCGGGGGTGCTCGCCGTGCCGATCTCGATGGCGTCGACGTCGAGTCCGTCGAGGTCCGTCAACGGCGCGGCCATCGCGATGTTGTTCGCGACACCCACGTTCAGCGACGACGGGAGCCCCTGCTGCACCTCGCCGGCCGCACTGCCGGTCCCGCACGTGGCGGTGTCGTCGGACGTTCCGCACGCAGAGAGCGCGGCCGCGGCCGTCAACGACAGGGCCACCACGAGTGGCCGGATTCTCGAGGGGAGAAGATGACGATTCACAGTGATCCTTCGGTCGTACTCGACGGGGTCCGGGTGTCCCGCGGGGGCAGGACGATCGTGGAGGACGTCTCGCTGCGGCTCCACGCCGGCGAGATCCTCGTGATCCTGGGCGAATCCGGGCTGGGCAAGACCACGGTGCTGCACACCGCCGCGGGGCTGCTCGAGCCGGACGCCGGAATCGTCACCCGCAACGTGGAACGGCAGGGGATCCTGTTCCAGGAGGCGCGGCTCCTGCCGTGGATGTCGGTGGGGCGCAACATCCGGATCGCCGCACCAGGTCGCGGTGTGTGGTCGTCGGCGAACGGGCCCGAGGTGGACGAGGCACTCGACGAGGTGGGTCTGCGTGACGTCGCCCATCTCCCGCCGTTCCGGCTGTCGGGCGGCATGCAGCGACGCGCCGCGCTCGCCCGCGCACTGTTCGCCCGGCCGCAGGTCGTGTTCGCGGACGAACCGTTCGCCCACCTGGATTCGCAGTCGGCGAAGACCGTCGGGCTCGCGCTCGGACGCGCCGCCGCCGAGGGTGCCGCCGTGCTGGTGACCGCACACGAGATCACCGAGGTTTTCACCACCATGGGAATTTACCGTACATTATTCCTCTAAAATAGGTAGAACGTGAGAAGGGGCTCCATATGACCGACAAGAACCAGACCGGCGACGCCCTGCCGCTGTCCGGCCGCGACACCGCTCACCTGCCGGGACACTGGCTGCTCGCGCGCCTCGGCAAGCGGGTACTGCGGCCCGGCGGCAAGGAACTGACCGAGCGGATGCTCGCCGACGCGAAGCTGCGGGGCGCCGACGTCGTGGAGTTCGCGCCCGGACTGGGGCGGACCGCTCAGAACATCGTTGCGGCCGCGCCCAAGAGCTACGTGGGTGTCGAAGCAGACGACAGTGCAGCAGAACTCACCCGGAAGGCCATCGCCGGAGCGGGCACCGTCGTCAGCGGGGAGGCGTCGAAGACGGGACTCGACGACGAATGCGCCGACGTCGTCGTCGGCGAAGCCATGCTCACGATGCAGACCGACAAGCACAAGGCCGAGATCGTCCGTGAAGCGCTGCGCGTGCTGCGGCCCGGTGGTCGCTACGCCATTCACGAACTGGCCATCGAACCCGACGAGGTCGAGGATCGGGTCAAGACCGACATCCGCCAGTCGCTGGCGCGTTCGATCAAGGTCAATGCACGTCCGCTCACCGCAGCAGAATGGCGAGACCTGTTCGTCGAGTGTGGATTCGAGGTCGAGACCATCGGCTTCGCGCCGATGGCGCTGCTCGAGCCCCAGCGCATCCTCGCCGACGAGGGTCTCGTCGGGACGGCGAAGTTCGTCTTCAACGTGATCCGTGACGGCGACGCCCGCGCGCGGGTGCTGCAGATGCGCTCGACCTTCACCACGTACAAGAAGAATCTCGTCGCCATCGAGATCATCGCGAAGAAGAAGGCGGCCTGATGTCGACGGACACGAGCGGTGGCGTTCTCACCGTCATCGAGGGGCTCACCGAACTCGACCTGCAGGACGGCGACTCGCCCCGCATCCGCAAACTCGCTTCCGGGAACGGAGCGACGGTGGTGCGCATCGCCTTCCGCGCAGGCCAGTCGATGGCCGACCACTGTGCGGCCGCCCCGATCCTCGTCGCGGGAACGGTCGGTGAAGTGACCTTCACGACCGCCGAGCGGTCGGTTGCCCTCGCGCCGGGCACGGCGGTGCACGTCGACGCGGGTGTCGTCCACAATCTGGTCGCCGTCGTCGACTCCGTGGTGATGCTCACGATCCTGCGCTGATCCCGGCCCGCCCGGCCCCCCGGCCCCCGCCGGGGTGAGCGAGTGGTACACCCGATCGAATCAATCGAGCGGACGATACATTCGCTCGGCCCGCCGGAGGCGGGACGGGTGAGGGGGCGGCGTCACGACTGCCGGTACGCGACCCAGCCGCCGTGTTCGGTGATGTCGGTCGCGTCGGCGACGACATCGTTCGTGCAGCCGAACCCGACGACGTGCCTGCCGTCGGACAGTTCGACGCTCGTGAGGGTCATCGGCGCGGGCAACTGCGCGAGGAACCGTCCGAGTCCGGCCTCGGACACCCGGAACACCTCACCGACGATCGGGGCACCCGCGCCCGGTCCGTGCCGGACGAGTCCGGGCTTCGGTGGGGTGGTGTTCAACGCGACCAGGCGGTACGCGTCGCTGGTGTGGACGGTCTCGACGAACCGAGCCCCGAGTTCCTCGAGTTGGAAGTGCAGGGCCTGGCCGCGCAGATGCGCACCGAACACGGCCAGTTCCACTCCGGCACCGACGAAGTCGGGGGAGGGTGCCCCGGTCAGGTGCGCGGCCACGTCGACGGCGATCTGGTCGGCGAACGCGGGGGCCACCACCGTGATGCCGAACGGCGCGCCCGACTCGGTGGGTCGCGCGGGAACGGCGACGGCGCACAGATCGAGCAGGTTGCAGAAGTTCGTGTAGGTGCCCATCCTGCGGTTGATCGCCACCGGATCCGCCTGCACCTTCGCGATCGTCGGATGCTCGGTGGTGGTGGGCAGCAGCAGAGCGTCCACGTCGGCGAGCAGTTCGCGGGCGCGGGCGCGGGCGTGGACCAGCGCGTCGAGGTCGGCGACCAGTTCGTGTGCCGCAGGTGCTTTCGCTGCTGCGACGATCGCCGCGACCGTCGGATCTGCGCCGGCGCGGGGCACCGCGAGGAACTCACCGACCGCGGCGTACCGTTCGGCGACCACCGCGCCGTCGTACAGCAGGGTCGCGGCGTCGAGCAACGCCGAGATGTCGACCGTAGCGATCCGGACCCCCGACTCCTGCGCATCGCGCACCGCCGCGTCGAACGCGGTGCGGTACTGCGGGCACAGTGCCGTCAGGTCCTCCGGACGCGGAACGGCCACGCGGACCGTCGACCCCGTGGAGAGCCGCACATCGGCGGGCCACGGGCGACTGCGCGGATCACGAGGTTCGGGTCCGGCCATGACCGCCGTTGCGGTGGCGGCCACTTCGAGCGACGCCGCGAACACGGTGAGGCAGTCGTAGTCGACACATGCGGGTACCACACCGTGGGTGGGGATCACCCCGATCGTCGCCTTGATCCCGACGATCCCGTTGAGCGCGGCGGGGACGCGGCCCGAACCGGCGGTGTCGGTGCCGAGTCCGATGTCGGCGATGCCGAGCGCCACCGCGACCGCCGACCCGGAACTCGACCCGCCGGAGACCAGGGCGGGGTCCCACGAGCAGCGCACCGCCCCGTACGGGCTGCGTGTCCCGACCAGCCCGGTCGCGAACTGGTCGAGGTTCGTCTTTCCGAGGACGACGGCGCCGGCGTCGACGAGTCGTGCGACGGCTGCCGCGGTCACCTCGGGGGTGTAGGCGAACTCGGGGCACGCCGCGGTCGTCGGCAGGCCCGCGACATCCACATTGTCCTTCACGGCGACGACGAGACCGGCGAGCGGAAGGTGATCCCCGGCAGCGATGCGGGCGTCGACGGCAGCGGCGTCGGCGAGCAGCGCGGCACGGTCGCGGAGGGTGATCCACACCTCCGGCCGATCCACCTCGGCGATACGGTCGAGCGCACGCAGGACGCGGTCGGTCGCGACAGTTGCGGTGGTGAGGACATCACTGGTCATTGCGTCGGTCCGATCACGAGGAGGGGGCTGCCCGGCGCGACCTTGGCGCCGGGCGCGACGAGCACTTTCAGAACGATTCCGGACTGTCCGACGCGGACGGGCATCTCGAGTTTCATCGCTTCGAGGATCACCGCGGCGTCGCCGTCGTCGACGATCTCGCCCTCCTCGACATCGACACGCCACACGTTGCCGACGACGGATGCCTCGACGACGACGCATCCGTTCGGAAGACCGGAGAGTACGTCCTCGGCGGGCGAAGTGACCTCCACGGGGGGAGAGTCGACGCGGTCGAATTCTCCCGCATCCCGCCATGCCTGTCGTTCCCGAGCGAACGCCGAGGACTGCCGGGCGTCGAAGTCCGCGATCGAGTCGGCGTTGTCGCCGAGGAACCGCAGGTGGTCGGCGAGCGCGAAGGTTCCGTCCTCGATGTCGGCGTCGAAGCGGCCGGCCCGCGACGCCGCGCGGTATTCGAGAAGCTGGTCGGGCGTCACGGGTTCCCACACGATGCGGTCGAAGAACCGGAACAGCCACGGCGTGCCGTCCTCGAACGGTGGGGCCTGCCGGTAGCCCGACCAGATCGGCACGGTGCGTCCGACGAGTTGGTAGCCGCCGGGCGACTCCATCCCGTACACGCACAGGTATTTTCCGCCGATGCCCACCGCGTCCGACGGAGTCCACGTGCGCGCGGGATTGTATTTGGTGGTCACGAGCCGGTGCCGAGGGTCGAGTGGAACCGCGAGCGGCGCACCGAGATACACGTCGCCGAGGCCGAGAACGAGGTATTCGGCGTCGAACACGGTGTCGCGCACCGCTTCGACGGAGTCGAGCCCGTTGATGCGGCGGATGAACTCGGTGTTCGACGGCAGCCACGGCGCCTCGTCGCGGACACCGCTGCGATACCGGGAGATCGCCTCGGTGATCGATGGGTCGTCGAACGACAGCGGAAGGCGCACAGTGCGACTCGGAACCACCAGGTCGTGCGTGGCGGGCAGTTCCGTTTCGATGTCCTGCAGCACCCCCAGAAGCCGGTACCGGGGCAGAACGTCGGGATCGAAGTGGATGTGCAGTGATCGGACCCCGGGGGTGACGTCGACGATGCCGGGAAGTCCGGTCGCCGCGAGCGCCTCGGACAGTGCGTGCACCCGCATCCGCAGCCCCAGATCGAGCACCATGTCGCCGTATTCGACGAGGATGTTGTCGTCGCCACCGCGTAGATAGGCGACGTCGGGTCGGTCGAGGAACGATGCGATGCCGCCGAGCCGCCCGCCGTCCGACGCGCCCGGACGGTCGACGGGTGGCACATCGACACCACGAACTGCACTGTCGCGCAGTGTGATCGCGGATTCGTCGGTGACCGGTACGAACCTCACGGCGTCACCCGGGCGGATCTGGCCGAGCTTCCACCGGTGACCGGACACGACGGTGAGCGGACACGCGAATCCGCCGAGGCTGGGTCCGTCCGGTCCCAGCAGGATCGGGGTGTCTCCCGAGACGTTGAGGGCGCCGACGCTGTACGGATTGTCGTGCAGGTTCGACGGATGCAGTCCGGCGTCACCGCCGTCGGTGCGTGACCACACCGGTTTCGGCCCGTCGAGCCGGATGCCGGTGCGGTTGGCATGGGTCTGGACGGTCCAGGTGGTGTCGTAGAACCGCCGCATGTCGGCGGCGGTGAAATATGCCGGAGCCGGCTGCGGCCCCTCCGTCACCGCGAGATGCCACGTGTGGGTGAACTCCGGGCGATGCGCGGGCGGCACGGGTCCGGGCGCCGTGTGCTCTGCGCCGCAACGGATACCGAGCACATCTCCTCCGGCGAGGGCACGCCCGGTGACGCCGCCGAATCCGCCGAGCGTGAACGTCGAGGCGCTGCCGTGGTACAGCGGTGCATCCAACCCGCCCCGCACCGCGAGGTAGGTGCGCAGGCCCGCGTCGACGGGGGTGCCGATGTCGAGCACGGCACCGGCCGGTACCTCGATCGGCTCCCACATCGGCACGGTGACGCCGTCCAACGTCACCTCGGTGGGTGCGCCCGTCACGCACACGGTCGAGGCTGCGGAGAACGTGAGGCTCGGCCCCTCCAGGGTGCATTCGAGTCCGGGCGCGCCCGCGGTGTTGCCGACCGCGAGGTTCGCCGCGCGGAACGACAGGTCGTCCATCGGCCCGGACGGGGGAATCCCGACGTTCCACAACCCGATCCGGCCGGGGTGATCCTGGATCGTGGTCATCGTGCCGGCGCGCAGCACGTCGATGCGGTGCGCGGTCGCCGGGACCGCCGCCAACGTCGCCGTCGTGTGCGTGGCGGCGAGCACCTCCGGTTGCGTGCAGGCACGCCGCACCTGCGCGAGGTTGGTCGGCACGCCGTACAGGTGGGTGTCGTCGAGGGCGTCGGCGAGCGCCGCGAACGCGGTACGTCGGGTTTCGCCGTGCACGACGACCTTCGCGATCATCGGGTCGTAGTACGGGCTCACCTCCGTGCCGGTGTCCACCCACGTCTCGACACGGGTGTGGGCGGGGAACTCGACGTGGGTGAGCAGTCCCGGGCCGGGGCGATGGTCGCGGCCGGGATCCTCCGCGTAGACGCGCGCTTCCACGGCGTGACCGGTGATAGGCGGCCCCTCGTCGGGGACGTCGTCGAGCAGGGTGTGTTCGCCGCCGGCGAGCCGCAGCATCCAGCCGACGAGATCGACTCCCGTCACCTCCTCGGTGACCGGATGCTCCACCTGGAGTCGGGTGTTCATCTCGAGGAACGACGCCTCACCCCGCACCGTGTCGTACACGAACTCGACGGTCCCGGCCGAGCGGTAGTCCACCGACGACGCGAGGGCCCGCGCGGATGCGAGCACCTGCCGGGTGATCGCGTCGGGCAGGTTCGGTGCCGGTGCCTCCTCGACGACCTTCTGGTTGCGCCGCTGCAGCGAACAGTCTCGGGTGCCCAGGCTGACGGTGCGGCCGCGACCGTCGCCGAACACCTGCACCTCGATGTGCCGCGCGTGCGCGACGAACCGTTCGAGGAAGACACCGCTGGAGGAGAAGTTCGCCGATGCGAGACGCAGCACCCGTTCGTACGCGTCCCGCAGGTCGGCGGGTGAATGGCAGGCCTGCATCCCGATGCCGCCACCTCCACCGACCGCTTTGAGCATCACCGGATAGCCGATGGCCTCGGCCGCGGTGAGTGCCTCGTCGACGGAGGTGAGCAGATCGCTGCCGGGGACGAGCGGGACACCGACGGCGCGGGCGGCCTCGCGGGCGGTGTGCTTGTCGCCGAACACCCGCAGTTGCTCGGGGGTGGGTCCGACGAAGACGATTCCGGCGGCCTCGCACGCCGCGGCGAACTCGGCGTTCTCGGAGAGGAAACCGTACCCGGGGTGGATCGCGCCGGCACCGGTGGTGAGGGCGGCGTCGATGACGAGATCGGCGCGCAGATAGGACTCTGCGGCGGCAGCAGGCCCGAGTCGCACCGCGACGTCGGCGAGTTCGACGTGCATGGCCGACGCGTCCGCATCGGAATACACGGCGACGGTCTTGAGGCCCAGAGAATGGGCGGAACGCATGATCCGACACGCGATCTCGCCACGATTGGCGATGAGGAGGGTATCGAAACCGGATGCCACGGCAGACTCCTTCGGATGGACGGCTGGTGGCGGGAACGTCGCGGCCCCGGCGTGCCCTGCGGGCGCTGTATCCGTTCCTGTCGACACCGCTGTATACGCTAGGGAGCGGCTGTTTCCATCCGGTTTCGTGCGGTAAAGCTCCGGTTAGGAGAAGCTCTCACCGCCACCGTCGAAGTCACGTTCGAGCCGCAGCGTCCCGATCGTGGTGGCGAGTCCGTCGTATTGTGTGACGAGCAGGCAGAATTCGATGAGACGACGGTCGTCGAAGAACGTCGAGAGCAGTAGCCACGTCTCGTCGGACAGGTCCTTCGCGGTGACCAGCTCGTCGACCGCAGTCAGCATCGCACGCTGCTTGCCGGTCAGACCGGGATCGGAGGGTCCGGCGACGATGCGGGCACGGACCTCGTCGGTGATCCCCGCCCGACGCCCGAGTCGGGTGTGATGGTCGAACTCGTAGTCGCAGCCGCGGAGGAACGCGACCCGCAGGATCACCGTCTCGGCATCGAACCGGCTCAATCGGCCGAACGGCATGAGCATGCCCGAGAAATGCAACCAGCCGCGGAACAACCGGCCCGTCCGCCCCAACGTGGAGAACAGGTGCGCGTCCGGGGTGCCCGACGCGAAGGACAGAGCCTTCCACGCCACCCAGTTGATCGGGCCGAGTTCCTTCAGACGTCCCGGTGGGATTCGAGGTGCCATGGCCGCCAGTGTCGCACGGCCGGATCAGTCGCGGACCGCCTGCGCGAGACGCGCCAGCGTGCGGGCCTCCTCGGCGCGGCGGATCACCACCGCGCGGGACGTGTCGATGTGATCGAGCAGCACCGAGTGTGCGTCCTCGAGCCTGCCGTCCAACAGCAACTCGGCGACGCTGATGTGTTCCGCCACGGTCGCGGCCATCCGGTCCGGCGTCAGATAGTCGAACATGCGCACCGGCCGTACCTTCGCGTTGACGGCCGCCAGCGACTCGCACAGCGCGGCGTTGCCCGAGGAAGCGAGCACCACGAGGTGGAACTGTTCGTCCAGGACCACGAAGCCGGCGTCCGGTTCGGGAAGGTCGGCGCGGCGTGCGTACCAGCGTTCGAGTTCGGGGCCGAGCAGATCCGGGTCGTGCCGGACGGCCGGGTCGTCCATCGCGCGGCGGATCCCGTGCGTCTCCAGAAGAATCCGCAGTTCGTACAGGTCGGCGAGGTCGTCGAAACGCGGCCGGTACGGGAACAGGCCGCTCTCGCGTCGTTCGACGAGTCCGTCGGAGACCAGACGGGCGAGTGCCTCCCGAACGGGGGTGCGTGACACCTCGTACAGGGCGGCCAGCCGTTCCTCGCCGAGCCGCTCGTCGGGCCCGAGGCGACCGGACATGAGATCGTCGCGCAGTGCCCGGTAGACGCGGTCGCGGTGGGTTCCGGTCGCCATCAGATCGCCATCGCCGCGCGGACGGTGTCGGCGGAGTCGGCACCGCCGACACCGGTGGACGTCACCCGCCCGGACTCGACGACGTAATACCGCTCGGCGGCGTCCAGCGCGAACCCGATGTGCTGTTCGACGAGCAGCACACCGAGATTCCCGCCGCGAGTGAGCTCGAGGATCGTGTTCTCGATCTCGGCGACCACGGACGGCTGGATCCCCTCGGTGGGTTCGTCCAGGATCAGCATGCGCGGCTGCGTGATCAGGGCCCGCGCTATCGCGAGTTGCTGTCGTTGGCCACCCGACAGCAGGCCGGCGCGTCGGTCCAGGAGGGGAACGAGCGCGGGGAACAGATCGAGCATGTCGGCGATCAGTTTCCGGCCTCCCCGCCGGCCGTCCGCGACCACCTGCAGGTTCTCCGCGCACGTGAGCTGCCCGAACGACTGCTGACCCTGCGGCACGTACGCCAGGCCCCGTGCGACCCGGGCGGACGGGCGCAGCGCACCGATGTCCTCGCCGTCGAAGAGGATGCGGCCGGAGGTGACGGGCAGCAATCCGACGGCGGCGCGCAGCAGTGTGGTCTTGCCGGCTCCGTTGTGGCCGACGACCGCGGCCACTCCGTCGCGCGGCACCTCGAGGTCGATTCCGTGGATGATCTCGGTACGCCCGTATCCGGTGCGTACGCCGACGAGTTCGAGCATCTCAGGCCTCCTGCTCTGTCGCCGCGGATCCGAGGTAGACCTCCTGGACCTGCGGATCGTTCTGGACTTCCGCGACGGTTCCGTCGGCGATGACCCTGCCGCGGGCCAGCACCGTCACCGAGGTGGCGAACGCGCGCATGAAGTCCATGTCGTGTTCGACGACGACGACGGTCCGTTCCGCCCCGATACGGCGGAGCAACCAGCCCGTCTCCTCGCGTTCCTCGCCGCTCATACCCGCGACCGGTTCGTCGAGCAGCAGCACGTCGGCGTCCTGCACGAGCAGCATCCCGATCTCGAGCCATTGTTTCTGTCCGTGTGCGAGGATCCCGGCGGGGGTGTCGCGGTGGGCTGTCAAACCGATCGTCTCGAGGGCTTCCTCGATCTCGGGGAGGACGTGTTTGCGGCGGCGCAGCAACTCCCACGGCGACCGGCCGGCACCGGCGGCGATGTCGAGGTTCTGGAGGACCGACAGATCCTCGAACACGGACGCGGTCTGGAAGGTGCGGCCGACGCCGTGTCGGGCGATGCGATGCGTTTTCATGCCGAGCAGTTCGACGCCCGACTTGGTGACGGACCCGGTGGCGGGGACGAGCCCCGTCACGGCGTCGACCAGCGTGGTCTTGCCGGCGCCGTTGGGCCCGATGAGGAACCGCAGATCGCCTTGCAGCAGGGTCAGGTCCACACCGTCGACGGCGGTGAATCCGTCGAACGTGACGCGTAGGTCGCGGATCTCGAGGTATTCGCTGGACATTCCGGCGTTGCCGCCGAAGGCGGGTGAGCTCATCGTGCCGGCTCCATCTCGGGTTCTGGGTCGGATTCGGGGTCCGGGTCGGATTCGGGTTCGGAGTCGCGTTCGGACCCGGACGCGGTGGTCCTCGCAGCGGGTGCGCCGCCCCGATCGTCGTCGCGGCGGCGTCGCAGTGCCGCGAGCCCGGCGAGCCCGGCGGGGAAGAACCCGATCACGACGATGAACAACAGGCCCTGCGCGTAGGTCCAGGCCGAGGGGAAGCTCTCCGACAGCGCGGTCTGCGCCCACGCGACCCCGATCGCGCCGAGCACCGGGCCGAGCAGCGTGGTGCGGCCACCGATCGCCACGCCGATCAGGAACGCGATGGACGGGACGATGCCGACGTCGGCGGGGGAGATGATGCCGACGATCGGGACGAACATCGCCCCTGCGATACCGGCGAACAGTGCGGCGACGGCGTACGCGACCACCTTGATCGTCGCCGGGTCGTACCCGAGGAACCGGACGCGTTCCTCCTGGTCGCGGACCGCGACGAGCAGCTCGCCGTACCGGGAGCGCATGAGTTGTCGCGTTGCCGCGACGACGAGCAGCAGGATCGCGGCGACGATGAAGAACAGCATGCGGCGGTTGACGGGATCGGACAGGTCGTATCCGAAGAACGCGCGGAACCTGTTGAGCCCGTTGGATCCGCCTGTGCTCTGCTGGCCGATGAGCAGGATCGCGAAGGCCGCGGCGAGGGCCTGCGAGAGGATCGCGAAGTACGCGCCCTTCACACGACGTTTGAACACCCCGAGTCCGAGCAGCACGGCGATCAGCGGCGGAACCACCAGGATCGCGGCGATCGTCACGAGCGGGGAGGCGAAGGGCACCCAGTAGGCGGGTAGCTCCCGGATGCCGGCGATCTGCATGAAATCCGGGACGGTGTCGCCGCGCAGGTGCGCATCGGAGATCTTCAGGTGCATCGCCATCATGTAGGCACCGAGCCCGAAGAACACACCCTGCCCGAGGGTGAGCATCCCGCCGCGTCCCCAGGCCAGCCCGATCCCGGCGGCCACGATCGCGAAACACAGGAACTTGCCGAGCAGACCGAGACGGAAGTCCGACAGCACGGCGGGTGCGACACCGAACAGCAGCACGGCGGCGACAGCGAATCCCGCAGCGGTGCGTACCGGTCCGGGACGGGTGAGCGCGCGCGGTACGAAGGTCGTCGACATCAGACCAGACTCCTTGTCCTGACGGCGAACAGGCCCTGCGGTCGGACCTGGAGGAAGATCACGATGAGCACGAACACGATCACCTTCGCGATCGACGCCGTGGTCGAGTACTCGATGAACGAGTTCAGCAGGCCCAGTGCCAGCGCCGCGATGACGGCACCCTCGATGCGGCCGAGACCACCGATGACGACGACGAGGAACGCGTCGATGAGATAGGACTGGCCGATGGTGGGGCTCGTCGAACCGATGAGGGTGAGCGCGACACCGGCCAGCCCGGCGAGGCCGGAACCGAGGAAGAACGTCGTCACGTCGGTGCGGCGTGACGAGATGCCCACCGTCTCGGCGAGATCCCGGTTCTGCACGACCGCGCGGATCCGACGACCCATCGACGTGTACTTCATCGTGCAGATCAGCACGATCACGCATGCCACGGCGAGCGCGAGAATGAACAGGCGGGTCTTCGGGACGACCGCGCCCGCGATCTCCACACCACCGGAGAGCCATTCGGGTGCGACGACGTTGACGGCCGGTGCGCCGAAGATGTCCCGGGTGGCCTGCTGGAGCAGCAGGCCCACCCCGAACGTGACGAGCAGGGTGTCGAGCGGGCGGTGGTACATGCGGCGGATGAGGGTGACCTCGAGCAGGACACCCAGCGCACCGCCGACGAGGAAACCGACGAACAGCGACACGAACAACGACAGTCCCGCGGACGAGACCACCTGCTGCACCACGAACGCGGTGTAGCTGCCGGCCATGATGAATTCGCCGTGGGCCATGTTGATCACGCCCATCTGGCCGAACGTCAACGACAGCCCGAGCGCTGCCAGTAGCAGGATCGATCCGATACTGAGACCGGTGAACAACTGTCCTGCAACGATATCCATGTCGATCCTCCTCGTCGGCGGTACGGATCAGTTCCCGGACAGCGAGGCGGCCCAGTCGTACGTCTCGAGGTAGGGGTCGGGGTCGATGGCGCCGTCGGACTCCCACACGGTGTAGATCAGCCCGTCGCTGCGGATCTCACCGATGCGCGCGGTCTTGGTGATGTGGTGGTTGTCGCCGTCGATGGTGACGGTCCCTTCGGGGGCGTCGAAGCTGACGCCGTCGGCGGCGGCCTGTATGTCGTCGACAGCGAACGATCCTGCCTTCTCGACGGTGTTCTTCCACAGGTACACCGAGGTGTACGCGGCCTCCATCGGATCCGAGGTGGGTTTGTCGGCCCCGTACCTCGCCTTGTACGCCTCGACGAACGAGGTGTTCTCGGGTGACTCGACCGTCTGGTAGTAGTTCCAGGCCGTGAGCTGCCCTTCGATGTTCTGCGCGCCGATGCCGACCACTTCCTCCTCGGCGATGGACACCGACACGACGGGCATGTCCTGTGCGGTCAGGCCCGCGTTGGTGTACTCGCGGAAGAACGCGACGTTGGAATCACCGTTGAGAGTGTTGAAGACGGCGTCGGCGTCGGCGGTGCGCACCTTGTTGACGATCGTGGAGAAGTCCGTCGATCCGAGTGGGGTGTAGTCCTCGCCGCGGATCTCGATGCCGTTGGCGTCGGCGTAGGCGCGGATGATCCGGTTGGCGGTCTGCGGGAAGACGTAGTCGCTGCCGACCAGGTAGATCGACCTGACGCCCTGTTCCTTCAGGTAGTCCAGGGCGGGCACGATCTGCTGGTTGGTGGTCGCGCCGGTGTAGAAGATGTTCGACGACGACTCGAGTCCCTCGTACTGGACGGGGTAGTACAGCAGTGCGTCGCGGTCCTCGAACACCGGCAGCATGGCTTTGCGGCTCGACGACGTCCATCCGCCGAACACCGCGGCGACGCAGTCGGAACTGATGAGCTTCTCGGCCTTCTCTGCGAACACGGTGGGCTCGGAGGCGCCGTCCTCGGCGACGATCTCGATCTGCTTGCCGAGCACACCGCCGTCGGCGTTGATCTCCTCGACGGCCAGCGCGATCGAGTCGCGCACGGTGACCTCGGAGATCGCCATCGTTCCGGACAGCGAGTTCAGCGAGCCCACCTTGACGGTGTCGCCGGACGTGTCGAGGCACGATGCCGAACCGGCGGCGCCGGCGTCGGTGGACTCGCCCGCCTTGCTTCCGCACGCGGTGAGGGTGAGCCCGACGGCGACGAGCGCGGCGGCGCTCGTCGCGAATCTGGACCTGGCAACTGTCATGGAGGTGTCCTTCGTCGAAGCGGGGACCGGCGGAACCGGCGTATGCGGCCTGCGTATACAGCGCTGTATCCGTGGACCCACACGATAGGGGGATCGTGTTGCGCCGGAATATCTCTCGATGACAGTTCCGTGACGTGGATTACCTGGGTGTTACGACCTGCTCACAGCGTTCCCGCGGTCGTATCCGTCTCCCGCGGCTGCAGTTGCGGCGAAGGGAAACGAACGCGTCCGCGGGAACGGATCGGGCACGCGGATGGTCAGCCGCGGTCGAGGACCGAGCCCATCACCCGCTCGACGGAGATCTCGATGACGACACGTCGCGGGTTGACCTTCGGCTCCCGGTAGCGGGCCGCATACCGCCGTTCTCCCTCGACGACGGCGTCGCGATCGCGGGCGACCCGCGCGGGACCCTCCATCGTGAGCCAGCGCCCACCGTCCACCTGGGAGACGACGGCATAGCCGCCGCGGTCGACATTGAGGGTCTTCTGCGAACCCTCGAACGTGATGACGCGGGCGAGGCGGGTACCGGGGTCCCACGTGAAGCCGACGGCGACGACGTGCGGCGTGCCGCCGGCGCGCAGCGTCGTCAAGGTGGCGAGGTGGTACTCGGAGAGGAACTCGAGGGCCTTGTCGCCGAGGGCGTCGGTGGTGTGTGCCATGCGGCGAGCGTACTTGTCGGAGGTCAGCGCACCAGATACGGAGAAACCGAGCTGCGGTGCTCGTTGATGTCGATGTCCTTGCCGAGGGGCGGGAACGCGCGCTGCGGACAGTTCATCCGTTCGCACACCCGGCAACCCGAGCCGATGGGGGTTCCGGGATTCGACTCGTCGAGGTCGAGTCCGTCCGCGTACACGAGCCGGTGCGCGTGGCGCAGTTCGCAGCCGAGCCCGATCGCGAACGTCTTCGACGGTTGTCCGTAGCGGGCGGCGCGGCGCTCGACGGTGCGGGCCACCCACAGGTAGCGGCGGCCGTCGGGCATCTGGGCGATCTGCGTCATGATCTTGCCGGGGTACGCGAACGTCTCGTACACGTTCCACAGCGGGCAGGTGCCGCCGCTCGTGGAGAAGTGGAATCCGGTTGCGGACTGCCGTTTCGACATGTTTCCGGCGCGGTCGACGCGCACGAACGAGAACGGGACGCCGCGCAGTTTGGGCCGCTGCAGGGTGGACAGGCGGTGGGCGATCGTTTCGTAGCTCTGCCCGTAGAAGGCCGACAACCGCTCGACGTCGTACCGGAAGTCCTCCGCGATCTCGTGGAACTGCGAGTAGGGGAGGATCAGGGCGGCCGCGAAGTAGTTGGCCAGGCCGAGCCGTGCCAACGACCGCGACGCGTCGCTGGTGAAGGGACCCTCGGCGACCAGCCGATCGATCAGGTCGCTGCATTCGAGGTAGGCGAGTTCGGTGGCGAGCTTGAACACCTGTTGTCCACCCGACAGCTGAGGGGCGATCTCCAGGACCCGGGTGTCCGGGTCGTAGCGGTGCAGGACGTTCTCGCCGAGGTCGATGCGTTTGACGATCTGGACGTCGTGTATCGCCGACATCCGCTTCGCGATCTCGCCTCCCACGTCGCCGCGGTGGAAGCGGATCCGGTTGGCGAGTTCCTCGGCGGCGGTGTCGAGATCGTGGAGGTAGTTCTGCCGCTGGTAGAAGTAGTCGCGGACCTCCTCGTGCGGCATGGTGATCGCGCCGGAGCCGCTGCCGTCGCTGTAGCGATCCTCGGTCGCGGCGGCCAACTGCGCGGTGGTGTTGCGGAAGCGGCGGTGCATGTTCACCATCGCCCGTGCCAGGCCGGGGTGAGCCGCCACCATCTCGGCGATCTCCTGGGCGTCCGAGTCGATCCCCATCTCCTTGTCGAGGGCGACCTCCCGCATCTCTGCGATGAGGCGGGTGTCGTCCTGCGACGAGAAGAACGTGGTGTCGACTCCGAAGACCTCGCTGATGCGCAGCAGCACGGGGACGGTCAGCGGCCGGACGTCGTGTTCGATCTGGTTGAGGTAGCTCGCGGAGATCTCGAGGGTCTTCGCGAGGGCGGCTTGGCTGAGTCCACGCTCGGTGCGCAATTGGCGCAACCGGGCGCCGACGTAGGTCTTGGCCATTCGACCAGCGTAGGGCCGTGAGCCGGTCTTTGCAATGTGCGATTCGCAGCTTGTTAAGGGGTGGGTTGGGGCTCGGGTTCGAGGCCCAGCCACGAGCCCGGTGCGAATGCCTCGTAGTGAATCGAGCGTGCCGGGAGTCCGGACTCGACGAGCTCGTTGCGGATCGCCCGCATGAAGTCGACCGGACCGCACACGTACGTCTGCGAACGCGGGTCCAGCGTGACTCCGCTGAGCGGGTTGCGTCCGTCCTCGCGGATGCCGTCGAAGTCGGTGTAGCGCACGTGCAGTCGCGCGTGGGGCATGTCCGCGACCAGCTTGCTGAACTGGACCCGCCGGACGTGCTCGTACGGCGAGTGCTCGACGTGCAGCACCGTGATCCTCCGGGTGGGATCGTGTACGGCCAGGTGCTGGAGCGCGGCGATGGAGTTGGTGATCCCGATCCCGGCGGAGACGAGCAGCAGCGGCGCGTCGCTGCCGTCGACGACGAGTCCGCCGAACGGGAGCGAGACCGACAATCGGTGACCGGTGGCGACCTGGTCGACGAGCACGGGCGACACGAGCCCGCCGCTGACGCGTTTGACGGACAGCGACCACTCCCCGGGGACACGTCCGCGAACCACGGTGTACTGGCGGATCTGCTCCGTTCCGTCCCGGAATCGGATGCGGACCGAGATGTACTGCCCGGGGAGGAAGCCGGGAAGGGGGGAGCCGTCGACCGAGCGGAGGAACAACGTGGTGGCGTGGGCGCCGTCGTACTCGCGGTCGGCGACGACGACCGGGCGCCACACGTCTCCGGGGGAGACCCCGGAATTCTCGTACAGGAGGGTCTCCTGCTCCACGAGCGTGTTCGCCATGAGGGTGTAGACCTCGTTCCAGGCCTCGGCGACCTCGGGTGTGACGGCGGATCCGAGGACTTCGACGATCGCCGCGAAGAGGTGGGTTCGCACCACCTCGTACTGGGCGGCCTGGACGCCGAGCGAGGCGTGTTTGGCGGCGATGCGGGCCATGATCGGCGTGATGTCCTGGGGGGCGTGGGAGACGAGCAGCGTCGCAAAGGCCGCGACGGAACTGGCCAGCGCCTCCTGCTGCGACTTGTTCTGCTGGTTCGTGCGGTTGAACAGGTTGGTGCCGAGTTCGGGTACTGCGGCGAAGAGCCTGAGGTAGAAGCGCTCGGAGATCTCGCCGATGTGGGCACCGACAACGGGCAGGGTGGCCTCGACGGTCGAGCGCGATCGCGGGGAGAGAATGGCGACTCCTTCGGGTCCGGGCGGATGACGCCGTCGCCGAGGACGCGCAGCACGACGCAGCCGGCCCCGACCCGGTCGTCGCGCACATCGTAAGGCCGCCCACATCCCGGATGGTCACCGGATGTCCGCTCGGTGGACCGCTGCGGGTATGAGAGCTGTCACAGACGGGTCCGCGCGTGTCTCCGCTCGGGCGCTCACACGGTGTGAGGGTGTCGACTGCAGTGGGGCGAGGGTCGTGAGGGGAAAAGTCGAGGTCACCACTACCGGCCGGTAACCGGAATTGTCCGATACCGAGTCGTTGGGCGGGCCATCGATTCGCAACATTTGCAAAGCGATCGGCAAAACTAGCCGATATTGGCATTTGCAACAGGTAGACGGCATTTTTTGGTTGTGTCATTGTCGTGGTGTACATCCGAACGGCCACGCAAGGATGTGAAGTAGTACGGATGTACTGCTGATCACCCGAGTGGAGCAGATCTAGAGAGTGGAGCTTTGATGTCGACCACCGGCACCCCGAGGACCGCTGAGGAAATCCAGAAGGATTGGGACACCAATCCCCGCTGGAAGGGCGTCACCCGCAACTACACCGCGGAGCAGGTCGTCAAGCTGCAGGGCAGCGTTGTCGAGGAGGCCACCCTCGCCCGCCGCGGTTCCGAGATCCTCTGGGATCTCGTGAACAACGAGGACTACATCAACTCGCTCGGTGCGCTCACCGGCAACCAGGCGGTCCAGCAGGTCCGCGCCGGCCTGAAGGCCATCTACCTGTCCGGTTGGCAGGTCGCCGGCGACGCCAACCTGTCCGGCCACACCTACCCCGACCAGTCGCTGTACCCGGCGAACTCGGTTCCGCAGGTCGTGCGCCGCATCAACAACGCGCTGCTGCGCGCCGACGAGATCGCCAAGGTCGAGGGCGACACCTCCGTCGACAACTGGCTCGCTCCGATCGTCGCCGACGGTGAGGCCGGCTTCGGTGGCGCCCTCAACGTCTACGAGCTGCAGAAGGCCATGATCGCGGCCGGCGTCGCCGGTTCGCACTGGGAGGACCAGCTCGCGTCGGAGAAGAAGTGCGGCCACCTCGGTGGCAAGGTGCTCATCCCCACCCAGCAGCACATCCGCACCCTGACCTCGGCTCGCCTCGCGGCCGACGTCGCGGACGTCCCCACGGTCGTCATCGCGCGCACCGACGCCGAGGCCGCCACGCTGCTGACCTCCGACGTCGACGAGCGTGACCGCCCGTTCCTCGACGGCACCCGCACCGCCGAGGGCTTCTACGGCATCAAGAACGGCATCGAGCCCTGCATCGCCCGTGCCAAGGCCTACGCTCCGTACGCCGACCTGATCTGGATGGAGACCGGCGTGCCGGATCTCGAGGTCGCCAAGAAGTTCTCCGAGGCCGTCCGCAGCGAGTTCCCCGACCAGCTGCTCGCCTACAACTGCTCCCCGTCCTTCAACTGGAAGGCGCACCTGGACGACGCGACCATCGCGAAGTTCCAGAAGGAGCTCGGCGCGATGGGCTTCAAGTTCCAGTTCATCACCCTCGCCGGCTTCCACTCGCTCAACTACGGCATGTTCGACCTGGCGCACGGCTACGCTCGCGAGGGCATGACCGCCTTCGTCGACCTGCAGGAGCGCGAGTTCAAGGCTGCCGCCGAGCGTGGCTTCACCGCCATCAAGCACCAGCGTGAGGTCGGTGCCGGCTACTTCGACTCGATCGCCACCACGGTCGACCCGAACACCTCCACGGCTGCCCTGAAGGGCTCCACCGAGGAAGGCCAGTTCCACTAGGAACACGCCCTCCCCGAGACCCACCCCGTGGCGGGAACCGATTCGGTCCCCGGAACCCGCCACGGGGTGCGCGTGCATCAGGCACCGGTCTCCCCGACGATCTCCACCCCCACACAACGAGAAGGAGCTGACGTGACCAGCGAAAAGATTCAGCGCGTCGGCGTGATCGGCGCCGGGATCATGGGCGCAGGTATCGCCGAGGTGTGCGCACGCGCTCATGTCGACGTACTGGTGTTCGAGCAGACCCGCGAGCTCGCGGCAGCCGGACGTGCCCGCATCCTCCGGTCCCTCGACCGAGGTGTGAGCACCGGCAAGATCACCGAGCGCGAACGGGAACAGGCGGCCTGGCGGCTGCGGTTCACCTCCGACCTCGGCGATTTCGCGGATCGGCAGCTCGTGGTGGAGGCCGTCGTCGAGGACGAGAAGATCAAGGGCGAGATCTTCGCCGAACTCGACAAGATCGTCACCGACCCGAACGCCGTGCTCGCGTCCAACACGTCGTCGATCCCGATCATGAAGCTCGGCATCGCGACGTCTGCACCCGAGCGGGTCATCGGCATGCACTTCTTCAACCCTGTGCCGGTGCTGCCGCTCGTGGAACTGGTGACCACCCTCAAGACGAGCCCCGCCGTCTCGGAACGCGCGGAGGCCTTCGCGAGCCAGATTCTCGGCAAGCAGGTCGTCCGGTCGTCCGATCGGGCCGGGTTCATCGCGAACGCGTTGCTGGTGCCGTACCTGCTGTCGGCGATCCGGATGGTCGAGTCCGGGTTCGCCACCAAGGAGGACATCGACAAGGCGATGGTGCTCGGCTGCGCCCACCCGATGGGCCCCCTCGCACTCACCGACCTCGTCGGCCTCGACACCGTCAAGTCGATCGCCGACTCGATGTACGAGGAGTTCAAGGAGCCGCTGTACTCGGCGCCTCCGCTCTTGCTCCGCATGGTCGAGGCCGGACTCGTCGGCAAGAAGTCGGGCGCCGGCTTCTACGAATACGCCGACAATGGTCGTGCCGCCAAGAAGGTCAGCTAGTCAGGTAGCACCAACCGCACTTCGGCGCCCGTGCCCCGACGGCAGTGTCCCCGCACTGACCGTCGGTGCGCGGGCGCGAAGTGCATGAGGGAAAGGTCGATTCCGACATGGCAACCACTGCCTCCGGGTACGGATCCAGCATCCTCGGGTACCCCCGCATCGGACCCCGCCGTGAACTCAAGCGTGCTCTCGAGGCCTACTGGCACGGCGAAGGCACACGCGAGGAACTGGTCACCGTCGCCCGCGAACTCCAGGAGAACACCTGGCGGGAACTGGGCGCGACGGGCCTGACACAGGTGCCCGGCAACACGTTCTCCTACTACGACCACGTGCTCGACAACGCACTGCTGTTCGGTGCGATCCCCGAACGGTTCCGCCGGTTGGTCGACGAACTCGACCCGCTCGACTTCTACTTCACGATGTGCCGCGGGCGCGAGGACTTCCCGCCGCTCGAGCTCGTGCGCTGGTTCGGCAGCAACTACTACTACCGACAGCCCGAACTCGACGAGAACACCGCCTTCGAACTGCACTCGGAGGCGCTGCTCGACGAGTTCGAACGCGCCAAGGCCGAGGGCGTCGAACTGCGTCCCGTGGTGCTCGGCCCCGTGTCGCTGCTGTTGCTGTCGAAGGTCGCGAAGACCAGCACCCGGGACGGCTTCCGCACCCTCGACCTGCTCGACTCACTGCTCCCGGCCTACGAGAAGCTGTTCGAGCAGCTCGCGCGGGCGGGCGCCACCTGCGTGCAGCTCGACGAGCCGTCGTTCACCGAGGATCGCAGCGCCGAGGAACTCGACGCGTTGAAACGCGCCTACGACACACTCGCGCACGCCCCGCTGCGGCCGCGCATCCTGGTCACCGGACCGTACGGGCATCTGGGCGAGGCGCTGCCGATCCTCGCCGCCTCGAAGGTCGAGGCCATCGGCCTCGACCTGGTCAACGGCCGGATCACCGCGGACGAGCTCGCCGCCGTGCCGGGTCTCAAGCGCAAGCGCATCTACGCCGGCGTCATCGACGGACGCAACGTGTGGAAGGCCGACCGGCACCGCACCCTCGAATACCTGAACTCGATCACGGCGGTCGCGCCCGACCTCGTCGTGTCGACCTCGTGTTCGCTGCTGCACGTGCCCTACGACGTGCTCGTCGAGTACGACATCCCCGGAGACGTCGCGGACCGACTCGCGTTCGCGAAGCAGAAGGTGGGGGAGGTCGTCTCCCTGGCCAAGGCACTGACCACGGGTGCGGAGGAACGCTGGCGTAAACCGCCCGTGTCGGTGCACTTCAAGCAGAAGCACACGGTGCGGGCGCGGCTCAACGCCGTCACCGCCGCGCATCGAGTGCGTGCACCCTACGACGAGCGCCGCGAGGCACAGCAGCAGCGTCTGAACCTGCCGCCGGTGCCCGCCACCACGCTGGGGTCGTTCCCGCAGACCCCGGAGATCCGGAAGGCCCGCTACGACCTCGGTCAGGGCCGGCTGTCGTACGACGAGTACGTCAAGCGGATCCAGGAGGAGATCGAGGCGACCATCCGGTTGCAGGAGGACATCGGCCTCGACGTCCTCGTGCACGGCGAGCACGAACGCAACGACATGGTGCAGTACTTCGCCGAACTGATGGAAGGCTTCGCCACCACCCACTTCGGTTGGGTGCAGGCGTACGGCTCGCGGTGCACTCGGCCACCGATCCTGTACGGCGACATCGTGCGGCCGAAGCCGATGACGGTCGAGTGGATCGCGTTCGCGCAGTCGCTGACGGACAAGCCGGTCAAGGGCATGCTCACCGGACCGGTGACGATGCTGGCCCGGTCCTATGTGCGTCAGGACCAGCCGTTGCACGAGACGGCCGATCAACTCGCGTTGGCGATCCGCGACGAGATCGCCGATCTCGAGCGGGCGGGTATCGCCATCATCCAGGTCGACGAACCCGCGATCCGTGACCTGCTGCCGCTGCGTCAGGACGGCCGCTCGGAGTACCTGGACTGGGCGGTCGACGCGTTCCGCCTCGCGACGGGCGGCGCGAAACCCGAGACCCAGATCCACACACACCTGACGTACTCGGGTCAGACGTCGGTCGTCTCGGCCATCGAACGGCTCGATGCGGACGTCACGGCGATCGTCGCGACCCGGTCGATCCGCTGGGTGCTCGAAGCCATCAAGGACCGCGCGCTGTCGCACGGTGTCGGGCCCGGTGTGTACGAATCGCGTTCGGCACGCATCCCCGACATCGACGAACTCGACGACCTGCTGTCGGAGGCCGCCGAGTCCGTCGACCTCGATCGACTGTGGGCCAACCCGGACGGCGGGCTCAAGACCCGCCACCGCTGGCAGCTCGAGCCGTCGTTGCGCAACCTCGTCGCGGCGGCACGACGCCTGCGGCGCCGAGGAGCGACCCTGCCGGACTGACGGCCACCGCTCCGGCCGGACCGACGGCCGTCTCCAGCGACGACGCGCACCCGCGGGACACCCGCGGGTGCGCGAACGTCCGGTGGGGAGTAGGCATGAAGACATGAGTGAACCCGCTGCCCCCACGACGACGGCTGCCGCATACGCGGCCACCGCCGCCGACGCCCCGCTGACGAAGACCACCATCGAACGCCGCGCGCTCGGGCCGCTCGACGTCCTCATCGCGATCGAGTTCGCCGGTATCTGCCATTCCGACATCCACACCGCTCGCAACGAGTGGGGCGGCACGAAGTATCCGGTGGTGCCCGGCCACGAGATCGTCGGCATCGTCGCGGCCGTCGGCGCCGACGTGACCCGGCATTCGGTGGGTGATCGGGTCGGTGTCGGATGCTTCGTCGACTCGTGCGGTGAATGCGAACCGTGCGTCACCGGCTACGAACAGCACTGCACGGCGCGGGTGACCGGCACCTACAACGCGATCGGGCGTGACGGGCAGGTCACCCAGGGCGGGTATTCGACGCACATCGTCGTCACCGAACACTTCGTGCTGAAGGTGCCGGACGGTCTCGATCCGGCCGGTGCGGCGCCCCTGCTGTGCGCGGGAATCACCCTGTATTCACCGCTGAAACGATGGCACGCCGGACCCGGCACGAAGGTGGCGATCATCGGCATGGGCGGGCTCGGGCACGTCGGTGTGAAGATCGCGTCGGCGCTCGGCGCGGAGGTGACGGTGCTGGGTCATTCGCTGTCGAAGAAGGACGACGGACTGCGGTTCGGGGCGGTGGACTACCGGGCCACCACCGACCCCGCGGTGTTCAAGGAGTTGCGTTCGCGCTTCGATCTGATCCTCAACACGGTGTCGGTCAACCTGGACATGGATCGATACCTGTCGCTGTTGAAGCTGCACGGCACGCTCGTCGAACTCGGGTTGCCCGAGAACCCGCTGAGCTTCCGAGCGTTCTCCCTCGGGATCAACGACCGTGCCATCGCCGGTTCCAACGTCGGGGGCATCCCGATGACCCAGGAGATGCTCGATTTCTGCGCGGCGAAGGGCATCACCGCGGAGGTCGAGGTGATCTCGGCGGACCGCATCGACGAGGCGTACGAGCGGGTCGTCGCCAGCGACGTGCGGTATCGCTTCGTCATCGACGCCGCGACCTTCTGATTCAGAACGTGTCGCCGAGCTGCTCGCGCAGGTGCGCGAGCGTCTTCGCGAGCAGCCGCGACACGTGCATCTGCGACACGCCCACCTGCTCGGCGATCTGCGTCTGTGTCCGATTGCCGAAGAACCGCAGTACGACGATGGTGCGTTCGCGCGTGGGCAGAGCGTCGAGCAACGGGCGCAGGGCCTCGTGGTTGTCGACGTCGTCGAGCGCGGCGTCGTACTCCCCGAGGGTGTCGGCGAGGGTGAGCCCGTCGTCGGTGTGCGGGGCCGACCGGTCCACCGACACGGTCTGGTAGGCGTTGCCGGCGACCAGCCCCTCGAGCACCTCCTCGTGACCGATACCGAGTTCCTCGGCGAGTTCGCTCGGCGACGGCGCACGACCCAACCGCTGGGACAGATCGGCGGTCGCCCTACCGAGCGCACTGTGCAGTTCCTTCATGCGGCGGGGGACCCGGACAGCCCAGCCGCTGTCCCGGAAATGGCGGCGCACCTCGCCCATGATCGTCGGTACCGCGAACGACGCGAAGTCCGTGCCGCGTTCGGGATCGAACCGGTCGACGGCGTTCACCAGTCCGAGCCGCGCGACCTGCTGCAGGTCTTCGAGGGATTCACCCCGGCCGTCGAAGCGTCGCGCGATGTGTTCCGCGAGCGGCAGGCACCGTTCGACGACGGAGTCGCGGAGGCACGCGCGCTCCGGGTCGTCCTCGGGGAGCGAACGGAGTTCGTTCAGGGAATCGGCGACATCGGCGTATTCGTCGCTCGTCCTGCCTGTCGCACGTTTCACCGAGCGGAACTGCCTTCGCTCAGTGTCAGTGCGATGGTGGCGACGGTGCCGCCGTCGCCGTCGCTGTCGGCGTCCGAGGATACGGACACCGAGTCGGTCAGTGCCTCGAGGACGTGCCACCCGAACGAACGGGATCGGTCGGCGGCGATGTCGCCGCGTGTGGGTGCCGACAGGATGATCGACAGTTCGCCGGGGGTCGTCTCGAAGATGCACGACAGGGTCGAGGTGGTCGCGGAATCGGTGATCAGTCGCGTCGCGGCTTCGTCCACGGCCAGCTTGACGTCTTCGACCGTGTCGAGGTCGAAATCCTGCCGGAGCGCGATCGCTGCTGCGACGGCCCTCAGGACCGACAGCTGGTCGGCATCCGCGCGAACGCGCAGTTCGACTGTGGACGGGGTGTTTTCGCGTACGGAATCGATCGACGCGGATCTCGCCATGAGGGTGTGTGCTCCATGCGTGCGCTCTGCGGTGGTGGCCATCGCGGTCTTCTCTTCTCCTGTGGTCCGGGCGAGGGTACCCGCCCGGGCGACGTTTCAATCGTCGCAGCGGCGGCGGGACGACGGGTGTGCCGGTCGGTTGAGGGTGAATGCATCGTCCATTAGGGTGGATGGCGGTTGAGCACACAGCCGGGAACGTGAAGTGCCTCGCAGTTGCGCGGTGTCCGGTGCTCGGAATGCCGCTGCGGCGTACTCTCTCATGCTTCGATGTTGGGAAGTGCTTCGATGTCGGGAAGTGCAATGGCCGTCAGATCGGATGGTGCAGGACTGCGTTCGCCGAGGGAAACGGCCTCTCGGTCCGGTCGCACGGAGTCCGTCCGGGCCGAACCCGTCCGGGGTGAATCCGCCGCCGACGTTGCGGGAGTGAGCCCGGGCGCACGATTCGCCGCGCGGCCGATCAGTTCCGAACTCGCGTGGGTGGGGGTGTCCGGGGACGTCGATCTCCGCAATGCCGATGACCTCCGAAGATTCGCGTGCCATCACTTCCGGAGGTCTCCGCGTCTGGTCCTCGATCTCGCCGACGTCGGCTTCTTCGGAACCGCGGGACTCCGCGTGTTCGAGGGACTCGACGAACATGCGCTCGGGTCGGGGGCGCGTTGGGTCCTCGTGTGCGACCGGCCCGTCGCGCGGTTGCTGCGGATCGCCGACCCCGAGCGACACGTGCGGATGCACGGTTCCCTCGAAGCCGCGATGAGTTCGCTGCGGCGGCCGACGACGTGAAGCGGTGGCGGGCGGTCTGCGCCGGTCAGCCGGCCACCCCGGCCGAGATCCCCGCATACACGAGCATGAGAACGAAGAGTGCCCACCCGGTGCCGTGCCAGATCGGCCAGGTACCACCGGCACGCCACGTCCGGTAGGCCTGGACGAATGCGCCCGCCCCACCGAGCAGAAGGATCGCGGTGGGTCCGAACAGCAGGATGCTGCGCGCCGGCTCGGTGCACACCGCGAACTCGTCGTCGGCGCATGTGTCACCGGATCCGGCCGACCACACGACGACCGCGAACATCAGAACCAGTGCGAGCGCGACGGTCGTGGCCGCGTACCACATCGCGCTGCGGAAGGTGCGCGGGTCGTTCCAGCGCTTCTCGACATCGCTGTTCCTCACGTCCGGGTCGTCTCCGTTCCGTCGTCGAGGGGAACCGTGTACACGGGGTTCCCGGGTGCTTCGGGGTGCAAACCCGACGCGGGCGCCGGCGCGTACGGTTCGCGTCAGGCCTCCTGCTGCAGGACGTCGGCGCCGGCGTCGCGCAGGTCCGCGAGGAAGCTGCGCGCCCAACGCTCGACGTCGTGCGTCATCACCTGGGTGTGCATCGACCGCATCCGTCTCGTCAGGCTCGGATCGTCCCGCCGCACCGCCTCGACGATCGCGCGTTCGACATCCTCCAGATCGTGCGGATTGACCAACAGTGCCCGCCGGAGCTCCGCGGCCGCCCCGGCGAACTCGCTGAGCACGAGAGCGCCGGAGCCGTCACCGTGGCACGCGACGTACTCCTTCGCGACGAGGTTCATCCCGTCGCGCAGCGGTGTCACCAGCATGACGTCGGCACCCGTGTACATGGCGACGAGTTCGTCCCGGTCGACGGGCCGGTGCAGGTAGTGCACGACCGGCCTGCCCAGCTCGCCGAATTCGCCGTTGATGCGGCCGATCTCCCTCTCGACGTCGTTGCGCAGCTCCGCATACGCTTCGAGACGTTCGCGACTCGGTGTGGCGAGCTGCACCATCACGACCTTCTCCGGGTCCAGCCTTCCATCGGCGAACAGTTCCCGCAGGGCCTCGATGCGCAGGTTGATGCCCTTGGTGTAGTCGAGTCGGTCGACGCCCAGCAGGATCGTTTCGGGATCGCCGAGTTCCGCCCGGATCCGTGCGGCCCGCCGGAGCGTGTCGTCGTGCCGCGACCGATCGCGCAACTGCGCCGAATCGATCGAGATCGGGTAGGCGCCGACCCGCACACTGCGGTCACCGAGATCGATGCGGCCGCTGCCTCGCCGCCCGTCTCCGGTGGTCGGCAGATCGAGGAGAACCCGGGCGAGCTGCCGGAAGTTCTTGGCGCCGTCGGGCAGGTGGAAGCCGACGAGGTCTGCCCCGAGAAGACCTTCGACGATCGACCTGCGCCACGGCAACTGCAGGAACAGTTCGGACGGTGGGAAGGGAATGTGCAGGAAGAACCCGATGGTGAGATCGGGACGCAACTCCCGCAGCAGGCGCGGCACGAGTTGCAGCTGGTAGTCGTGTACCCACACCGTGGCGCCGTTCGCGGCGGCGCGTGCCGCCGCGTGCGCGAAACGTTCGTTGATCCGACGGTAGGTGCGCCACCATGCCCGGTCGAAGGTCGGTGTGACCAGAGCATCGTGGTACAGCGGCCAGAGGGTGTCGTTCGAGAATCCCTCGTAGTACTCGGCCACGTCGTCCTCGTCGAGACGCACCGGATGCAGGGTCAGGCAGTCCTCGACGAACGGCTCGAGTTCGACTCCTGCGGATCCGGGCCAACCCACCCACGCCCCTCCGGAGGAACGCAGGACCGGTTCGAGCGCCGTGACGAGGCCGCCCGGGCTGCGTCGCCATTCGGGTGGACCGCCGTCGGCGGGTGTCACCAGGTCGACGGGGAGACGGTTCGCGACGACGACGAGATCCTGCGGTTCGGGTTCGGGGTTGCCGGTGCGACCGTTCACCGGCCGACGGGTCCGGTCACGGTCGACGGCCGCATCGCGTTCACTCATCGTGCAGGGTGTCCTCTCCGCTCGCCCGCCTGGTCGTCGGCGGGGAGCAGCGTCGCCAACACTGTCATGCGCCAATCTAGCCGTCGGGGTCGACGGAACCGTTCGATCGCCGCGCGCGCCGCCGGCCACACGGATTCCGGGACCGGCGAGGGCGGTGTGGCTTCCCGCGGCACCGGACTGTCGTAAACCATGGCGGTGACCCACGCGGGGTGGCATCGTCGACCCCATGGCTACTTCGGAGAATCCGGGGGCGAGTGTGCCCGGCGAGTACAGCGTCGACGACGAGGACCAGCTCCAGCCGGAGGACACCCTCATCGAACGCGGGCCGGAGGACATCCTCGACGAGGGGATCTCGCCACCGGAGCGGCCGCTGGCCCTCGAACCGCACGACACGCTGGATGCGCGACTCGAGGAGGAGGAACCGGACGGTGCCCTCGACACGGGAACCGAGTCCGGTGACCGGACCGACTATCCGTCCCGCGCCGAGGTCGGCGACGTCCGCGCCGGTCGACTCGTCGCACCCGACGAAGGCACCGGCGAGGACGTCGACAAGGACCTGATCGGAACGGATGTGGGAATCGACGGGGCCGGCGCGTCGGCGGAGGAGGCCGCCGTGCATCGGTTCGACGAAGGCGACGTCGACACCGGAGTCCCACCGGAACGGTGACGGACCGTTTCCCGTTCGACCACGATCGACCGCAGGAGCCTGCAGTGGGCAAGACCGTCTACTTCACCGCGTCCACCGTGAACGGATTCCTCGCGTCCGACGACCACGACCTGAGTTGGTTGCTCACCCGCGACATCGATCAGGGCGGACCCGGCGGCGGGGAGGAGTTCTTCGCGACCGTCGGGGCGATGGTCATGGGGTCGTCGACGTATCGGTGGATCCTCGATCACGAGGGAGCCGACGCGTGGGAGTACGACGTTCCGTGCTGGGTGTTCACCCATCGCGACGATCTGCCGGTGGCGCGCCGGAACGGTCGCCGGGGAGACATCCGGTTCACCCGCGCCGACGTCGCGGACGTGCATGCCGAGATGTCGGCCGCCGCGGGCGGGCGCGATCTGTGGATGGTCGGTGGCGGAGACCTCGCCGGGCAGTTCGCCGACGCCGGACTGCTCGACGAGGTGATCGTGTCGTTCGCGCCCGTCACCCTCGCGTCGGGCCGGCCGCTGCTGCCGCGGCACGTCGAACTCGAACTCCTCGACGTCGCGCGCAACCGTGACTTCGTTGTCGCCACGTACCGCGTCGGGAAGCGGTAGCACCCCGATCTCCTTGTGACCGTCATCACCCGGGGGTACCGTCGGAGTCACCGAACTCCCAGCTCGGGAAGGAGAAGAGGCCGTGAAGCTCAATCTCTTCGTCGCGTGGTCGGGGTACGCACTCGCACTCGTTGCGGTCCTGACGATCGCGCTCGCACTGGTCGCAGCAGGCACCGGGTACGGCGGACACGCACTCACGAGTGGCATCGTCGCCGCCGTGGCCGTGATCCTGGGGATCCTGATGGTGGCGGGAGCGAGCCGACGCGACCACAGGCATCACATGGAGACACCGCACCTGTTCTGACCCGACACGCGGCGCCCGGCGGTCACGATTCCGCCAGGCGTCGTTTCTCGGTGTCGATATCGAAGGTCGGTTCGGGCCAGTCGAGGTCGAGCCGCTCGAACGCGTCGATGAGCAGTTCGGTGACCGCGATGCGGCTGTACCACTTGCGGTCGGCCGGAACCACGTACCACGGCGCGTAATCGGTGTTCGTCCGGTCCAGCATGTCCTGGTACGCCTTCTGGTACTCGGGCCACAGTGACCGTTCGGTGACGTCGCTCGGGTTGTACTTCCAGTGCTTGTCGCGACGCTCGAGGCGTTCGGCGAGCCGCTGCTTCTGTTCGTCGAGGGAGACGAACATCGCCACCTTGACGATCGTGGTGCCGGTGTCGGCGAGTTCGCGTTCGAACCGATTGATCTCGTCGTACCGGTGCCGCCACACGTTCTCGGGAACCAGGTCGTGCACGCGGACCACCAGCACGTCCTCGTAGTGCGAGCGGTCGAACACGCCGAGTTGGCCGTCGCGGGGGAGTGCCTTGCGGATGCGCCACAGGTAGTGGTGGCGCAGTTCCTCGGGTGTGGGTACTCCGAAGGCGGTGTGGTCGACCCCCTGCGGGTCGACGTGCCCGATGACGTGCCGCACCATGCCGCCCTTGCCCGACGTGTCCATCCCCTGCAGGACCAGCAACACCGACCGTTCGTCGCCGGTGCGGCCGTTGGCGAACAGCATCTCCTGCAGGTGGGAGAGCACGGCACCGCGCTCCTCGAGCAGCCGTTCCCCGAGGTCCTTGTCGCCGTCGAACCCCGGGGTTCCGTTCGTGTCGAGATCGGCGATGCGCAGGTGCGGTCCGGCGCGCAACGCCTCGGTCGCGGGGGTGTGCCAGTGCTCTGCGCGCTTTCCGCTCTTGCCCATGGCGACGAGGGTGCCACAGGTGGGGCGTGTGTCGGTGGAACGCGACGTCAGTCGTCGGACGCGTCGTCGGAGATCGTCCGGTAGGGCGGTGTCGACGTGCCGTCCACCATGTGACTGCCCCACAGGTCGACCTCGGTGATGCGGGCGGTGGCGGTCAACTCCCCGTCGTCGGTGGTGACGGTGATGGTCACGTCGGTGCCGGAACCGAGGGGGGTTCCGGCGGGCAACGCCGCGGTGAGACCACGCAGTCGGCCGCGCCACACGTGGCGCCCGAGAATCGGATCGAAGTGGCCGGACAACTGGATGTCGACGGTGGCGTGGGCGGCGCCGACGGTGACGTCGGCGGGTCCCCGGTACGCACCGGTGTCTTCGTCGTCGTGATGGTGTGCAGTGGGCTCGGACATGCCGGCCAGGTTACACGTTACCCGCAGTTACGTGAATTGGCTCACTCGGTGTCGGGCACCAGCGGGTGGGGTTGGGCGTTGAAGCGGGTCGGCGACCCGCCCGCGCCGGCGATGCCCGTCATTCCACCCCACGCCATCATCGTGAGGTAGTCGATGAGATCCTCGGCGGACATCGACTTGTTCGAGATCCACCAGTGTGTCGCCAGCTGGATCGCGCCCACGATGCCGTAGGCCCACGGAACGGACCCGCCCGAATCCATCTCGAGCCGCCGCAGGCGCTCACCCAGCACGGTCGCGACCAGTTCGGCGATCATGCGTTCGGAGTCGGCGACGACATCGTGGCTCGCCGACGAGTTGTTCGACATCACGTACAGGTAGACCTCGGGGTCCTCCGCCACGGTCTCGACGTAGGTGGCGATCGCGACACGGGTGAGGTCGAACTCGTCGAGATCCTCACCGACCGCCGCGTACAACCGCGGCGCGAGGATCTTCTCGACGTACCGCATCATCGTCGCGGTGGTCAGATCGTTCTTGTCGGTGAAGTAGCGGTACAGCACGGTCTTCGACACCCCGATCTCCGAGGCGATCTCGTCCATCCCGATGTCGTGTCCTCGGGTGCGGATCGCCCGGATCGTGCCGTCGACGAGTTCTTCGCGGCGCGCGATCTTGTGCTCGTGCCAGCGACGCTTGCGACCGTCCTGCTTCGTGGGCGGCGTCGTGGTCACGTCGGGCTCGGTCGTGGTGTTGGCGCGATTGCTGGGCACAGGTAGTGGCACATCCGTTCGGTGTCGATCGTCGCCCCAGTTTACGGCGGACGAGTCGGGCGGGTGCGCGGTGTCCCGGACCGCGCGACCGCGCGCCGGTGGTTTCGGCACAATGGTCCGGTGCAGTTCATCACTACCGACGACGACGTCAAACGCGCAGATCTGCGTCGGATGAAGGCTGTCGCGACAGGGTTTCTCGTCGTTGCGACGATCGTCTACCTGTTCTGTCGGTGGCAGGAGACCCGCGGTGCCGGCGAGTGGGTCGGTTACGTGCGGGCCGCCTCGGAGGCCGGCATGGTGGGTGCGCTCGCCGACTGGTTCGCAGTGACCGCGTTGTTCCGGCATCCCCTGCGGATCCCCGTTCCGCACACCGCGATCATCAAGCGGAAGAAGGATCAGCTCGGCGCGAGTCTCAGCTCGTTCGTCGGCACCAACTTCCTGGCCCCCGAGGTCGTGTCCGCGAAAGTCGAGTCCGCGCAGATCCCGTTGCGGCTCGGCACCTGGATGGCGCAGCCGCGGCACGCGGAGCGGGTGGCCAAGGAGACGTCGACGATCCTGCGCGGCATCGTCGGAGTCCTCCGCGAGGACGACATCCAGCAGGTCATCGACAACACCATCGTCAAGCGGATCGCCGAACCCGACTGGGGTCCGCCGCTGGGGCGGTTGCTGGCCGAACTGATCGACGAGGGGCGGCACCGCCCGGTGATCGACATGCTCGCCGAACGAGCGCACCAGTGGGCACTCGGAAGTCAGGAGACGATCGATCGCGTCATCAGCCGGGACTCGCCGTCGTGGTCGCCGAAGTTCGTGGACCTGTTGCTGGGCGAGAAGATCCACCGAGAGCTGGTCGAGTTCACCTGGAAGGTGCGGTCGAATCCCGACCACGAGGTCCGGCGCGCCGCGGACCGGTTCCTCACCGACTACGCGCAGGATCTCCAGCACGATCCGGCCACGATCGCCAAGGCCGAGAAACTCAAGGCCGAGATCATGGGGCGTGAGGAGATCACCCAGCTCGCGGCCGCGACCTGGCGCACCGCGAAGCGGATGATCCTCGAGTCCGTCGACGATCCGAACAGCACCCTGCGGACGAAGGTGGCCGAGAACGTGGCCGGATTCGGCGTGCGGCTCCGTGAGGACGACGCGATACGCGCGAAGTTCGACACCTGGCTGCTCGACGGCGTGCGTTTCATCGCCGCCAACTACGCGGACGAGATCACCTCGGTGATCCGGGAGACCGTCGAGAGGTGGGATGCCGACGAGGCGAGCCGCAAGATCGAGCTTGCGGTGGGGCGCGATCTCCAGTTCATCCGGATCAACGGCACGGTGGTGGGTGCACTCGCCGGCCTGGCGATCTACACGCTGTCCGAACTGCTGTTCGCGTGATACCCACCACTTGCTAGCAGAGCGCTTGCTGTAGCTAGCACCTGGTCGTAGGCTGACGTCGTGTCCACGATTCGAGACCGGACGGGTGACTCCGCCGACGAACCCGATGCGAGCACCGGGTCCGCGGAGGCTGCCGGGCCCGGCGACATCGCCGCCCGGGTCGTCAATTCGGCGGCGCAGGACATCGGGGGGTTCATCCGTTCGCAGCGGGAGGCCGCCCAGGTGTCCCTGCGGCAGCTGTCGCAGCTCGCAGGCGTCAGCAACCCGTACCTGAGCCAGATCGAACGTGGGCTCCGTAAGCCCTCCGCGGAGGTGCTCGCGCAGATCGCGAAGGGTCTCCGACTGTCCGCTGAGGTGCTCTATGTGCGGGCCGGGATCCTCGAGGAGAGGCCCCACAGCGCGGTACGTGACGCGCTGCTCGCCGACAACGCCCTCTCCGAGCGGCAGAAGCAGGTCCTGCTCGACATCTACGACTCGTTCAGCAGGGAGAACGAGTCGGCTCCGGTGGTCGCTCCCGTCGACACAGCGTCGGTCGGGCACTCCGCGGACACCGGCTGTTCCACGGATATCGGGCATTCCACAGACATCGACGAGGAGAACCGACATGACTGATCCCAACGCTGCCATCCGAACATCCCTCTACGCCGCCGTGGGTGCGGGCGACGCCGTCGTCCAGGCCGTGGCCGACGTCGTCGCTCAGGTCCGGGAACGCGCCGAGACCACCCAGGCCGATGTCAACGAGCGCGTCGAAACCGCCCGGGGCCGTGTGTCGTCGGTGCCCACCGACGTCGCCGAGGCCGTCGAGTCGCTGCGCTCGCGTCTCGTCGAACTGCCCGCCGAGCTTCCCGAGGAGCTCGCCGAGCTGCGCGAACGCTTCGGTGCCGACGAACTGCGCCGGGTTGCCGAGGCGTACCTGAAGGTGGCCTCCGATCTGTACACGGCGCTCGCCGAGCGCGGTGAGGAGACCATCGAGCGTCTGCGCAAGCAGCCCGCGGTCGAGGAGCGTCTCGGTCGTGCCGAGGCGGCTCTCGGCGACGCCGTCGACCTGACCGAGGAAGCGCTCGGCACCGTCGCCCGGCAGACGCGTGCCGTCGGTGAGCAGGCCGCCAAGCTCGCCGGTCTCGCCGCCACCCGCATCTCCGACACCGCCGAGGAGGTCGGTGAGGCCATCGCCGACGCGGGTGACGAGGCCGCGCTGCGCGTGCTCGACCTCGGCGACAAGGCGGAGGAGGCGGGCACCGAGGCCGCCACCCGCGTCGAGGAGGTCAAGGACGACGTCGCCGCCGCGGCGGAGGACGAGGCCCCGGCGCAGCCGGCACCGGCGAAGGCCCCTGCCAAGGCGCCCGCCAAGGCTGCGGCGAAGACGCCTGCGAAGAAGGCTCCCGCGAAGGCCCCGGCGAAGGCTCCCGCGAAGAAGGCCGCCCCGCGCAACACCGCGGGTTCCTGACGGCCGACGTACCACGGTGACACCGGCGCGGTGGCGCTCCACGGATTCGGAGCGTCACCGCGCCGGTGTTCTCGCATGTTCGTGTGTTCGGGTGTTCTCGCGGCGTCGCGCTCCGGCGGGATGCCGTCGACGATCCGGTCGCCGGTCGGGCGCCCAGTAGACTGGAGCGGTGACGAACGTGGATTCTCTCGCAGGTCTGATCATTCTCGTCTTGCAGATCGTGGCGATCGCGGGCGCCGGCTTCGCGCTGTTCCACGCGGTCCGTCAGCCTTCCGAGGCATTTCCCGCCGTGGACAAGCTGACCAAGCCCGTGTGGCTCGGGATCCTCGCGGCGTCGCTGGTGGTCCTGTTGCTGTTCGGCGCGATCGGGTTCCTCGGCATCATCGCCGTGGTCGCGGTCTGCGTGTACCTCGTGGATGTGCGGCCGCGGGTGGAGGAGGTTCAGCGTCCTCGCTGGTAGTGCGCCGCGGGGTGGTGCATCTCCCCGGTGTGGTCGTCCCGTGTGTGGTCGCCCTCGGTGTGGTCGTCGCGACATCGGCGGGTGACGGCCGATGCCCGTTGCTTGACAAGTGTGATCCAGATAATGACACTTCGAGTAACGGGTAATTTCCGAGACGAGGTGGTCGGCCATGACGCTCGCCCATACCAACCGGATCGACACCGTCCACGGCGACGCCGAGGACGACGGCAGGCAGGGCTCCGCACGACGGTTGCTCGCGTCATCGGCACGTCGGTCCTACGATCCGACGCTCGAGATCGACTGGGACGCCCCCATCCCCGACGACAAGTACGGCATGACCCCGGAATGGTCCAGTCTCTACGGCACCGAGCTGTGGGACCGCATGACCGAGCAGCAGCGGATCACCCTCACCAAACACGAGGCCGCGAGCATCGCCGGTGCCGGTATCTGGTTCGAGATGATCCTGATGCAGATGCTCGTGCGGGACCTCTACCAGCACGACCCCGCGACCCCGTACGTCCAGTTCGGCCTCACCGAGATCGCCGACGAATGCCGGCACTCGATCATGTTCGCCAGATCCGCACAGCGATTCGGCATCCCGTCGTACCGGCCCGCTCGATGGCTCCGGACCAGCGGGCGGCTGTTCAAGGCCGTCGCGTCCGGGGCGTTGGCATTCGGGGGCACGCTGTTCGCCGAGGAGATCCTCGACATGATGCAGCGCGACTTCATGCGCGACGACCGGGTCCAACCCCTCACCCGCACGGTCAGCCACATCCACGTCCTCGAGGAATCACGCCACATCCGGTACGCGCGGGAGGAGACGGCCCGACGCATGCGCACCGCCACACGCGCCCAACGCGCGTGGGTGCGGATGCATCTGGCCGTCAGCGCGTACCTGATCGTGACGAACCTCGTGAACGAGCGCGTGTACGCCGCAGCGGGCCTGGACGTGGCCGAAGCGAAGGCCGCGGCGCGCGCCAACACCCACTACCACGACAAACTGCGGTTCGGAACACGCCGCACCGTCGAATTCCTCGACGGTGTCGGCCTCATCGGCGGGCCGTCCACGCTGTTGCTGCGCCGCGCGCACATCCTCTGAGCCGAGCGAACACGTCCCACCCGGCGGTGCCGCCGACCCGGACCCGGATCCCGGTCCGGGCACGATCACACACAGGAGACCATCACACGTGAAGAAGCCGTCCCGGAAGTCGCTGCTCGTCGCGGGGGGCATCGCCCTCGTCGGTACGGCGGTGGGAGTCGCCGCCGCGCGCCGTCGCCGTTCGCATTCCGCGGTGCAGACGAAGGATGTCGCGCCGCACGCGTTGCTGGCCCCACCGAGCCTCGAGGCCGACGAGATCGAGGTCACCACGGCCGACGGTGCCCGTCTGCGCGTGCTGGCCTACGGCGATCCCGACGCCCAACCCCTGGTCTTCAGCCACGGCTGGACCTGCAACGCCCTGTTCTGGACGCCGCAGATCAACGCGTTCGCCGACCGCTACCGGGTGATCGCATACGACCAGCGCGGACACGGCGCCAGCAGCGTCGGCACCCGCGTACTCCGCCCCGATGTGCTCGCCGACGATCTGGCCGCGGTGCTCGACGCGACGGTTCCCGCCGGTCGCAGGGCCGTGCTCGCCGGGCACAGCATGGGCGGAATGAGCATCATCGCGTGGGCCGAACGGCATCCGGAACAGGTGCACGAGAAGGCGGCGGCGGTGTTGTTGGCCAGCACCGGGATGGACAATCTCGTCACCGATGCGGCGCTCGTCCCGTTGCCGCCGAGGTTCCCGCGCGTCCCGGTCGCGGTGGCGCGTCCCCTGCTCGGTTCGACGATGCCGTTCGCTGCGTCGCCGATCACCACCCGGGCGTTGCGTTATGTCGCGCTGTCGCCGTCCGCGACCGCCGCCGAAGTCGAATTCTGCGAGAAGATCGTCCTCGAATGCCCCCGTCGTACCCGCGGCGCGTGGGGCCGCGCACTGAGCGTGCTCGACATCCACGAGGGGCTCGCCAACCTGACGGTGCCCACCAGCGTGATCGTCGGAACCGCCGATCGGCTCACCCCGCCGGTGCACGCGCGCAGGCTCGCGGACGGACTCGAACGGGCCGGCAACCTCGAGCATCTCGTGGTGCTCGACGGCGTCGGCCACATGAGTTCGGTGGAGGCGATCGACGCGTTCGACGACGAGATCGTGCACCTGCTCGACCGGGCCGGTGCGCCGGTGTCCTGAACACCGGCGTCCGGGCAGGCCGTGATCGGCCTCAGTTGAACACGACGGTCCGCCGGCCGTGGACGAGGACCCGATCCTCGAGGTGCCAGCGCAGACCGCGGGCCAGAACGAGCTTCTCGACGTCGCGGCCCTGCCGCACCATGTCGGTGACGGCGTCGTTGTGGCTGACCCGGATGACGTCCTGTTCGATGATCGGACCGGCGTCGAGTTCCGCCGTCACGTAGTGGCACGTCGCCCCGATCAACTTCACACCGCGCGTGAACGCCTGGTGGTACGGCCGGGCGCCCACGAACGACGGCAGGAAGCTGTGGTGGATGTTGACGGCGCGACCCGCCCAGTGTTCGCACAGTTCCGGCGGCAGTACCTGCATGAACCGGGCCAGCACCACGGCGTGCGGGTCGTGCGCGTCGACGATCTTGCGGACCTGCTCGAATGCCGGTCCCCGCTCGGCGGGGTCCTTCGGGAACGACACGTAGTGGAACTCGATGCCGTGGCGCCGCGCGACCTGCTCGAGGTCGCGGTGGTTCCCGATGACCGCGCACACCTCGGCCTCCATCTCCCCGGCCGCGACCCGGCCGAGCAGATCGTGCAGGCAGTGGCCTTCCTTGCTGACGAGCAGCACCACCCGCTTGCGGCGGCCGGTGTCGGAGATCGTCCACTCGGTGTCGGGGCCGATGGACTCGGCGACCGCCGCGAACTTCTCCTGCAGTTCCTCGATCCCGAAAGGAATGGAGGAGGCGCGCACCGCCTGCCTGGTGAAGAACCAGCCGCTGTCCTGATCCGCGTGGTAGGCGGCTTCCACGATGGACCCGCCGACCTCGGCGAGGAAGGTGGAGATGCGGGCGACGATCCCGGTCGTGTCGGGGCAGCCCAGGGTCAGGACGTAGCGCCGGTCGTCGCCGGACGAGGAACGAGTCATGCCGGCCATTGTCCCAGGTCGTGTCGCGCGACGGTCGGCCGCCGGGTGTGCACGTCGTCAGAGCGCGTAGAACGGCGCGGGGTACCGGAACACGCCGCGCAACGACGGGTCGTGGGCGTCGAGGGCGCGGGCCTGGAAGTGCGGACCGGCCCACTCGGCGACGTCGGGTTCGACCCCGAGATCAGCGGTCGGTACGAACCCGAACCGCGGGTAGTAGCCGGTGTGTCCGAGCAGCACGACCAGTTGCTCGTCGAGCGCATCCGCAGCGCCCAGCGCGGCGTGCATCAGGGCGCCGCCGACACCGGTGCGCTGCCGGTCGGGGAGGACCCCGATCGGTCCCAGCGCGAGGGCGGGACGCCCGGCGACGTCGCCTCGGGTGAGGCAGACGTGTCCGGTGAGCGTCCCTGTCGGTTCCTCGGCGACGAGGGTGAGTGCCGGCAGCCACGCTTCGCTTGCGCGCAGTGCATGCACGAGACCGACCTCCGCGGGTTCTGTCGCATCCGGGGTGACCGACGCGAACGCCGCCCGGTGGATCGCATCGATCGCGTCGGTGTCGACGGGACGTTCGCGTCGGATCAGCATGGCCGCAGTGTGGTCCACGATCGCTCCGCGCGGCAACGGGTTTTCGGATGTGGGAGTCTGGCGGCATGCCGGACACTGCACTCACCCGAGACCGCGTCGCATCGATGATCGACCACACCCTTCTCGCGCCGGAGGCGTCCGCCGCGGACGTGCGTGCCCTCGTCGCCGAGGCCCGCGAGCTCGGGGTGTACGCGGTGTGCGTGTCACCGTCGATGCTGCCGGTGCGTGCCGACGACGTCGTCGTCGCGACGGTCGCGGGTTTCCCGTCCGGCAAACACCATTCGCTGGTGAAGGGAGCCGAGGCCCGCCTGTCGGTGGAGCAGGGGGCGCGCGAAGTCGACATGGTCGTCGATGTGGGGGCGGCCGTCGCCGGCGACTACGACGCGGTGCTGGCCGACATCCTCACGGTGCGTGAGGCAGTCGGATTCTCCACCGTGCTCAAGGTGATCCTCGAGTCGGCGGTGCTCTCGGACGACGCGATCGTCGAGGTGTGTCGTGCGGCGGAGAAGGCGGGCGCGGATTTCGTGAAGACGTCGACCGGTTTCCACCCGGCCGGCGGGGCGTCGGTGCACGCGGTGCGACTGATGGCCGAGACCGTCGGCGGCCGGTTGGGGGTGAAGGCCAGCGGTGGGATCCGCACGGCCGCAGACGCGGTCGCGATGATCGAGGCGGGCGCGACCAGGCTGGGCCTGTCGAGGAGCCGCGCCGTGCTCGACGGCCTCCACTGACCCCACCCGTGCGCACTTCTGGTAGCGGTAGCTACCAGAAGTGCGCACAGTCAGCCGAAGAGGCCGCAGGCCGACTGCTGGTCCTGCTCGGCGGTCGCCGGCGGAAGTGTGAACTGTCCCCCCTCGAGGGTGAGCTGCACACCGGAGTCGGACACGTGGACCTCGGTGGCCCGCATACCCAGTGGGTACTGCTGCAGGCCCGAGGTGAGGATGTCGACGACACCGTCCACGAGCGCGGTGGGAATGCCGAGCCCGAGCACCGACGCGTCGGTGGTCTCGACCGAGACGACCCCGGTCGTGATCACCGGGCGGACCGTGAACTCGGCCAGCCCCGCCCCGCCGACCGTGAAGGTGAGGGTGCCGGCGTCGCCGTCCGCGGTCACGTCCGTGATCAGAGCGCCCACGGGCTGGCCCTGCACGGTCTCGAGGATTCCGGCGGTGGGCCAGTCGACCTCCGCCCGCGAACTCCCGATCGTTCCGGAGCTGTCGGCGCTCTGTGTCAGATCCACGTCGCGGACCTCGGCGTGCACCTGCATCTGCTGGGCGGGACCGAACGCGGTGTCGTCGCTGTCGAGGGTGACGGACGGAACCTGCCGGTCGAGGAACTGGAGCAATACCGGTTTCCAGCTCAGGTCCACGTCCACTCCGGTTCCGAGTTCGCTCTCGAACGACTGGGCCAGACAGGTGGTGGCACGGATGCGGACGTAGACCTCCGCACCGACGAGGACGGCGACGAGCGCGGCGACGAGAACGACCGCGATCGTGGTGAGGCGATTCCGCTTTCGTTGCGTCATGGGGCGATTGTTCCGGAGAACCCTGAAAATCTTCTGAGTGGACGCGCCGCAACCGACACAATCATGTGAGATGAAACACAGTCGTTCGGTAGTGTTGGCTGCATGACAGGGTGGACGGATTCAGAGTACGGCGCATTCGGGCGGGCCGACGCCGACGAGCTCCTGCGACGCCTCGCCGTCATGCAGGCCGGCTTCTTCACCGCACGTCAGGCGATCGCGCACGGCATCGCTTCCGACGAATTCAATCTCCGGATCGAGTCGGGTCGATGGGTGCGCGTCGAGAACGAGCTGTTCCGGCTCGCGGGCAGCGTCCCGACGAAGTTCGACGAGTTCGCGCAGTGGTGCGCCTGGTACGAGGGGGCCGCGGTGGTCTCCCATCAGAGTGCCGCCGACCTGCACGGGATGGGGCACCTGCAACCCCGGTTCCTGCACCTGTCGACGGTCGATCAGCGCACGGTGCCGAGCAACAGGCTCGCGCTGCACCACCGGGAACTCTCCGACACCGACGTCGAGGCGGTGGGATGCTTCCGGGTGACCACACCGGCGCGTACCGCCGTCGACCTCGCTGCCGGTGGCGTGTCGCAGGAGGTTCTCGACGAACTGGTCGGTGACGCCATCACCCTCGGGCGTGTCGACTCCGAAGGGTTGCACGCCGCCGTCGCCGGGCAACCCGCGGCCGTCGCCGATCGGATCGAACTGGCGTTGCTCGCCGCTGGCTGACCGTTCGTCGCCGCGGACCGGGTCGCGGCTGCCGGGGACATCGCGGCTGCCGGGGACATCGCGGCTGCCGGGGACACAGAGCAGTCAGGCGGGTGCGACCGCATCCCACGGCACGGTGAGCACGCAGTCGCGCATGCGTCGGCGGGGCCGACGCACCGGGATGCCCTGGGTTGCCAGCAGGTCCAGCGCCGCCCGCCACCGCACTCGCGGACCGAACACGGACTGCGGGGCGACCGTCGCCCACGCGCGGTCCGCCGCCTGCAGCAACTCGTGGATCGGTTCCCCCGGCACGTTGTGGTGGATCAGAGCCTTCGGCAGCCTCTCCGCCAGATCGGAGGGGCGCTCGGAGTGGAATGGGCTCCACGCCAACGTCAGTGTTCGCGGGCCGTGCTCGTCGAGCAGCACCCACGCGCATCGTCGGCCCAGTTCGTCGCACGTTCCGTCGACGATCCGCCCACCCGGCGCGAGGCCCGCGCGCAACCGCGCCCAGGCCGGTGCCACCGCCTCCTCCGGGTACTGGCGCAACACGTTGAACGCCCGGATCAGCACCGGGCGCAATCCCGCCAGTTCGAACCCGCCGCGCGCGAACTCCACGCCCTCGCGGCCCGGCACCACCCGCTCCGGATCGATCTCGAGTCCCACCATCCGCAGATCGGGCCGCACGGTGCGCAGGCGCGCCGCGAACTCGAGCGTCGTCGTGGGCATCGCGCCGTACCCCAGATCGACCACGAGCGGATCGGGGGCGTCGGCGAGGACACGTGCGACGTCGGGATCGTGCATCGCCCACCGGTCGCTGCGTCGCAGCCGGTTGATGCCGGTCGTGCCGCGGGTCACGACACCCACGGGGTGCTCCGTTCTCACGGGGCCGTCACCCGCGGTCGAGCCAGCCCGCGGTGATCGCGGCCTCCGCGGTGAACACGTCGACGAGATTGTCGAGCATCAGTTCTTCGAGTTTTCCGCCCACGAACGGCAGGTTCACCTTCGCCTCCGACGCCGTGCGCAGCACGGCACCTCCGTCCGACGCGAACAGCGTCATCGTCCCGGTGAGGCTGCCCGGTCCACCGGGGATCGTCGCTTCGTAGTGGCCGGTGGCCTGCGTGTCGAACGGGCCGTAGCTCTCGCGACGGGTGATGATCAGGTCGCTGCGCATCACCGTCTTCGCGATGTCGGGAAGCGCGGACAGCGGCAGAACATGGTGCAGCACGAGTTCGACGCCGGATTCACCGACGGTGAACTCCTCCAGACGGTTCTCCGAGTACTTGCGCATCTCGGTGATGCGCGCTTCCCAATGGCGACGGTCCGACAGCGCCGCGTACACCAGTTCCGGGGAGTGCCGGAACCGTGCGGAGAACTCCTTGCGTCGTGCCACGGCAGGCCAGGGTACCGACCCGGCCGGGGCACGACGAAATCACGCCGCGCGGATCAGGCCGGGCAGGGTTCGACCCGGGCCGGGATCACCCCGGGTACGAGCCGTCCAACCAGTCGGCGGTGAATCGCTGTTCCGCGTCGAACAGTCCGACGAGTTCGTCGACGATCATCGCCTCGATCTTCGAACCGAGGAACGGGATCTTCACCTCCACGGATCCCTCGGTCACCACCGTGGATCCGGTTTCGTCGGAGGTCAGCGACAGGGTCCCCTCCACTTTGCCCGGCATGCCCTCGACGCCGGCGGAGAACCGGCCGCGCGCGCGGTCGCCGTCGATGCGTTCCCACCTCTCGGTGCGGTGGATGATGAGGTCGCCGGGGCGGATGCTCGTCACGACGCTCGGGAGGTGTTCCTCGGCGATGGCCTGTCGCAGCGTCAGGTCGATCGTGCCGTCCCCTGCGGACGCGTCCTCGATCTCGGCTCCCGGTCCGCCGACCTCGGCGAGCCGCATCCGCCAGTACGCGGGGTCGACGAACGCCGCGTGCACCTCCGCCGGTGTCGCCGTGTAGTGCGCAGAGTGGTCGATAGGGCTACCCATGTCCGGCACGCTACCGTTTGCACGTGTCCGATCCACGCTTATGTGCCCGGCTCGCCGATGCGGGCGCCGTCGTCACCGAGAACGTTCCCCTGTCGACGTTGACGACCCTCCGGCTGGGGGGCCCCGCACGCTACGTCGCCGACTGCTCCACCACCGACGTTCTCGTCGACGTCATCCGTCTCCTCGACACCGATCGGGTTCCGGTGCTCGTCGTCGCCGGTGGCTCGAACCTGGTGGTCGGCGACGACGGGTTCGACGGTGTCGCCGTCCGCATCTCGACGCGAGCGGTCGACCTCGACGGTGCCGTGGTGCGCAGCGACGCCGGCGCGGTGTGGGACGACGTGGTGGCCCGCACCGTCGCTGCGGGACTCGGCGGCCTCGAATGCCTCTCGGGGATCCCCGGCTCCGCCGGCGCCACACCGGTACAGAACGTGGGTGCCTACGGTGTCGAGGTCGGCTCGGTCCTGCGGCGTGTCCGCCTGCTCGACCGCCGCACCGGTACCGACGGCTGGGTGGGGCCGGAGGCCCTCGGCCTCGGTTACCGCACCAGCGTGCTCAAGCATTCCGACGACGCGCTCGTCCTCGAAGTGGAGTTCGACGTACGGGCCGACGGGGAGAGCGAACCCCTCGCGTACCGCGAACTCGCCGCGCGGTTGGGTGCCGACGAGGGGGAGCGCCGACCCGCCGCCCAGGTCCGCGACCACGTCCTCGACCTGCGGCGCGGCAAGGGAATGGTGCTCGACGCCGCCGACCACGACACGTGGAGCGCCGGATCGTTCTTCACCAATCCCGTCGTGCCGGACGATCGGTTGCCCGCGGTGCTCGCCGCGATCGAGCAGCGCGTCGGCGCGGACACGCACGTACCGAAGTACCCCGCGGTCGGCGGCACGAAACTGTCGGCGGGATGGCTCATCGAACGGGCCGGCTTCGTCAAAGGTTTTCCCGGTGAGGACGCGCCCGCACGACTGTCGACGAAACACACCCTCGCGTTGACGAACCGTGGAACGGCGACGACCGCCGATCTCGTCGCCCTGGCCCGCGAGGTTCGTGACGGCGTGGAGGACGTCTTCGGCGTGCGGCTGCGTCCGGAACCGGTGACCGTCGGCTGCGTCGTGTGAACCGACCGCGCGTGCCGCGGTGGGTCACCAACGGTTGTGCACCACTTCCGCGAAACCGAGGAGATCGCCGATCTCGAGGCGGGTGCCGTCGTCGAGCAGGACGTGACCGGTGAACCGGCCGAACACCTGATGTTGATCGGATCGCAACACCAGCGCGTTCACGTCGGCGGCGCGGTCGAGTACGGGCGCGAAGTCCATCTCGAACCGGCCGTCGCTGCTGGTGAACCGCCAGGGTGCGCCGTCGAACGTGCCGGCGGGACGGTGGAAGTGCACGCGGTCGAGTTTGTGGGCGATGCCGTCGTGGAACAGCATGTTCTCCGTGGCCGAGGTGGTGTCGCCGAACCCGTGGCCGATGTTGAATCCGAACGGCACCCCGTCGAGCAACCCGGACGCGGAACCCCAGTACCAGGTGTTGTCGTACGTCCACACCCCGCGACCCCAGTCGAACACCCCGAACGCCGATTCCGGCAGGAACTCGCGGGTGTGGCCGCCGACCGTGAGCGACCCTCGCGCGGCCAAGCAGTTGATCTTCTGGTTGTAGTAGAACGCCCTCGGTGCACGGGGGAACGGTGTGGCGATCACCATGCGATCGGCCTCCGGCTGTGCCAGCACCAGTTCGCCGGCGATGCCCCGGCCACCGTCGAATCCGGGATGCTCGACGATCAGGCGGCGGGCACCGTCCTCGTGTCGGAACTCGATCCGCATCGCACCTCGGTGCGCCACCACGTCGCCCGCGTCGGCGCTCGCGGGCATCCGCATCCGTCCGCGGGGGAACGGCACCAGTTTGTTCTCGGTGATCTCCGTGCGGCCGGTGAGATCCAGCCAGCTCACCCCGAGCAGCCCCATGTACCCGTTGTCGGCGACGGTCAGCGCCACTCCGTACGGCCCGGACGGGCCGTCGGACAGGACACAGTAGTAGTCCCACTCCTTGATCCGCAGCCGCGGCGCCGCGACCTGCGACCGTCCGTACGCGCGTACCTCACCGGTGGCCCATCCCGCCTGGGCGAGGACACCGTCGGCGTCCAGCAGCGGGCCGCGCGACAGACGTTGTTGCTGCATACCCGGCGAGCCTACTTCGGTGGGTTCGCGGTGCGGTGGAAACGACCGGCCGACGCCTGATCGCGCGGTTTGACGATGATCTGGTCCAGGTTCACGTGCGACGGGCGGGACGCGACGAACCCGACGATCTCGGCGATGTCCTGCGCGACGAGCGGCGTGATGCCCTCGTACACCTTGTCGGCACGCTCCTGATCACCCTCGAACCGCACGAGCGAGAACTCGGTCTCCACTGCGCCCGGCGCGATCTCCGTGAGCCGGACCGGCCGACCGAGCAGTTCGCCGCGCAACGTCCGGTGCAGCACCGCCTGCGCGTGCTTGGCGGAGGTGTAGCCCGCACCGTTGTCGTACGCCTCGAACGCCGCGACCGAGGTGATGGTGACGATCAGTCCGTCGCCGGAGGCGATGAGTTCGGGCAGCAGCGCCCGGGTGATGCGCATGGTGCCGATGACGTTGGTCTCCCACATCCACCGCCAGTCGTCCTCCACGGCGTCTGCGACGGTGGCGAGTCCCTTCGCACCGCCCGCGTTGTTGACCAGCACGTCGACGCGCGGCAGCACCGTGGTGAACGCCTCGACCGAGTCCTCGTCCGTCACGTCGAGCGGGAGTGCGGTACCGCCGATCTCGTCGGCGAGGGCCTGCAGTCGGTCGAGTCGCCGCGCGCCGACGACGACGTGATAGCCCTGGGCGGCCAGGGTGCGGGCGGTCGCCTCTCCGATGCCGGAGGACGCGCCGGTGACGACGGCGATGCGGGAATCGGCGGAAATACTCATGTCGTCGATCGTAGATCCGGCGGGGTCACGGTGCCGGTCGCACCGGTGCACCCGCAGATTCACCCGTGAGTTGAGGAGAATTCGGAGCGTGACGTAGCGTCGCGCCATGTCGCCGAGCCGTCTCGCCCCGCGGGTCACGTACGTGACCGCCGCGCTGGGCGCACGGCTGCCTCTGGCACGCGAACTCTGTTGTCGCCGCTGCGGAATGTAGAACCGCGCCGACCCGACCACTCGGACACTCCGTCCCCGCCCGTCGCGGATGTCGTGGTTCGACGCGTCGATGCCCCAGTCGTGCACACCCCGGAACCGTCGAGGCGCCCCTCGTGTTCCGGGTCGAGTCGCAAGGAACCGGACCGTGTCCACACCCACTGTGCCCCGATCGCTCTTCCCTTCCACCGTGTCCCGGTCCGGTGCGGGCCGCACCCGTTCGGGTCGCACCGGCCCGCCCGGAGCCTCCGCGGGCCGGCCTCCGCGGATCGTCGCACCCGACCTGAGGGTCGCCGACGGCGCGGCGGGCGTGGTCTTCCGGGCCGCAGCGAACCGCGGCCCCCTCGCCCGTGATCACATCGCGAAGCTGACCGGGCTGAGCACCGCGACGGTCAACCGACAGGTGTCGTCGCTGCTCGACGTCGGGTTGCTCCGTGAACGCGCCGGCCTGACCGAGCCGGGTGCGGTCGGGCGCCCGCGCATCCCCATCGAAGTCGATCACGAGCGCTACCTCACCGTCGGCATCCACATCGGTGCCGTCACCACCGGCATCGTCGCCGTCGACCTGCGGGGTCGCATCCTCGCCGGCGTCGAGATTCCCACCCCGACCGGAGATCAGGACACAGCGCTCACCACCATCGCGTCCGCCGCGGTCACGTTCGTGTCGCGGTGGCACCGCCGCACTCCACTGTGGTCGGGGGTCGCGCTCGGCGGCCGTGTCGATCCGGTCGCGGGAACCGCCGACCACCCTCGGTCGGGTTGGGTCGACGCCCCGGTCGGCGCGATCATCGGCGGCGGGCTGGGACTGCCCGTGTCGGTGTCGGCGCACGTCGAGGCGATGGCCGCCGCCGAACTGCTGCTCACCCCCGACCGGGAGGCCGTCGCCGGGACCGGGACGGGTCTGTACGTCTACGCGCGCGAAACGGTCGGTATCGCCCTCACCTTCGACGGAAAGGTGCACACGCCCAGGGGAGGTCCGGGCTCGATCGCGCATCTACCGACCGGGTCGTCCGCGCAGTGCCCGTGCGGTGCCGTCGGCTGCCTGGAAGCGACGGTCTCCGACCGGGCGACCGTCGAGAACGCGCAACGGCAAGGCGTTCTGGGCGAGGGAGATGCGTCGATCCGGGGGCTGTACGGACTGGCCCGCGACGGTTCCGCGGCCGCGCACGGACTGCTCGTCGAGCGCGCCACCGTGCTGGGGCGGACCGTCGCTCTGCTCCGCGACCTGTTCAATCCCGATCGGGTCGTGCTCGGAGGCCAGGCATTCACCGAGTACCCGGCCGCGGTCGCGCACGTCGCGTCGGCATTCGACCGCGCATCCACCCTGCCGGGCAAGGGAATCGGGGTCACGGCCTTCGGAAACAGGGTGCAGGCGTACGCGGCCGGCGCGGTGTCGCTGAGTTCGCTGTACTCCGATCCGCTCGGTGCGATGCGGCGGCGTGCGGTGTGACGGCGGTGTGTCAACCCGCGTAGGAGTCGAGCATCTCCTGCGGCAGCGGTTCCGTCATCACCACCCGCGAATCCCAGACGTAGTCGATCACAGTGGGACCGCCCGACGGGCAGCAGTTCGCGTCGTCGTCCTCGAGCCAGCGGTACTGCACCGACACCGTGTTTCCGTTGGTGCCGACCACGGTCGTGTAGGCGTATGCATCGGAGGTCGCGGTGCCCAGATAGGCCCCGTCGTGGAAGAACAGCACCTGCGACGGTGAACTCGCTGTTCCGCCGGGGGTTTCGGCCATGAGCCACACCAACTGCGGGCACGGCGCGAGCCCGTCGTAGGCGGCGCCGGCAACCCAGTCGTCACCGCCCGGGGCGGTCGCCCCGAGCGAGGCGAGTGCGGCGGTCGCGACGGGCGAGGACGGGTCCATGCACGGCCCGTCGACGACGGGGGCGGTCGCCGGGGCGGTGTCGTCCGCGGGGGTCGTGCGGGTCGTGTGGTCGGGCTCCGTTGCGGCGGTGGTGGAACGGGCCGCCGCGGTCTCGGTTGCTCGCGTGGTCTCGGTCGCGGGGGTGGTGGTGTCGGGCGCGACCGTGGTGGCCGACACGGGAGACGGGTTGTCCGTGGTGTTTCCGCCGTCGTCGCCGCATGCCGCGACGAGTAGGATGCCGGTCG
>Ga0123331_1000059_pt1 | contig 101481 bp, 76 predicted proteins | sample BioC13SIPDNA_3_FD_89705 | JGI IMG/M metagenome (GOLD analysis project Ga0123331, IMG submission 89705) | Anaerobic biogas reactor microbial communites from Washington, USA - Biogas_R2_B C13 SIP DNA | ecosystem: Engineered > Bioreactor > Anaerobic > Unclassified | place: Washington, USA... | reverse complement strand
TTATCGGGTTGCATCTGCGTTTTTTCCCAATTCTCAGACCGTTTTGGATTGGGGACAAGCGGCGCTTGTTGGAAATATTTGGAGACGAAGAAACGGTTGCCGCGTTTTACGGTGGGCCGACGCGGGAATCCTTGGTAGCGGTTTATTGCAGGCAGTTGGCTCTTGCCGCACAGCTTGGATGCGAGTATGTCGTCTTCCACTTGGCGCAGAGCGAATTTGATTACATATACAATTGGCGATTCCCGTGGAATTGGCGCGAAACCATTGATATATGCGCGGAGTTGATAACGGAGGCCCTGGCCGATTCCCCGTTCACAGGAGAATTGCTCCTGGAAAACTTATGGTGGCCGGGCAGCTTCAGGGCCGTTCATCCTGAAGAAATCGATTATGCGCTGTCGCGTATCGCCTATCCCCGGACAGGAGTCGTTCTCGATACGGGGCATCTTCTGAATACCAACCAGGAGATCGTTTCAGAAGCGGACGGAATCGAATTCCTGATTCGTGCGGTTGAATCACTGGGAGAAGCGCGAAAGGCCATCCGCGGCGTTCATCTGACAAGAAGCCTTTCGGCGGAATATGTAACCAAAACTTTTCAAGCCTCCCCTCCTTCCCTGTCCCGGGGAACTTTTTGGGACCGTTACCATCAGGCAATCGAGCATGTGAACCTGATAGACCAACACGATCCTTTCGAGGATCCGGCGATTGCCGGCCTTTTTGATGTAATCGATCCCGCCTACGTGACGTACGAATTTGGGTATGCGTCGCGCGGGGAATGGTTGGACAAGATCTTCCGCCAGCGAAATGCCATGGCCGGGGTGCATCGCGGCGTGAAGGAGGAATAATGGCCGCGTTGGTGCAGACGGCGCGCGACATCCTGGTATACCGGCAAAAGGAGGGCTTCCTTACGGTTGCCGCCGACAGCCTGGGCGGCTTTGGAATGAAGCCGGGCGATGCAATTCAAGTGGCGCCTGAATTGTGTGGACGCATGACTGTGCGCGTCTGCCTGATGGAGACGCTGGCGGTAGGTGCGATTCCTTTCTCGGTGACGGCGTTGACATGCAATGAGCGTGAACCGACGGGAGCGCGGATATTGTCCGGAATACAAGCTGAGCTTGCCGATTCCGGATATCCGGATCTTTCATGGGGCGGAAGCACGGAGGACAATGTGGCCACCAACATGACGGCGATAGGAATCACGCTTCTTGGAGAATGCAGGCGGCTTTCATGGCGACTTGCTCAACCCGGAGACGACGTGTATTTGCTGGGCAAACCGGCTGTCGGCGAAGAAGTGCTGGCGAACCTGGCCGCATTGCCGACTCCCCGGCAGATTCGTCAGTTGCGCGAGAATGCATGCGTAGGCGATGTGATTCCCTGCGGGTCCCGCGGGATTGCCTGGGAGCTGCACGTTTTGGAGGAAGAGACGGGATTGCACACGAGATTGACACCCGGTTTTGATGATTCCATCCTGGGGGAAAGCGCCGGACCTGCGACTTGCGCCATTTTCACCTCAAGCAAGGCGCTGGAGGGCTTTTCCGGATCGGTGGAAAAATTGGGCTCCCTGGTTCGAATGTGAAGCAGGCGGGCGGCTGGCCGGCTTCCCGTGCATGCATTCGAGGGATACCTGTGCCGGCTGTATCCCTATGTCCCCACGAGGCTGGGCGGGCCAAGCAACTTTTCTGTAAATTCACTCTTCCTGCGTGACCGGGCCACGACCTCCAGTTATCTTCCAATAATAGATGCATCACAAATAGTATCCGCGTTTATAATCCGCGCAGCTGATGATACATTTGGGCTGGAGTCTGTCTGGAATGGCCTATGGCGGCGCCCGGAGTGGAGGCGGAGATGAAGAGAGCTTTGATCGCAGTTTTTCTGGCGGGCGTTTTCGCGCCCTTGGCATTTTCCCGGATTCAAGCGGTAAAGGTGACCGGCGGGGAAGTGCAGGGTGTCGTCACCGAGGGCGTTTCAATATACAAAGGGATTCCGTTTGCAGCGCCCCCGGTGGGCGATTTGCGATGGAAGGCGCCTGCGCCGGTGCAGTCCTGGCCCGGCGTTAAAAAGGCTGATGCTTTCGGGCCCGCCTGCATGCAGGCCAGCGGTGGAATGGGGAACACCGGTCCGGTCAGCGAAGACTGCCTGTACCTCAACGTGTGGACACCGGCAAAAGGGGCGGGCGAAAAGGTGCCGGTGATTGTCTGGATTTACGGAGGGGGCTACAGCGGCGGCTCGACCAGCACTCCCATGTACGACGGAATGGGCTTCGCCCAAAAAGGAGTCGTCCTGGTAAGCGTTGCCTATCGAGTCGGGCCTTTCGGATTCTTTGCACACCCCGAGCTCAGCCGGGAAAGCGGCGCAGGATCGGGGAATTACGGGCTCGAGGACATGATCGCGGGACTGAAATGGGTGAAGGAAAATATCGCCCGGTTCGGAGGCGATCCTTCCAATGTGACCCTTTTCGGTCACTCGGCCGGCGGCATGGCCGTCAGCATCCTGGCCGCCTCCCCGGCCGCCAAGGGCCTTTTCCACCGGGTGATCTCCATGAGCGGGGGATCGTTCGCTCCGCTGCAGACTTCGAGCCGGAACGGCACCGGCATGGGCTTGGGGATCTCGTCTCTCAAGATGGCGGAAGCGATAGGGGAAGAATTCGTGAAGAAATCAGGAGCCGCCGATATCAAGGGGGCGCGCGCGTTGAGCGCGGAGGAGATCCAGAAAAACCTCGCGGGCGGGATGGGGGGAATCGGCAGGTTCAAGCCTGTAGCCGACGGGCACATTGTCCCGAACGACCTCTACTCGCTGTATCAGGCCGGCCGCTTCAATGACACGCCAATCCTGGTCGGCAATACTTCGGATGAAGCCGCGTCGTTCGTCGGGCGCGGGAATGTCACGGGCGCGCAATTTGAGAAACAGATCAGGTCGCAATACGGGCCCCATGCCGACGCCATCCTGAGCGTGTATCCCCATTCGACGGACGCGGAAGCTGCGAAGGCGTCGAGGGGAATCATGAGCGAGAGCACCTTTACCTGGAACACCTGGATTTGGGCCCTGCTCCAGTCTCGGCATGGAAAAGGCAAAGCCTTCCAATACCTTTTCGATTACCATCCAACATCGCCCGATGGCGGGTCCGGCCATGGCAGTGACGTTTCGTATGCGTTCCGGACTCTTGGCGGAGGACGTGGAGACGCGCCCAAAGCGGAGGATTTGAAGCTCTCCGATATCATCAGCTCTTATTGGGTCAACTTCGCCAAGTGGGGCGATCCAAACGGACCCGGCCTCCCTGCGTGGCCCGCTTTCGCAGAAAACGACCAGGAAGTGATGGTTTTCGATGCGGCCCCCGGCGCCAGGCCGCTGCCTAATCTGGACAAGTTGAAAGTGTTCGATGCTTATATCGCCTGGCTCAGAGAAGAGATAAAGAAAACCGGTCAATAGCCCGCACGGGTGTGGCGCCTGCGGTTGCCGGCGAAACAACGCCGCCGGCCGGCGAGGTCATCCCCTTCCGGCCGGCGGCGTACGCCCGCCTCGCCTCGTATCGAAACTCCCCTTCTTCCCGTGCGCTTACCTGGCGTACGGGTGATACTCGATCACCCCGGTCTTCTGGTCGCGCGAGAACCGGGACAGGTAGTCCCACGCTATCCTGGCGTACTGGGGATACAGGGCATGAATCAGATTCGCCGTGTAGTTGAGGGCCACCATGGGGACCCCCTGCCCGTTATGCAGGTACCATAGGAAGTTTTTGTGTTCGTCGTTCAACAGGGTCTCGGACCAGGCGTCGGCCTGAAACCCGCACTTCGGGTACGCGGCGAAGTCAAAGCGGACCGGGCTCATCTTGTTGAAACGCAGGAACGTATTCATCAGCACCTGGGAATTGTCCGAAAGGCTGCCGTCCTCGGGGTTGATGTTGGGCGCCAGGTCGTAGGCGCTGGTCATGTACATGAACGGCAGGTCCGTTTCCTCGAACCGCTTCGCCATGTCGTCGGTGAACGTGAACATCGCGCCGGCCATGTCGACAACGGCGGCCAGCAAGCGGGGGTGGCTGGTCGAGAGGGTGAGGGTGGCCCCGCCGCCCATCGAATAGCCGGACGCATAGACGCGGGAAGCGTCGATCGCGGGATAGGTCTTCATCATGTATTCGGCCAGCGCGGCCAGCGATTGTCCAAGAACGCGCTGATCGGAATAGAGGCTCTGGTGTTCCGGCGCCACCACTATAAACCTTTCCCGGCACACCATCTCCAGCCAGCCGACCTCTTCTACAAAGGCCTGCGGATCATCGCCGCCGCCATGGAGGGCGATCACGAGGGGAACGGTGCCGGGAGCGACCCTGTTCTGGAGAACCTCGCGGGGAACATACTCGTACCAGGTCTGCAGGTACTCGCCGGCCGCGCTTTTGATGCTCGAGAACCGGTCTTCCTGGTGTGCTGTCACGGAAACGCCGTCCCGCGTCACCCCATCGGTGATAACGTTCCGCGGGGCCAGGGAGTAAGGCGCCTGGTCGAAGTTATATCCCTGGAAGGGGGTGCCGGCGCTGTGCAGCCCCTGTTTGACGGCGGGGATGCGCATCGTCCGGGAGAACATCCCGTCATACGCCTTTTTGATGATGGCGGCCGTGTCGGGATTGGGTCCCCTGTGGACGACCACCTGTTGCAGCGGCAAGGCCTGGTTGAAGTGGGTGGTGGTCCCGGCCTCCCCCTTGACGGCGTCGGTTTTGTTCGCGCCCTTGTACGCGGCTTCGACGGCCGCGGTGGGGTTCACGAGGTAGACGGGCAGAACGGCGGCCACCTTGTGGACCTCTTCCATCCTGCCGTTGATCAGCAGGGCGCCGGCGATGCGGCTCGCGTAGTCGAAGGTGCCGGCGATGTAGTTGTTGAAGAAGGAGGCGCCGCCGTCGATGCCGATGGCGTAGAGGAAGCCGAACCCGCCGAAATAGGCGCCGTCGGCCCAGGTCGTGACGGTGTTGCCCGATCTTACCGATTCCCCCAGCGACAGCATCGCCGTCTGGAGAGCGTAGTAGTGCTTCTGGTCGGCGGCGGTGAAGCCGGCCCGGGGATCGGACGGGGTGACGAGTACCACGCTCCCGATCGCCGCGTCGATGATGTCGGTCAGGCCGAGCTGTTTCAGGAAGGCAAGCGCCGCGTCCTTGTTCGGGAATGCCTTCTCGGCAAAGACCAGGATGTTGGTGTTGGAGCGGAGGGCGCGCCCGCTCCACAGGTTCGCCGACCGGTATACGTAGGTGGTTTTCGAGGGATAGCCGTCGAGCACGGGATGGGACTTGAAGACCCCGGATCCTTGTGCGGAGGCCGCGGCAGGACCGCTCACGCGAGCCTCTTCCAGCGTCTCGAAAGTGGCCCGGTTCCCCAGCCGGTTGGAGTAGTCAAGCCCGAAGGCGCCGGAGGCGAGGGCCAGGCCCGCCGCGAGGGCGAGCGCCAGAGTCAGGGGGGATTGGATCTTCAGCACGGGTCAACCTCCGTTTCTTGCCGGCGCGGTTGCCGGCGGCGTTTCGGCAGGGTTGTTCGAGAGAACGACAGAATGCCGGACCCTGTCCATTACCGGTATCGGTGCGATCATACCGCAGGCGCGGGCCGGTTGGATGGGAAATATCGGCGGGTTCCTCCCGCCGTGATTCGCCCGGGCTTGGTGCGGCGGTACGGTTTCCGCGCCGGTCACCCCTTTCCGGGCCATGGTAGCGGGCCGGTGAAAAGGTGTTCCGAAAAGTGGCGGCCGCGTGGTAGATTGGGTCGTCAAAGATCCGCTTTGCCGGCATACAAATTTATTGGATTCAAGCAGTTATACTCACCAAGGGGCCCCCGGTCCCCCTTCTTCGCCGGCGTTCGGGGATGTGGCGGACGGCCCCGGGTCGGCGGGGCGGGGCGAAAGGAAACGCACAATGAAACCTGGAAAGGCCTGCCTGTTTCCCATTCTCTTTCTCCTTTTCGGCGGCGTCGCGTCGGCGGGGAAGTACCGGCAGCATTTCGGCAACGAAGCGAGCTTTGAAACCCTCGAGGAAGCCCGCCTCAACGCCCCCGCCCTGCTCGCGGAATGGACCGGCCGTACCTATGTGCCCGATCCCGCCATGGATGCCTATCCGGCCGGCACCACCTTCGTGTACCGCTCCGCCAGGATGTTCACCGACCTGAGCGCGGCCGCCCGGATGAACACGAACATCCTGGTCTATACGGACAGGTCGTTCGCAAACAGGGACGCGGCGCTCGCCTTCCTCGAGGAGCTCGGCCTGACCGGCATCATCGGGAAGGCCTACGGCAGCGTGGTGCTGGTTACGCCCATCGACAAGGAAAAGGGGTTCGGCCTCGCGGACCAGACCGCGTATTACCAGCTGCAGTCCGCCATGTGCAACGTCGGTTACTCCCGGCGGGCCGAGGGGAAGCTGAACCATTACGCCGACAGCGCCTGGTACGGCGGCGTGACCTATCGCTACCTGGTCGGCCTGGACGGCGGGGCCACGTTCATCAATAACTACGTAGCCGGCACCTTCGACTACATCACCCGCATCGCCGGCCTGCTCCTGGTCGGCGGGAACATGGAGCGTATCCGGGAAGTGGCCTCTTTTGTCCCCGCCTATCTCGTGAACGCGCCCGGGGCCGTCGTCGCGAAATACCGGGCGGCCAACGCGACGGATGCCTGGGGAACGCAGGGGGACCTGAATTACTATTTCAACCAGGCCCGGCCGCTTCAGAGGGTGATCGTGGCTTCCGGGAACGACCGGGATGTTCGGTCCATCGTCCGGGACGCCTATGATCGGCTCTTTACCAAGGCGATGCGGGTTCCCGTCGCCAAGGCGAACCTCCACACGGCGTCCACTCCCTACGCGGACTATAACTTCAACGCCGCGCCCTACTCTCTGGGGGCGCGCAACGCCATCACGGATGGAGTGACGGCGGACAAGGTCCACGTGGTCGAGCGCCAGGAGGAGCGCTTCAAGGATATGGCGGCGCCGTCCGGAGAATACCTGGACACCTGGTACGAACTGCTCCCCGAGGAGGTAAAGAACAACACGGCGCCAAGACATTCCATTCCGCTCGTCCTGGCCAATCACGGCGGCGGTGACGATCCCCTGCAGTATCTGGATGAAATCGGCCTGGTCCAACTGGCGGGCGAAAAGCGGATCGCCGTCGTCGCCCCCTTCCATTCGAACGTGACCGGTATTCTGAGCGAGGTCCTGCCGGAACTGGTCCGGTATATGCTGGACGCCTACCCCGCGCTTGACCCGTCGCGGGTGTATTGTACCGGGTACTCCATGGGCGGCCGGGCCGCCATGGCGGCGCTCAGCGGGGACGCCGGGGTCTTTGCCGCCGCCGTTGCACAAGGCGCGGTGACCTACCTGGCGACGGAGGAGCAGGAAAAACAGTATGCCGACATCGATATCCCGATCCTCTTCACGACCTCCACCTACGATTTTCACATGGACGAGGCCACGCTCGTCCTGCGCCTGAGCTACTATTTCGGCATGAAGGCCGTCACTTTCGACTATACGACGCTGATCAACCAGTACCTCGGGTACAACGGGATGGAACCGGTCCGGTTCGACTTCGCCGCCCATCCCATGAGCGGATTCAAGGGGGATACGTACGAAAGGGTGATGCTGAACAACGAGTATGCCACCCATACCTGGATGATCCACAACCGCGACGGCGTTCCCATGGTGGGGTTGAACGTCACCGAGTTTCTGCCCCACGGCCTCTACCAGGAGTACGCCGGCATCTTCTGGAACTTCGCGAAGCACTACTCGAGAAACCTGGAAACCGGCGAGGTCGTATACAACCCCTTCGTGGAGTAGTCCCGGGTTAAGGCGTGGGAGCGGTTCGGGAACCGCTAACCGGCGCCTGTTTCACGGCGGCGGAGCCGCCGCGGAAGGAGAGGGAGATCGTGAAAAAATCCGTTGCCGGAGGCACCGCGCTGTTTGCCGCAATTTTCCTGGCGGCGGGCATGTTCCGCCTGGCGGGGGCCGAGGCCCCGTACTCCTACATGAACTACCACAACCGGCAAAACAACGGGGCGACGTTCGAGGCGCTTGAAGAGGCGCGCCGGAGCGGGCCCCGGGCGGTGGCGTCCCTGTATGGAAACGGGGGAAAACGGTTCGCGCCGCATCCCGCGCTCGAACACTTCCCTGCGGGAAGCGTGTACGTGTATCGTTCCGCGAACCTGTACGGGGGACAAACCGCCGCCCGGAACAATACGGCCGTGGTGGTTTTTTCCGAACGCCGCTTCCAGGGAAAAGAAGAGGCGCTTCGCTTCCTGACGGACCTGGGGTTGACCCGGCAAATAGATGCGGTGACGGGAAGCATCATTCTCGTGACGCCGGCCGATCCCGGCGCCGGCTTTACCCGGACCGATCTGAAGAACTATTACACGCTGCACGGCGTTCTCTTTACGCAGAACGCATCGCGGCGGACCAACAAGGAAATTGTTTACTACTCCGACGCCGAATACTGCGGCGCTCACGGCAAGGTGTATTTTATCGGCATCGAAGGGGGTGCGACTTTCATCAACAACCTGGTCGCGCCGGGCCGGCATGACGTCATCGGCCTCTGTGCCGGCCTGATGCTGGTCGGGGGCAAGATGGACGCGGCGGCGAAGGTCGCCACGCATGTTCCCGTTTACCTTCTCAACGGCTCCCCGGCGGCCGTGGAGCAATACCGCAAGGTCAACGGGACGGACGCCTACCGCGTCGTCGACGGCGTCGAGGAGTTCTACAACCGGCTGGTTCCGCTGCGGCGGGTGATGGCGGCCACCGATCCGCAGCCGGAGCTTTCCGCCCACGTCGCGGACGCTTTCCACGACCTTTTTCTCCAGGCCCAGCGGGTGTCCGTGGTCCGCTCCCGGGCGCAGGAGGCGACGAACACGCCGCCGTACCTGAACTACGTCGCGGCGCCCGACATCACCCGCTATGCGCTGTGCCCTCGCAACGCCATCGTCGATGGTGTCACGGCCAGGGGCCGGCTTCACGTCTCCTTTCACCGGGAGGAGAGGTTTGGCGACCTGAAGACCAGGTACGATCAGTATCTGCAGAGCTGGTATGAATTCATTCCGCAGGACGTCCTGGATGGGACGGCGGCCCGGGGGAGCGTCCCCGTGATCCTGGCGCTGCATGGAACGGGGGACGACCCCCTGATGTTCGTCGATGAAATCGGCCTGCTGGAAGTCGCCGGACGGGAGAAGGCGGCCGTGATCGCTCCTTTCGAGGAGGAACTGGTCGTGGTGCATGAGGGGGCGCGGGTTGTCATGGGGGTGCCGGTCTCCGAGGGGATTTTGACCAAAGCCCTGCCGCGGCTGATCGCCCACGTGCTGGAAAAATATCCGGCGCTGGACGCCTCCCGGGTATACGCCGCCGGATATTCCCTCGGCGGCGGCGCCACCTACCGGGCCATGTATGGCGGCATGGAACAAATCGCGGCCGCCGTCCCCATGGCGGGGATGCACGACGACATGTTTTATCACAGTACGCCGGATGAGGACGCGCGGCTGCGGGAGATCGGGATGCCCGTCATGATTCTGACCTCGACCTTCGACCTGGGTTTCAACCAGGAGGAAGGCCGGCTGACCGACAACACGCTCAAACTGCTGCGCGACTTTGCCCGGCTGAACCGGGTCCCGCTGGCGGACGTTGGCGATTTTTCGGCGCACCCGATGATCGGCTATCGGGCCGACCGGATGGAGGTGAGCACGCTGGCGGGGGAGTGGCGCACCTTCCTGTGGTCCTTCAACAACGACGAGGGGGTCCCGATCCTGGGCTTGTCGTGCACCGAAAACTTGACGCACTCGCTGTATCCCTACTACGGCGAGATCGCCTGGAACTTCATGAAGCGTTTCGCCCGCGAATCCAAAACCGGGAAATTGCTCTATGCGCCTGAATGAACGCAAAGCCCGCAGGAAAGGAAAAGCCATGACCGTGACCGTTTTCCGCCGTGCAATGATCTTCTGCCTGCTGATCCTGGGCGCTTCCCCGGCGCGGGGCTATCAGCAGCACTTCATCCGCGAGGCGAGTTTTGAAACCCTGGAGGAAGCGCACCGCAACGGCCCCGCCCGCCTGGCGGAAATGACCGGACGCATGTACGCGGCGGATCCCGCCCTGGATCGCTATCCGGCCGGTACGACCTATGTCTACCGCTCCGCCCGCATGTATACCAGCCTGAGCGCGGCCTTCCGGATGAACACCAACATCCTTGTGTATACCGACAAGGAGTTGAACGGGAAAGAGGAGGCGCTGGCGTACCTCGAGGCCCTGGGCTTGACGGACATCATCGATGAGGCCTTCGGCAGCGTCGTGCTTGTGACGCCCATCGACAAGGCGAGGGGCTTCGGTGCGGCGGACCAGTACGCGTACCTGCAGCTGCAATCCGCGATGTGCAACCTGGGATTCTCCGTTCAGAATCGGGACACGGGGGCGCGGTACTATGCCGACAATGCTTACTTTGGAGGATTGACCAACCGCTACCTGATCGGCCTGGACGGCGGCGCCGATTTTATTTGCGACTATGTCGCCAACACGCTGGACTACGTCGGGCGCATCGCGGGCATGCTCCTGGTCAATCCGTCGATGAACGAGGCCGTTGACGTGGCGGCCGTCGTACCCGTGTACCTGGTCGGCGGCACGGATACGACATTCGCCCGGTTTCAGGCGGTCAACGGGGCCTATGCTTACGAGAAGACCCTGGACAAGACCGTGTTTTTCAACCAGCAATTCCCCCTGAGAAAAGTCGTCGTTTCCGGGGCCGGCGGCGATGACCCGAGCCGTTATGTCCGGGACGCGTACTATTCCCTGTTTATCAAGACCATGCGCGTTCCGGTCGTGAAGGGGGGGCTTTTTGTAGCGGCCAACGAGTTCAGCAAATACAATTTCAACCAGGCCCCCTACTCGCTGTCGGCCCGCAATGCGGTCCTCGATGGAGTCACTCCCGACGGCATCCATGTCGTTGAACACCGGGAGGACCGTTTTTCGGGTATCCGGGCCAAAAACGGCGAATACCTGAAGACCTGGTATGAATTCCTGCCCGAAGAGGTGATCGACGGCAGTGCGGCAAAACACAGCATTCCGCTGATCCTGTGCAACCACGGCGGCGGCGACGATCCCGTACAGGCGGCCGACGAAACCGGGTGGATCGCGCTGGCGGGAAGCGAACGGCTGGCACTGGTGGCGCCCCGTTACGCCAGCGACATACCGGGCAGTTCGATCTTTGATGGATCCCCCTTTGACGTGAACGGCCGGTCCCTGCCCGCCCTGGTGGAGTACATGCTGGAAGCCTACCCGGCGTTGGACCCCGCCCGCGTCTATGTCACCGGCTATTCCATGGGCGGCGCGGCGACGGTGGAGGTGATCGAGCGTGCGCCCCGGCTGTTTGCCGCCGCGGTCCCCATGGCCGCCGGAACCCCGTGGGGCATTTACGCACCGACGGCGGAAGAGGCCGCCGTCTTCGAAAAAGTCGATGTGCCGGTGATGTTCACCACTTCGGAATTCGACCTGCCGGGCGCCGTCGATCAGCAGGAGAATATCCTCGGTGAAGGATACCGGGAATGCATTGAACGGTTCGTCTCTTTCAATGAAGTCGAACGGATCGACTTTGATTTCAAATCCTATCCCGTGGTCGGCTTCCGTGCCGACAGGATCGTCAATCGCATCCTGAACGATGAATATGAAAACACCACCTGGTACCTGAACAACAAGGAGGGAATTCCCATGGTAGCGGTCAACTATACAAAATTGCTGCCCCATGGACTGTATCCCGAATACGGCATGCTGGCGTGGTCCTTCATGAAGCGTTATTCCCGGGATCTTGATGACGGAAAAGTAGTTTATAGGCGCTGAACCGGCATATGGCCATTCGCGGTTGTATCAGGATGCGGTGAAGACGATGGAACGGGGCCCTGCCTGGAAACAGGGAAACGTGTGGGACGTCCCTATTTTAATTACGGCGACGCGGCGGCTGGCGCGCACGCTCGGGCAGGATTACGCCGCGGCGCAGCAGGCGGCGGGCCGGGAGGCGTGGGAATCGCCGCGGATCGTGACCTGGCCCGAGTGGGTCGAGGAGTTGTGGGGGCGACTGCTCATGGCGCGCGACGACGCGCCGGTGGTGCTGCGGGGCTGGCAGGAGCAGGCGCTCTGGGAACGGGTCGTGCGCGCCGCCGCCGGGGCCGCCGGGCTGCTCGAGCCGCGCAGCGCGGCCATGACCGCGCAGGAGGCGTGGCGCCTGGCCGGGGAATGGCGCCTCGACATCGCCGCGTTCCGGCGCACGGGGAACGAGGACGCGCGCGCCTTCGCCGGCTGGGCCGGCCGCTTCGCCGCGATCTGCCGGGAGGAAGGGTGGCTCGACCGGACGCGGCTGACCGACGTGGTGAAGGAGGGGCTGGGACGGCTGCGCCTCCCCCCCGCGGTGGTGCTCACGGGGTTTGATGACTACCCGCCGCAGCAGCTCGAATTCCTGGACGCGCTGGCCGCCGCCGGCTGCACCGTCACCCAAAGTGCCGCGGAGCCGCCGGAAACCGGCGCCGGGGCCCTGCTCGTCCCCTTTCCCGACCCAGACCGGGAGATCGAGGCGGCCGCGCGCTGGGCGCGGGCGCTGCTGGAAAGGGGGGCGGCGGGGCGGATCGGCGTGGTCGTCAACGGCCTGGCCGAACGCCGGGACCGGGTGGAGCGCATCTTCCGCGGCGTCCTGGAACCCGCGGCCCTCGTCGAGGGGGACGCCCGGCCGTCGTCGTTCAACCTGTCCGCCGGGCGCCCGCTTTCGGCATGGCCCCTCGTCAGGAGCGCGCTCGACCTCCTGGGGCTGACCCCGGGGGACAACGCGTGGAGCGATATCAGCCGGATGCTGCTCACCCCGTACCTCGCGGGGTCCGACCGGGAGCGGGGCGCGCGGGCGGCGTTCGACCGGGGCCTTCGCCGCCGGGGGAGCTTCCTGATCGCGGGCTCGAGCCTGCCGACGCTGTGCGGGCGAGCGGGATGCGCGGTGCTCGAGCGGCTTCTGCGCAGGTGGCTGGCGGCGTACGGCGCCGCGGCGCCGCGGCGGACCGCGGACGAATGGAGCCGTCACTTTTCCTCGCTGCTCGAGGCCTTCGGCTGGCCGGGCGAACGCCCCCTGGACAGCCTGGAGTTCCAGGTGTTCGAAGCCTGGAGCGGACTGCTGTCCGACTTCGCCGCCACGGGCCTGACCGGGGGGGCGATGGAGCGGGGGGAGGCCGTCGCCGCCCTCGGGCGCATGGCCGGCGGCCGCATGTTCCAGCCGGAGACGGAAGGGGCGCCGGTGCAGGTGCTCGGCCTGCTCGAGGCTTCCGGGCTTTTCTTCGACCACCTCTGGGTCGCCGGGCTGCACGACGGCGCCTGGCCGGGGCCCGCGAACCCGAACCCGTTCCTCCCGATCGGCCTGCAGAAGGAAAAGGGGGTGCCCCGCTGTTCGCCCGAGCGGGAGCTGGAATTCGCAATGCGGGTCACCCGGCGCCTCCTCGGGAGCGCGGCCGAACCGGTCCTGTCCCATCCCCTGCGGGAAGGGGACCGTGAACTGGGGCCCAGCCCGCTCGTTGCCGGGGTGCGGCGCGCCGCACCGGGAGAAATCGAGCGCTGGGACGGTCCCCCGGTGGAAGAGGTCATCCGCGCTGCGCGCCTTGTCGAAACCCTCGTTGACGAAACGGCGCCGGCGCTCGGCGAGCAAGCCAGGCAGCGGGGGGGGACGCGGGTGTTTCAGCTCCAGTCCGCGTGCCCGTTCCGCGCCTTTGCCCAGCTGCGGCTGGGGGCGGAGGAACTCGATTCCCCGCTCCCCGGGCTCGACCCCGCGGCGCGGGGCACCCTCGTGCACGCCGTGCTCGAGGAGACCTGGAGGGAACTGAAAACCCACGCCGCGCTCTGCTCCCGCCCCGACATCGACGAGGTCGTGGCCCGCTCGGTCGAGCGCGCGCTCGAGCGGTTTGAGCGCGATCGCCCTCTTCCAGCCGGGTTCGCCGCGCTGGAACGGCAGCGGCTGCGCCGGCTGGCCGCGGAATGGCTCGAGGTCGACCGGGAGCGGGAACCCTTCGAAGTCATCGAACCCGAGGAGGAAAAGTTCGCCGAGACGGGGGGCGTCCGCTTTCGGGTCAAGATCGACCGGGTGGACCGGCTGGCCGACGGGCGCGAAATGATCGTCGACTACAAGACCGGGATCACCTCCCCCCGGTCCTGGGAGTCGGATCGCCCCGAGGAACCGCAGCTGCCGCTGTACGGCACCATTCACGAAAAGCCCCTGGCCGGGATCCTCTACGCCCGGGTCAGGACGGGGGACCTGCGCTTTGTCGGCCTGGTCGACGGCGACGTGTCCCTTCCGGGCTGCGAGCGGGTCGAACTCGGCGCGCAGGTCGACCGCTGGCGCGCGGTCCTTGCCAGGATCGGCGGCGAATTCCGGGAGGGGCGGGCGGAGGTGGATCCCAGGGACGGCGACCGGACCTGCCGCCACTGCCCGCTCCCCTCCCTCTGCCGCGTTTCCGAATGCCCGGCCGCCGGCCCGAGGCTTGACGACGGGGAGGCAGACCGATGACGGGTCCCCGGAAGGAAAGCCCCGACAGCGGAAAGAGAAGGCTCGCTCTCGACCCGGCCCGTTCGTTCATCGTACAGTCTCCCGCGGGGTCGGGAAAGACGGAACTTCTGATCCAGCGGTACCTGGCGCTGCTCGGGGTGGTGGACCGGCCCGAGGCCGTGAGCGCCATCACCTTCACCCGCAAGGCCGCCGGGGAGATGGGGCGGCGCGTCATGGACGCCCTCGCCGCGGCCGCCGGGGAGCGTCCCGACGAGGGGCACCGGGCCCTTACCTGGGACCTGGCCCGGCGGGTGCGCGCCAACAGCGGGAAGCGGGGATGGCGGCTCGAACAAAACCCCGGGCGGCTCAGGATCCAGACGATCGACGCCCTCTGCGCCTCGATCGTGAGGCGGCTGCCGTGGCTCTCCCGCATGGGGGGGGCGCCCGCCGTCGTCGAGGACGCCGGGGAGCTGTACCGGGAAGCGGCGCGGGCGACGCTCGACATGCTCGAGGGGGAGCAGTGCGCGGAGGAGGTCGCCACCCTGCTCCGCCACGTGGACAACGATCGCCAGGTCCTCGAGCGCCTGCTCACCGGCATGCTCGCGCGGCGGGACCAGTGGCTGCGCCACATCGACGCGGCCGACCCGGAGAAGAGCCGGGCCGCGCTGGAGCGTTCGCTGGAGAACGTGGCACTCGACGCCGTCGCGGCCGCTCAAAGGGCGGTCCCGGACCGCCTGGTCGCCGAGATGGCCGCGATCGCCGCCGAGGCGGCGCTCCACCTCGAGGAGGCGGGGAGGGAGGGCCCCGTCCGGGCGTGCGCGGCCTTGGCCGGTCCTCCCGGAGCGGACCGTCTCGACGCCTGGCTCGGAATGGCCGACATGCTGCTCACCAAGGGGGGGACCTGGCGAAAGAGCCTCACCGTCGCAAACGGGTTTCCCCCGGGGGACAAGCCGCTGAAGGAGCGCTGCGGCGGGTTGATCGGGACCCTTTCGGCAAGCGAGGGGGCGCGGCGGGCCCTGGACGAACTCCGCCATCTCCCCGACCGCCGTTTTTCGGAAGGGCAGTGGCGGATCCTGTCGTCGGTCGTGAAGCTGCTGCCGGTGGCGGTCGCGCGGCTCGACGCCATTTTCCGCGCCCGCGGGGAGGCTGATTTCGTCGAGATCGCGATCGCCGCCCGGCGGTCGCTCGCGTCGTCCTCGTATGCCGATGACAACCCCGATCTCCGCGTCGAGCATATCCTGATCGACGAGTTCCAGGACACCTCCGTCAGCCAGCACGCGCTCCTGGCGGCGCTGACGGCCGGGTGGGAGCCGGGCGACGGGCGGACGGTCTTCGCCGTGGGCGACCCGATGCAGTCGATCTACCGCTTCCGCGAGGCGGAAGTGGGGCTGTTTCTCAAGACCCGCCGCGACGGCATCGGCGCCGTCCCGATGGAGCCGATCACGCTCGAGGCCAATTTCCGGTCGGTGGCGGGAGTGGTCGGGTGGGTGAACGACACCTTTCCCGGCGTCATGCCGGAGGAGGAGGAGATCCCCACCGGCGCGATACCGTTCAGCCCCTCCATCGCGATGCGCGGGGCGGGGGAGGGTCCCGCCGTCACCCTGCATCCGTTTATCGGTCGGGACGACGAAGCGGAGGCCGCCCGGGTGGTGGAGATCGTCCGGTCGGCCCGGGACCGGGGGAAAAAGGCCGCGATCCTGGTCCGTTCCCGTCCCCACCTGGCGTCGATCCTCCCCGCCCTGGAGGAGGCCGGACTGGGATTCCGGGCGGTGGAGATCGAGCCGCTGGCGGGCGTGAGCGTCATCCGGGACCTCACGGCCCTGACCCGGGCGCTGCTGCACCCGGCCGACCGCGTCGCGTGGCTGGCGGTGCTGCGCGCCCCCTGGTGCGGGATGACGCTCGGGGAGCTCTGCGCCGTTGTTGGGGACGATCTCGAAACGGCGGTCTGGGACCTGGCGCGCGGCGAGGGGGTGGAGGAAGCGCTCGGCGCCGGAGGGCGCGCGCGCCTTGCGCGCGTGGTCGCGGTGCTCGAGCGCGCCCTCGCTCGGCGTTCGGCGTCGCTGCGCGCCCGGGTCGAGGGGGCGTGGCTCGCGCTCGGCGGGCCGGCGTGTGTCTCCGCCCCGGAAGAGATCGAAAACGCCGGGGTCTTCTTCGACCTGCTCGAGGAGATGGACGATGGCGGCGCCCTCGACCTGGAGCGGTTCGAGCGGCGCATCGGGGATCTCTACGCCCGGCCCGACGCCGGGGCGGACGACCTGCTCGAGATCCTGACCATCCACAAGGCGAAGGGGCTCGAGTTCGACGTGGTCGTCGTGCCGGGCCTGGGCCGGCCGCCGAACCGGGACGAAGCGCGCCTGATGCTGTGGCTGGAGCGCCCCCGCTACGCCGGTGCGCAGGCGGACCTGCTGTTGGCCGCACTCGGAGCCACCGGCGCCGAGCGCGACCGGACCTACGATTACCTCCGGCGGATCGAAAGCCTGAAGTCGGAGCACGAGACGGGGCGCCTGCTCTACGTCGCCGCCACCCGGGCCCGGTCGGAACTCCACCTGCTGGGGCATGCCGGGTACCGGACCGGGGAGAAGGGGATCGAATTGAGGGAGCCGGCCTCGGGGTCGCTCCTCGGGTGCCTCTGGGCGGCCGCGCGGGAAACGTTCCAGGAGGCCGCGGCGGGCTGGGCGCCGGCGGACGTCGACGGCGGGCCGCAGCTGTCGGCGGAACGGGTCCCCCGGAGGATCCGCCGCCTGGCTCCCGGTTGGGCCCTCCCCCCCCTTCCGGCGGGGATGAAAGGGGCGGTCGGGGAGCCTGGGGGGGCGGGGGAAGAGCAGGTGAGCTTTCACTGGGTCACGGACACGCTGCGCCACGTAGGCACCGTCGTGCACCAGGCGCTCAGGCGGATGGCCGAAGAAGGGGGGTGGACGGAGGACATCGTCAGGCGCCGCGTGCCCTCCTTCCGTTCCGCCCTCGCCTCCCTGGGCGTGCCGCGGGAGGAATGCACGGCGGCGGCGCACCGGGTGGCCGACGCCCTGGTGCGGGCGCTCGGGGACGAGCGCGGGAAGTGGTTGCTCGGGGCGCACGACCTTGCGGCGTGCGAATACGAACTCAGCGGGGTCGTCGAAGGGAGGGTGGTCGGCGCGCGCATCGACCGGACCTTCGTCGACGAAGAGGGCACGCGCTGGGTGGTCGATTACAAATCCAGCCTGCACGAAGGCGCCGGGCTCGACGCTTTCCTCGACAACGAGTGCGCCCGCTACCGCGGGCAGCTGGAACGGTACCGGGCGCTGTTCAGGATGCTGGAGGAGCGGCCGGTGCGCACGGCCCTCTACTTCCCCCTCCTGGGCGCCTGGCGCGAAGTCGACTGAAACAAGTGGATTCGGCAGGGCACGGCAGGAACGGAAACCCGGCGTTTTCGCTCAGTTTCCGTTCCCCGTGCTCCGCTTTGCCGCAGTCGGCGATCAGGACTGAACGCTTTGCAGGATCTCCCGGCCGAAGGCCATGCAGTCGGCGCGTTTCAGGTTGTCGTTGTCGGGATAAGAGCTGATCATGACGCGCTGCGCCGGCGCGACCAGTTCCTTGGTCACCCTCCCCGGAAACACCTTTCCGGGCACCTTGCCGGCCGGGCAGAGTTTCGCCAGGATATTGTCGATGTAATTGGTGTGTTCCTGCGGTCCCGGGGGCACTCCGCGGTTGTTGGCGGCCGCGAAAAACCCGCGCACCTTGCCCTTAAGGACGGCCTGGTTCTCCTTCAGGTATTTCTCCATCTGGGGGTGGATGGTGAAACTCCTGATGGAGCTGCCCACGACGATGTGATCGAACCCGCTCAGGTCGGGATTCTCCCGGACATCGAAAACGTCGGCGATCCCGCCCATCCCTTCCGATATCCACACCGCGGCGTCACGCGAGGTCCCGCACCAGGTGGCATACAGAACCGCCCATTTTTTGTCCGAAGGATTGGGGTAATACTTCAGAGCCCATGCCTTGGGGACGACCGAAAGGAACGCCCCGGCCAACCCGAATTTCAAAAAAGTTTTCCTGTCCATCGAGGACACCTCCTGATAGCTGTTGCCGTGATTTTCCCGGTGCTGCGCGCCGTAGCGGACATTATGCCAGAACCGCCCGGCTATGGAAACCGCAACGGGACCTTATATGGCGCGACCGATACGGGAACCGTCCCCGATGGCGTCGATGATCAGGGCGGGGTTGCCGCAGTCGCCGATCCGGTGGATCTCGGGCGCGGTCCCTTGCAGGCTCGCGGCAAGCCCGGGATCCGGCTCCATGGCAAGGGCCGGCAGGATGGTGTCGGCCGCCAGCGTTTTTTCCCGCCCCTCCCTGGTGGTGATCGTCAGCCCCTGGTCGGTGATCTCCCCGTATTGGACGCCCGACAGCATGGACACTCCCTTGCGCTCCAGCCACCAGAGCAGGCGGAACTTGTAATTCTCGACCACCCCGGCGCCCATCGTCCCGGCCGTGTCCACGACGGTCACCCGCCTGCCGCGCCTGGTCAGAAACAGGGCCAGCTGGAGGCCGTGGATGCCGCCGCCGATGATGACCACCCTTTTGCCGATCGGCATCCACAACTTCGTGGCCCACAGGAGCAGCCTGGGGCCGGCGAACCTCAGGTACGTCCTCAGCCTGCGGTTCAGGGCGGCGGGCCGGACCACGTTCCGCCCGTCAATGCCGGGAATATCCGGAACGGAGTACCGGCCTCCGGTGGCCAGCAGGAGCACATCCGGCTTGACCTGCTCGACCAGCGCCCTGTCGACCTCCCTGCCGCGAATGATCCTGACGCCCAGCCTGGCGACCTGGGTCTCGAGGTAGCGCACCAGGGCCGGCAGGTCTTCGATGTCGAGCCCCTTGATCATGGCGGCTATGGGCATGGACCCTCCCAGCCGCCGTTCCTTCTCGTACAGCGTAACCTCGTGTCCCCGCAAAGCCGCCACCCGGGCCGCCTCCAATCCCGCCGGTCCGCCGCCGGCCACCATGACCTTTTTCTTTTTGAGCGCCGGCTTGATCTCGAATTCCCGCTCCCTGGTCAGGGCGGCGTTGACGCGGCAACAGGACTTCCCCTCGACGGGATGCGTATGGATGGCTTCGATGCAGGAGAGACAGCGGGTGCACGGGGCGATATCCTCCATTCTTCCCGCGGCGACCTTGTTGGGGAATTCGGGGTCGGCCAGCAGGCTCCGGGTCATGCCGATGAAGTCCGCCTGGCCCCGGCGCAGGATTCTCTCCCCCATTTCGGCGTCGATGCCGGCGGTGGCGATGACCGGGATGGAAACCGCCTTCCTGACCGCTGCCGACAGCGGCACCCAGAGGCCGGCCCCGGCCCGGCGGCCATCGAGCCCTTCGGGCAGGGGGTCCGGGGCTTCCGGGTAGCACACCGTTTCGGGCCAGTTGATCAGGCGGTAGACCGGGCCGAAACCGTCGGCCTTGGGATGGAGGTTGTCGGCGCCGGCCGCTTCGAATATCCGCCCGAATTCCCGCCCCTCCGCGGGAGTGATGCCGTCGTCGACCCCGTATTCGGCGGCATTGTACAGGACGCCGATAGGGAAGTCCTTCCCCAGGCGGCGCTTCATCTCCTTCAGGATTTCCACCGTGAACCGGGCCCGGTTTTCCAGGCTCTGGGGGCCGTAATGGTCCCGGCGCCGGTTCCAGTGGCGCGACATGAAGGTATTGCCCAGGTGCTGGGTGCCGCAGTGGATCTCCAGGTGGTCGACCCCGGCCCGTTGGTAACGCGTTGCCGCCTTGACGAACTTTTCCTGGATCTCCCCAATTTCGGCGATCGTCGCCTCGGTGGTTTCGTCGCTCCATTTTTCATACACCTCCTCCCTCATCACCGAGGCCGCTATGGGGGGGCGCCCGGAAAGGGAGGCGGGGCACCAGGGGCCGGCATGCATCATCTGCACGGATAACCGGCACCCGTGTTTGTGGACGGCGTCGGCCAGTTTGCGGAAGCCCGCGATGTATTCGTCGGCGTCGATGCGCAACCCGTCGGCCATCCTCGCGCCCATGGGGTAGTCCAGGTAGGCGTTCCACAAAATGATCATGCCCGCGCCGCCCCGGGCCACCGCTTCGATGTAGTCGATGGTCTTCTGGTTCATGTGGGGATCGCGGGGGTCGTGGGTGTTCATCTCCGCGGCGGTCTTGACGATTCGGTTCTTGATCCGCAGTTTCCCGATATTGCAGGGTGAAAACAGCTTCTCAAACCGGGCCTTTCCGCTCATGATCCCTTCTCCTTGTGGCCTGTGTCGCCGGCCCCACCCCCTGAAACCACGCTCCGGGACCCCTCCCTGCATGCCGGGGAATCAGGATTGAGCTTCAGGAAAACATCGTCGACATAGTAGACTGCGCCTATCGAATGAACCCGTTTCATTATTGCAAAGAACCACCCGGAAAGCTGAGAGAAAACCATGACCCGTGAAGAATTTGACGTGTACCTGGAAAAATTCAACGGCAGGGATTACCAGGGATTTCTCGAGTATTTCGCCGACACCTTCGAAATGGTCCATGTCGGCGGTTCCCTCAAATCCCGGGAGGCGGTGAGGAAGTTCTACGATTTTCTTCACGCCTATATCAAGGAAAGCGTTATCGTCGACCGCTTCGTTTCGGACGAACACACCATCGCGCTCGAAGCCAGGGTGCGGATCGAGGGAGTGAGGGAATTGACGCCGGAAACGGTCGCCGCTTCGGACTACCCGAGGCTCAAGCCGCTGGCCGTCGGGCAGTCGGCCGTGATCCCGCAGTTCATTCATTACCATCTCGAGAAAGGCAAGTTCGTAAAAGTCGTTTGTGCGGAACTCTAGTGCCATTATTGCGCCGGGAACACAACCCCGGTTCCGGTCCCGGTGACAAGGTTGTAGCCATGAGATAGACAATACGCCCAGGAAAGTTTTTTGTGGTGATGTCATTTGGGAAACGTGTGGTCCGTCCCCGTTTGGGAAGTCGTTTGTGCGGAACTCTAGTGCCATTATTGCGCCGGGAACACAACCCCGGTTCCGGTCCCGGTGACAAGGTTGTAGCCATGAGATAGACGATGCGCCCAGGAAAGTTTTTTGTGGTGATGCCATTTGGGAAACGTGTGGTCCGTCCCCGTTTGGGTTGTGATATCCTATGGGCCATTGGAGGAGGAGGTGTATGAAACTTCTGGCGATCAACGGCAGTCCGAGAAAGCGGTGGAACACGGCGACCCTGCTCGAAAAAGCGCTCGAGGGGGCGGCATCGCGGGGGGCGGAAACGGAACTGGTCCATCTCTACGATATCGATTTCAAGGGGTGCGTGAGCTGCTTCGCGTGCAAGACCCTGGGTGGGGCGAGCTACGGGCGCTGCGTGGTCGAGGACGGGCTGAAGCGGGTGCTCGATGAAGTCACGCGGGTGGACGCGGTGCTCGTGGGGTCGCCCGTTTACCTCGGGTCGGTCACGGGAGAGACGCAGTCGTTCCTGGAACGGCTGATTTTCCCCTACCTGGCCTACACCGATCCCCCGACAACGCTCTTCCCCAAAAAGATCCGCACCGGGTTCATCTACACCCTGGGCGCCGGCGAAGAAAGGGTGCGGGAGGGGGCCATGGAGGCGAACTCCACCAGCCACAAGTTCCTGCTCGAGGTTGTGTTCGGGAGCGCGCGGGCGCTTTGGTGCTGCGACACCTGGCAGTTCGAGGACTACTCGAAGGTCTACGCCCCGCGTTTCGATGTCGCGAAGAAGGCCCGGCGCCGGGAGGAGGTTTTCCCCGAGGACTGCCGCCGGGCGTTTGACCTGGGGGCCGAATTGGTGTCCTGATCCGGGTGCCGGAGGGCTTTCGGGCTTTCGGTGGCGGGAGTTTTTTGGGGACGTGGGGGATAACAGCGGATTGCGTTCGGGATTTTCGAGACTCATAGGGAGGTGGGAATGAAGAAGATCTGGATCACCCTTTTTCTGGTCGGCGCGTGCGCGCAACTTGCGTTTTCACAGATTAAAACGGCCAAGGTGACGGGCGGGGAGGTCGAGGGTGTCGTCGCCGACGGACTCTCGGTCTTCAAGGGGATTCCTTTTGCCGCGCCCCCGGTAGGGGAGCTGCGCTGGAAGGCGCCCGCGCCGGTGGCCCCCTGGACCGGGGTCAAGAAGACGGACGCGTTCGCCGACGCCTGCATGCAGCCGCCCAACTCGCAGGGGAACACCGCCCCGGTCAGTGAGGACTGCCTCTACCTGAACGTCTGGACGCCCGCCAAAAAGGGGGGTGACAAGCTTCCGGTGATCGTCTGGATCCACGGGGGGGGCTTCAGCGGCGGGTCGACCAGCATTCCCATGTACGACGGGACGGGCTTGGCCAAAAAAGGGGTGGTCCTGGTCAGTGTCGCCTACCGTGTAGGTCCGTTCGGATTCCTTGCGCACCCGGAACTCAGCCGGGAAAGCGGCAGGGGGTCGGGGAACTACGGTCTCGAGGACATGATCGCGGGGCTCCGGTGGGTGAAGGAAAACATCGCCCGCTTCGGGGGGGACCCGGGTAACGTTACCCTCTTCGGCCACTCGGCCGGCGGAATGGCGGTCAACCAGCTGGCGGCTTCCCCGGTGACCAAGGGGATGTTCCACCGCGTCATCTGCATGAGCGGCGGGTCGTTCGCTCCGCTGCAGACCTCCGCGCAGGGGGGGGTGGGAATGGGCATCCCCGCGCTCGAGCTTGCGGAATCGTCGGGCAAGGCCCTGCTCGAGAAGCTGGGAGTCGCCGATATCCGCGCCGCGCGCGCCCTCGGCGCCGAGGAGATCCAGAAGAACGCGGAGGGGAGGTTCCGGCCGGTGGCCGACGGGCACGTGATCCCGAGCGATCTCTATACGATCTACCAGGCCCGCCGCTTCAACGACACCCCGATCCTCCTGGGCTTCACCTCCGATGAACTGGGATCGTTCGGCGGCCGCGGGGGGATTACCGCCGCTCAATTCGAGCAACAGGTCCGCTCGCAGTACGGGCCTGTCGCCGAGACGATTTTAGGCGTGTACGCGCATGGCACGGACGCCGAGGCGACGAGAGCTTCCAAGGACCTGTCGCGCGACAGCATGTTCGGATGGAGCACCTGGACGTGGTCGCGGCTCCAGTCTGAAAAGGGGAAGGGGAAAGCGTTCCAGTACTATTTTGATTACCACGAGCCCACCGTCGAAGGGGCGGGGCACGGCGCCGATGTTCCGTATGCATTCCAGACCCTGGCGCCCGGGCCGAACAGGACCCCCAAGCCCGAGGATCTGAAACTCGCCGATATGATGAGTTCCTATTGGGTCAACTTCGCGAAGAATGGGGACCCGAACGGGCCCGGTTTGCCCCAATGGCCCGCTTTTGCGGAGCGGGATCAGAAGGCGATGGTGTTCGATGGGACGCCCGGCGCCCGGCCGGTCCCGAATCTGGACAAGTTGAAGGCCCTTGACGCGTATTTCTCCCGGCTCAGGGAGGCGAAGTAACCTTCGGGCGACGGGGCGGGTCCAGGGCCTTGCGGCCCGCCGGACCCGCCCCTCATCCAATCCCGTACCGCTCCGGCTCGACGTGCGGCATAGGTTCTAAGAAATCCCGCCTATCGCGCCGTTTCGGGTATGGCGTTGGGGGGCGGATCGATCACGATCGGTTTGCCGGTGAGGTTCACGCTGATCGTGTGGATCCAGCGGTAGCGCCCGTTCACCAGCCGGAACAGGTGTGAATCGGGCATCCCATCCTTGCTGTCGCCGAAACGGCAGAAGACGTTGATCGCCCCCATCTCCTCGTCGACGACGTAGGTGCGGTTGACGACGAACATCTCTCCGAGCGGCGCGGGGATCTGGCAGGTGTCCCGGGGCTCGTTCTTGGGGTTGGTGTAGGCTCCCCCCTCGAGCCGGGCGCACGGCGTCCCCCAGGGGGGACGGATCCCCTTGTCTAGGAAGACGAAATCGAAATACTGGTTCCCGGCGTCGACCAGGGCCTGGCGGCTGACCCGGTCATCGGGCGCGAGCACCGGCCAGTCTTCGGCTTTCGAATACTTCAGGTAATCCGCGGCATTGAACAGCCAGTCATCCTCGTCGCTGACGAGGCTGTCGATCTCGGTGATCTTGCCGTTCTTGACCGCCAGGCGGGTGCCCAGCACGTAGGGGTGCCCCCCCTCGGTGATGATCACCTCGGTGAAGGTCTTGCAGCGCGGGACATCGTAGATGCTGATGGTGTGCGCGATCGGCAGCGCCGTATTCCACAGCCCCTTTTCCCCGGTGATGGGGATCATGTTTTCCTGGAACTTCGCCTTGGCGTCCAGCGACATCTTGGAGATGTCGCCCGAGGCCTGGGCGGCGAGATAGCTCTCGACCGCCGCCTGGAGCATCGGCCGGGTGCATTCCTGCGCGTAAACCGCGGTGGAGCCGGCGAGCAGGACCGCCAGGCTGATCAGTGCACGGATCATGGAACCTCCTTTGGATTCACTCGAAATCGGGATCTGGAAACAATCCTGCGGCCCGGCGCCCGCGGGGATGCGATCCCGGGGGAGGCCCTCTGCGATTGCTTTCAAAGATAAAAGGTCGACGGCGGCATTTTTGCGTAAACGGCCGGAAAAAGCAATCTCCTCCGCGTCCCCGCTTTTCCCGCTTGTGCCGGGGCCGAATATTACCTATAAGTCTTTACAAACCATGGGAGGGCGTCATCTTGAGAGCAAAGCAGACCGCAGGGGCGCAGCCGAGCCGCAGGACATTTCTCCGTAACGCCGCCGCGGGGGCGGCTGTTTTCACCGGGATGCTCCGGGGCCGGCCGGTGGCCGCCGGGCCGGCCGTGCAGGCCGTCCTTTCACCGGGGCAGGCGTTCGAGACCGATGTTCTCGTGGTCGGGGCGGGAACGGCGGGGCTCGCCGCCGCGGTCTCGGCCGCCGAGACCGGGGTCCGGGTGACCCTCATCGACAAGGCGGCGACCTTCACCGCCCTCGGGGGGGACAACACCGCCATCGGCAGCCGGCTGCAGAAGCGGCTCGGCATCGAGATCGACATCGACGAGGTGGTCGCCGCCCTGATGCGCTGGGGGGGGAACAAGCCCGACGCGCGCCTGATCCGGCTCTGGGCCGTCCACTGCGGCCGGGTCATGGACTGGATGCTCGACATGACCGACGCCGCCGGGCTGCGGGCCGGGCTCTGGATCCCGACCGAACTGGACGCGAGCGCCGCCCGCATCGACGCCTGGCCGCGCCCGACCGGGTTCCCCGCCGGGTGGGACTACCGCGCCGAAGCGACGGTGGAATATCCTACGGCGCACCGGTGGAACGAGGGGGCCCACCAGCGGATGCTGCTGGAGGTGCTGGAGAAAAACGCCCGGAGCCGCGGCGCCGCGATCTTCTACGAAACCCGCGCCGCCGAGCTGCTCGCCGGCGCCGGGGGGCGGGTCACCGGTGTCCTGGCCGAAACGGGAGCGGGCGACTACGTCCAGATCCGGGCGCACAAAGCGGTCGTGCTCACCACCGGCGATTACGGGAGCAACCCGGAGATGATGCGGCAATACTGTCCCCAGGCGGCCGAGCTCGCGGCTTCCCGGGCCAACCTCAAGCGCGTGCTCGGCGTGGCGCACAATACCGGGGACGGGCACCGCATGGCGATGCGGATGGGGGCGGTCATGGAACTGGCGCCGCACGCCCCGATGGCCCACATGTTCCACGTCATGGGGACCGACGCCTTCCTGCGCGTCAACCGGTACGGCGACCGGTACGAAAACGAGGACGTGGACACCCAGAGCCTGGCCAACCAGTGCGTGCAGCAAGGGGGATACTGGGTCGTGTTCGACGCCGGCTGGCCGGAGGACGTGGCGAAGATGGGCCTGGGCTTCCGGCGCATCTGGCGGCCCGACGAAGGGACCCGGCGGCGCTTCGAGTCACAGCTGAAATCGGGCCAGGTCATCCAGGCGGCGTCGATCGCGGAACTGGCGGCGAAGATGAAGGTGCCCGGGGAGCGCTTCCGGGCGACGGTCGAGCGCTACAACGCCCTCGCACGCGAGGGACGGGACCTCGATTTCGGCAAGAGGGCCGACCGGCTGACGCGGGTCGACCGGGCGCCGTATTACGCGGGGTGGAGCGACACCCCCGATTTTCTGGCGGTCATGGGCGGGCTGGTCGTCAACCCGCGCCTGCAGCCCCTGGACGACCGGGGGCGGCCGATAGCGGGCCTCTACCTGGCCGGTAACACCGTGGGCCGGCGCTTCGCCAACGACTATCCCGTCATCCTCCCCGGCCTCAGCCACAGCATGGCCTGGACCCACGGCTACCTCGCCGGCCAATGGGCCGCCGGGGAGAAGGCCTAGCGGGAGCGGACCGCCGGTCGTTCGGCCCTGCGGGAACGGAGGCGGCTTGTGCCATAATGCAGGCATGGACGGCGCACGACGGTCCCAGGTCCAGGTTGGAATGACGGTCCGGGTGGTGGAAAAGCGGAACCAGCGGAGCGGAGAGCTCACGGAGGGGATCGTGCGGAGAATCCTCACCCGGTCGCCCACCCACCCCCACGGGATCAAGGTGATGCTCGACGGCGGCGTCGTCGGACGGGTCAAGGAGATCGTCCGGTTTTGAGACGGGAGAAGCGATATGGCGGATGCGGCTGAAATCGTGGTTGAGCGGGACGCGGTCTACGCCGAGGTCGGGCGGCCGCTGCGCTGGAACGTCTTCCGGCCCGCCGCGGCGGTCGCCGGCGCGCCGGGCATCCTCGTCTATCACGGCGGGGGGTGGCGGGTGGGCGACCGGGCGAATATGACCGCCGCCTGCGAGGCCTTCGCCCGCCGGGGCTGGGTGGCGATCGCGCCCGAATACCGGCTGCTTGGCGAGGCCCCCTGGCCGGCGCCCCTGGACGACACGCGCGCCGCCATCCGTGCCGCGCGGGAGCAAGCGGGCGCGCTTGGGATCGCCGCCGACCGCGTCTTCCTGGCCGGCTATTCGGCGGGGGCGCACCTGGCGTTGCTGGCGGCGAGCGGGAGTGAGGACCCGGCCCAGGGCCCTTGCGCCGATCGGCCCGGAACGGTCGCCGGGGTCGCCGCCTTTTTCGTCCCCGCCGTCATCCCGGAGACGCAGGGGAGTGCGCTCGGCATCACGGGCCCCTGCGCCGCCGCGGCGCTCGACCTCCGGACCCACGCCGGCCGCCTCCCCCCCGTCATCCTCTTCTGCGGCGACGGCGATTCCATGACCCCGCCGGAGCTCTCCCTGGAACTCTACCAGGCCATCCGCCGGGCGGGGGGTACGGCCGACCTGCGCCTGTACGCGGACCTGGTCCACGAATTCGTCTCGCTCCCCGGGATGATGGAGGCCACCGTCGATGACGCGGCCGCCTTCTTCACCCGCACGGTCCTTTGCAAGGCGGAGTTCGACGCCGCGCTCGAGCGCCTGCGCCGGTGGTGGGAGGGCGTCGGGTAAGGGAGCGCCCGCGATCACAATGCGGGAGGGGCCTCGTGGTACGGATACAAACGTACCCGGCGGCGGCGCGAGGGCGTTTACACCGAACGGGCGGCGATCCAGGCGACGGAGACATAGGTCCCGATCGCGCTTCCCAGGTTGGCGAGCGCCACCACCAGCAGGATGCGCGTGACCGGGTTGAGCCAGAAGCCGCGCACGCTGGCGATCGCGTTGGGGAGGTCTTCGAGATCGCTCACCTTCGGTTTTTTCAGCAGCGCCTGGACGATGCCGGCCACCCAGCCCGCGGCGGTCAGCGGGTCGAGGCTGGTCAGGGGGGCGGCCACGAAGGCGGTCAGGATAGTCAGCGGGTGGGCCAGGGCCAGCGCGGCTCCGAGTGCGGCAAGGGTGCCGTGGACGACGACCCAGATCCCGATGTTCTCCATTCCGTGCTGGGTCCCCCGGCCGAAGCTCGCGGCGATCAGCGCCAGTATGGCGATCGGCACCCCCCACTTTAAAATAGTGGCCCAGGTCGATTTCGGGGGGAGTTCCGACAGCGGCCCCAGGTCGTGGGGCTCATGCACCTGCCGCGCGATCCCCGGCACGTGCCCGGCTCCCACGATGGCGACGATGTCGACGCCGGGCGCATTGCGGATCTTCTCGGCGAGATAGGTGTCCCGCTCCTCGATCAACCTCCGCTTGATCTCGGGGAAAGTGGCGGCGAATTCGGACATCACGACTTCGAACTGGTCCTTCTTCTTGAGGGATTCGATCATCTCGCCGTCGATCTCTTCCCCTCCCAGCACGCCCATGGCCACGTGGGAGAAGAGCTTGATCTTGTTCCAGAAGCCGAGGTATCCCCAGACGCGCTTGAGGGTGATCTCTATGGCACGGTCGGCCAGGACCAGCTCGGCCCCCGTCTCCCGGGCCATTTCGATCCCCTTGAGCATCTCCGCCCCCGGCTGGAGCCCGAGCTTGTTGCCCAGCCGCCGGTAGAAGCTGGTCAGGATCAGCTGGGCCAGGAGGAAGACGGACTTTTTCTGCCGCACGACCTGGAAAATGTCCATCTTGGCCCAGTTGTCGGCCTGGGTCATGGCTTGGTAGCGCCCCGGGCACAGCTCTACGCAGATGGTGTCCGGTTTGACCCGTTCGACCGTCGCGGCGACATCCTCGACGCTCTCCCTGGAGAGGTGCGCCGTGCCGACGAGGTAGAGGTTCTTTTCCCCCACCCTCACGTGGGTGACGGTTTCCGGCAGATCGATGGTTTCGGTCATGTTTGACATGGGGACAATCACCAGCGCCCCGTTTGCCCTTCCTGTTCCAAGTAACAAAAGGGGACACCGGTGACTGTCCCCTTTCGCCCTGAAATATAATGGGCGGGGGGCGTTCTGTCACCCTCAAAAATCCCCGGACGGATTCCGTTGCCCTTCCGGGCCCCGGTTGTCGTAATATGGGCGTATCCGTCAATCGACCGTACACAAAGGGGGACCAGAATGAACGCCGTATCCACCCGGAAAACCGTCACCGAACCGGCCCGCGAAATCGAGATCAGCAGGGAGGCCGACGTCGTTGTCGTGGGCGGGGGGCCCGGGGGGATCGGGGCGGCGCTGGCCGCGGCCCGCAGCGGGGCGGACACCGTGCTCGTGGAACGGTACGGCTACCTGGGGGGGATGGCCACGGGAGGGCTGGTCACCATCATCCCGAACCTCAGCACCATCGACGGTGAGCAGCAGATCGCCGGCATCTGCCAGGAGGTGATCGACCGGGTGGACGCGCGCGGGGCGGCCGATTTCCCGAAGAAGGAGGACTGGGGCTCCACGGACCCGAAACTGGTGCGGCACTACGTCGACGCCAATCTCGCCTTCTTCTACATCCGCCGCGACCTCAACCTGGGAAAGGACCGGGTGCTCTACACCGTCGTGGTCGATCCCGAAATATTGAAATGCGAGCTGAACAACATGATGGAAGAGGCGGGGGTGACGCTCTGCCTCCACTCCTGGGGCACCCGACCCATCATGGACGGAAACCGGGTGCGGGGGGTCTTTGTGGAAAACAAGTCGGGGCGGCAGGCGATCACGGCCAGGGTCGTCATCGACTGCACCGGGGACGGGGACCTGCTCAGGCCCGCCGGGGCCGAGTGCGACGACCGCATGGTGCCGGGGCTTCGGATCTCTTTCTTCGCCTTTCCCTTCTGGATCGGCAACGTGCGCATGGACCGGCTGGAGCAATTCCGCGCCGCGGAACCGGACCGATACGCCGGGCTGATGGAGGAACTGGGCCGGCTGGGCGGCGCGAACTTCTACATCAAGGATCTCGTGCCGAACCACGAAGGGGTCGCCTGGTTCTACCCCTTCCACCCGTCGCTGCGGCAGGCCGACATCGGCGAGATCAACCGGGTCGAACTCGAAGGCAGGAAGAAGATGCTCCTGTCATACGATTTTTACCGGAAGCACGTGCCGGGCTTCGAGCAGAGCTACATCTCGCTCAGCTCCATGCAGCTCGGGATCCAGGGGGGGCAGCGGGTCGTGGGGGAGTACGTGTGCACCGAACGCGACATCTCCTCCGACGAGGTTTTCGAGGACACCATCGCCGTCTTCCCGAACAACGACACGGGGGAGATCTCGGCCCGGCACCCGAGCGTGTGTATTCCCTACCGCGCCCTGGTTCCGAAAGGGGTCGAGGGGCTGCTCGTGGCCTGCCGGGCCTTTTCCTCCGAGTATCCCTTCAACGAGCATTTCAACCTCATCCCCCACTGCATCGCCATGGGGCAGGCGGCCGGAACCGCGGCCGCGCTGGCGGTACGGGAGGGGACCGAACCCCGCGGGGTCGATGTCGTCCTGCTCCAGAAGCGGCTGCTCGCCCAGGGCGTCATCCTCCCCGGCGGGATCGGGAGCCTGCGCCGACCCGACAGCTGTTGAGCGCGGCCTAACGCCATTCGTCGATCGACACCCCTCTCCCTCCCATGAAATCGGTGAGGAACCACACGCTCGCGGTTTCACCCCCCGCCACCACCGTGCGGATGTTGCGCGCGTTGGGGAGGTGCTTGATCAGCGTCTCCCCCGGGACTTTCAGCCAGGTGGCGTAGGGTTCGAGCCCCTGCCGTCCCAGGGGGGCCATCATGCCGGAGGTGATCGAGTTGGCCCAGTAGGTGGCCGCGGGCACTTCCGAGTTTTTGGACAGCCACTCCCCCAGCGCCCCCTTGCTGGCAAACCCCTGGGTGTCCCTGAGTTGCCGGGCGACCGAAGGGTCCATGATGAGGGTGGCCGAGCCGGTGGCCGCCAGCACGCGGGTGAAATCGCGCATCAGCAGCTGCGGGGCGTAGTGTTCCACGACCGAGCCGGAGCAGTTGACGAAGTTCCAGCCCGAGAAGATCGTCAGCACGCTGGCCTCGGGCGGGTGCCCGTTCTCGACGTGGACCGGCTTCCACCCTTCGGGGAGCGCCTCCTCGTTTTCGGCCAGGGTCAGGTTGTTGTAGCGCAGCGGGTTGCCGAGGGAGGAGAATCCGGTCTCCCCCTCCTTGTACCCCTGGATGATGTTGTGGATCAGGTTCATGCTGCGGCCGATGACGCTGTTCGCCTCCGCCGTCGGGCTGAGGACCCCGATGCCGGAGTTCATCCCGATCTCCTTGCGGATGGGGCCGTTCAGGAGGACCATGCTGGCGTTGGAGGTAGTGGAGTCCATGTAGGGCACCTGGCTCGCCAGGGCCAGGATGACGGGGAGGTATTCAGGCTTGGCCCCCGCCATGACGGCGATGATGGCCACCTTCTCCACGGTGAAGGGGCGGGAGGTCCCGAAGGTGCCGGCGTCCTTCTTCACCAGTTCATCGGGCCGGTGGCTGGTCCCCTTGAGCATGGCCTGCACCCTCTCCTCCGTCGGGAGGATGACGGGGTTGAAATCGGTCCACCCGCGGTCCTTGAAGAGGCGCTGCAGGTTGTCCTCGGTGTCGGGGGGGAGGAACCTGGGCTCCGCGACCGCCTCGGGCGGTGTTCCCGATACCTGTTCCTCCGCGGTCAGGGGCGCGGTCAGCGCATCGATGATGGCGGGCATGAGGCTCTTGCCGCTGACGCGGTCCTTCCCCAGGAGCCACTCCCCCAGCTTGTTTTCAGGCAGGCCCGAAAAGGGGTAGGGGACCCCCACGAAGCGCAGCGGCATGCCGGTGCTGTATTTCTGGTGGGGGCCGGTGCCGAAGGAGACGATGTTTTCGTTCGAAAGCGAAACGGTGGGAATGCCGTACTCTCTTTCCAGGGTCATGCCGAAGCGGCTCACGGCCGCCAGGCACCCCCATCAACCGGCCACGCCGAGGATCACCCCCCCGGCCCGGCTGGCGGCGATCTCCTTCCAGAGCGCCGGGTCGTCGGAGACGTAGCTCCCGTTCTTGAGGCGGCGGATGATTTTGACGCCGGGCATGTTGGCGCCGAACCACCGCTCCATCTCCTCGAGCACCGGGGTGCGCCCGAGCCCCTCGTAATTCATGTCCACCAGGTAGACGGTTTTCCCTTCCAGGGTGCCGGCGCGCGGCGCCAGCGGCACCCGCGGGGCGAGCTTTTCGGTGACGGCCGGGTTGAGAACCGTGATGAGAGGTTTCGCGGAGTCCTCGGCCCGCGCCGGAACGCCGGCCAGGACGGTTCCCGCCAGCAGCACGAGGGTGACCAGGCTTGTGGATGACATCTTCTCCTCCGATGAAAGTTCGAACCAGTGGTTCGATTCTAGCACGGCGGCGGGAGAATTCCCGCCGAAGAAACCGGGGCGGCCCGCGTGGTTTTGTGTGATAATTCGGACATGCCGGCCGACGGCGGCCGGTTATGCCCGGAGGGAGCCATGGTACAGGAAGGAACGAAACCGAAAAGGAAATGGCCGGTGCGGCTGGCGTTGTGGGTCGTCCTGATCGTGGCCGCGGCCGCGGGCGGGGTTTATGTCGCCGACCGGCTGCTGGTGGCGCCCCGGCGCGCGCTCGAGCGGCAGATCGAGGACCAGCAGCTCGAGATTGCGCGGCTGGGGGAGCGGAACCAGCAACTCGAGACCTACCTCAGGCTCCTCCGCTTCACCGAGCGGCGGGCGCGCATCGAAGTCCTGGACCAGCGGTTCGACGGGGCCGGGGTGCCGGTCTCCACCGTCCGGTTCACCGAGATCGACGGGGCTGGAAACCCGGTCACGGTGGCCCGGGAATTCACGCTCGCCGGGCGGGAAGTCTTCATCGATACCATGACCATCCGGTTCGAGGACCATTTTGTGGAGCAGGGGGACCCGCTCAAGGGGCGGGCCCTGATGCTGTTCCGGAGGATTTTCACGAGCGGTATGCGGCCGGAAGATGGGCACGTGTTGGATCGGCATGGGCTGCCGCCCGAGGTCTACGCCGAACGCAACGCCGCCTCCGACTTCGAGAAACAACTGTGGGCGAGGTTCTGGCAACTGGCCGGTGACGAGGAACTGGCGGCCCGGTTCGGGGTGCGCGCCATCCACGGGGACGCCCCTTACACCCGGCTGGAGCCGGGCCGGGTCTATCACGTGACGCTGCGGTCCACGGGGGAGGTCAGTATCACCCCGGGTTCGAGACTGGTCGGTTAGCCGGCCTGTACATGGTTTCCGGGAGGCGTACGCCCACGACCCTGCCCCGGACGCACTCCACCCCGCCGGCCAGGATGCGCACGGAGACCACCGCCTTGCGCCCCTTCAATTCCTCGATCTTTCCGCGGATTTCCAGCTCGACGCCGATCGGGGTGGGGCGCAGGTAATGTACTTCGAGCGAGGCGGTGACGAAGCGCTCGATCCCTTCTTCGGGCCGGGCTCGGGAGGCGGCGTCCGTGGCGACGGCCATGGCATGGCAATCGACGAGCGAGGCCAGCAGCCCGCCGTAGACGAAGCCGGGCATGGAGGTGTGCCCCGGCTCCGGCCGGAAGCGCGCCACCATTTCGTCCTCCTCCCGGCGGCTCTTAATTTGCAGTCCCCCGGGATTGAGCCGCCCGCATCCGTAGCAGTGGCTCATGTCGTCGGGATAGTCGTCCTGGACGGCGCGCCGGTTCATGCCGCGATCTTTCTCCGGAAGAGCTTCCGGCCGAAAACGATTGCCAGGATTACGGCTCCGGCCAGGAACAGGGCCGCGATGATCACGGGGATGAAGAACGACAGGATGGAGGAGCCGAAGGCGGTCGCGTGTTCCCCCGTGGCCACCACCGGGTTGCCTATTCCCGCGGTCTTCGCCGTGGAGGCCAGCCGGGCGAGCACGGTGCCGCCCTGGACCGTGGCCGCCATGCCGCCGCCGACGATGAATCCCGTTGTCCATTTGAGCAGGTTGTTGTCGATCGGCAGCACCGACGTCAGCAGCAGCGTGCCGGCTCCCAAGGCCATGGGGGTGGCGATGGCATCGAGCAGGTTGTCGACCACCGGGACGTAGTAGGCGATGATTTCCAGCACGGTGGCGGTGCCGAAACAGACGATGGCGGGCCACCCGGCCAGCCATTCGAACCCCTCGTGGACGGGGAGGAATCCCAGGTGGGCGCCGATGGCGGCGGCCAGCATCGGCACGAACACCCTGAAACCGGCGCTGGCGGCCAGGCCGATTCCCAAAGCTACAGCCGTAATCGTTTCTTTGTCCATGCCGACCATAGTACGCTTTCCGGATCCAATAGGAAAGACGGCCGGCCGCCCGGAATCCCGGGGCAAAAAAAAGGGAGGGCCGCAACCGCGGCCCTCCCCGTCCTGCATGTCGGCCCGGACAGGCTACTTCTTTTCGTAGTACTCCGTCTGGGCGTTGAACGTGGCCTCGATCCGGCGGTTCTGGGCCCGCCCTTCGGCCGTATCGTTCGAGGCGACCGGTTTTTCCTCGCCGTAGCCCTTCGTCGCCAGGCGGTCGGGACTGATGCCGAAGTTCTCGACCAGGTAGTTCTTGACGCTGTCAGCGCGTCTCTGCGACAACCCCATGTTGTACTTGGCCGCGCCGACGCTGTCGGTGTGACCTTCGATCACGGTCGACGTCTGCGGGTACTTGTTCATGAAGTCGGCCACTTCCTTCAGCCGCTCCCGGTATTCCGGCTTGATGTCCGTCTTGTCGGTGTCGAACTGGATGTCCAGGGTCTTGGAGACCTTTTTCTGGATCAGGATCGGGCACCCGTCGGGAGTGACCTTGAGGTCTTTCGGCGTGTCGGGGCACTTGTCGAGGTAGTCGTAGACGCCGTCACCGTCGGTGTCGAAGGGGCAGCCGTTGCTGTCGACCTTCACCCCCGCCGGGGTGTTCGGGCACTTGTCGAGGTAATCGTAGACGCCGTCACCATCGGTGTCCAGGGGGCAGCCGTCGCTGTCGACCTTCACCCCCGCCGGGGTGTTCGGGCACTTGTCCTTGCTGTCGACCACGCCGTCATTGTCGCTGTCGGGCTCGGGCTCGGGCGCCGGTGGCGGGGCGGGCGCAGGTGCGGGCGCCGGCGCCGGGGCCGGCTTCTGCTTGCCGCCGAGGAGGAACTCGACGCCCATGGTGACCATCAGGTTTTCATTGAACGGCTTGGTGGGAAGGACGCGGCGGAAATCCGCCCTCAGGGCGATGTTTTCCGTGAGGAAGCCCTTGATCCCGGCCCCGAAATTGGGGGCCACCCGGGCGTGACGGTCCGTCGTCGGCCCGTTGAGCCAGAACCAGCCGATGCCGCCGGCGACATAAGGGACGAGGCGCTGATTGGGCGCGAGGTGAAACACCGCGTCCTGACGCAGCATGTACCCATCCAAGGCTTCGCCGCCGGGTTTCGGCGTCGCCCTGAGGTAGTTGAAAGATCCTTCCAGGCCGAACACCTTCGTGGCGTTGTAGCCGAATCCGAGCCCTCCGGTCGGGGCGTGGTCGAGCGGCTCGCCGTCCTCGAAGAAATATCCCCCCGCCTGTGGAGTCAGGGAAAAAGAACCTTCACGGATCTGGGCGGAACCCAGGCCGGGGAATCCCAACAACAGGCCGAGAACCCCCGCGCTGAACCAAGACAACTGCTTTTTCATATCTTCTCCTTTTCGTGCGACTTCTTGACTCTGTCCGGCGCAAGCAGCGGGCCGGCCTTGCCCTGTACATATTTTTGCTAAAACCACTATGTTACACTTATCGGCCCCGCTGTCAAAGCTTCAAAGAAAAAGCCTTTGCAGAAAAAATCCCTTTCCCGGGGTGTCCGTCGACCGCCCGGATCCCGATCCGATTGACAAGGGGCGGCACATGGAATTTAATGATTCCAAGACGCGCGTCGGCGCCGGGGGCGCGGCGCCCATTCAAAGAAGGAGTCCCGCATGTCAGAAGGAAAGACCAGGCCGAAAGCCGTTTTTTCCACCAACGTGAAGTTGCCGCCGGGCGTTCACGATTTTGAAGGAGACGGTCCAGCGGGAGAGCCGGCCGCCGGGCCCGACCCCATTCACCGGGTCATCTACATGGACGACCGGGTGGTTCCCGGTTCGTTCTACGTGGAGGCGGTATGGGTGACCGGGTCGGTGCCGACGGTTCATCCCGTGCACCGTCACGATAACGATGAAATCCTGGGCTTCGTGGGGAGCGACATGGCGAACCCTTCCGAACTGGGAGCCGAGATCGATCTCATCGTCGACGGGGTCAAGACGACGATCACCAAGACCTGTTTCGTGCATATCCCCGCGGGATTGGAACACGGGGGGCTCTGTTTCCGGAAGATTGACCGGCCGGTTTTCCAGATCGCCATGCTGCGGCAGGACAAGTTCGAAAGCGAGCCGCCCACCTAAGCCGGCCGCGATGGAAAGGCCTGCGGCGCGCGTATGGATATAACCGGCGAAAACAATCCGGCCCGGACGGCCGTCATCGTCAATATCCAGGGTTTCTCCCTCCACGACGGTCCGGGGATCCGCACGGTCGTTTTTTTCAAGGGGTGCCCGCTCTCCTGCCGATGGTGCGCCAACCCCGAGACCCTCTCGGCCGAGCCCCAGGTCGGATTCCTCGAAACCCTCTGCGCCGGCTGCGGCGGATGCGCCGCCGCATGTCCGAACGGCGCCATCCGCACCGGGGAAGGGGACCACCGCGTCGATTATGCCCGCTGCACCGGCTGCGGGGTTTGCGTGGAGGCCTGCCCGGACGGCGCCCTGGTCCGCTACGGCGAGCGGATGACGGTGGCGGAGGTGTGGGACGAGGTCCGGCGCGACCGGATCTTTTACCGGAGTTCGGGAGGAGGGGTCACCGCCTCGGGCGGGGAGCCCCTGCTGCGGGCCGGTTTCGTGCGGGAGCTTTTCGAACTCTGCCGGGAAGGGGGGATCGACACCTGCATCGAAACCTGCGGCTACGCGAGCCGCGAGGCGCTCGGGGAAGTTCTTTCCGTCACCGACCATTTCCTCTTCGACCTGAAACTGATTGACCCGGCCCGCCACCGCGCCCATACCGGCAGGGAAAACGGACCGATCCTGGAAAACGCCCGCCTGCTCGCAAAGAGCGGGGCCGACGTCCTCTTCCGCCAGCCGGTGATTCCCGGCCTGAACGATTCCCCGGACGACATCGAGGCCACCGCGGCCTTCCTGTCCGGCCTGGGGCTCGAGACCCCCCGCCTGGAGCTGATGCCTTACCATAAGTTGGGCCAGAGCAAATACCGGGCGCTTGGTATAAAATACCCGATGGACGAGCTCGGCCCCGACGGGCACGAGCGGGCCGAGCAGGTACAAAAGGCTTACCTGGACCGCGGCATCCACTGCACGGTTTCGAGGTGAGCACGCGATCGGAGACTGACATGGTGGAAATCGACAGGCAACTGCTGGAGCGGATCGACGCGCTCACGCTCGGGGAGAGCGTGCGCGCCTGGAAACGGGCCATGAAGGAGGCCGGCTGGAAGCTCTTCGCCGACCGGGAAAAATGGACCGTCGAGTCCTGGCGGGAGACCGTCGGGATGGACCTGGAGCTGCGGCGTGCCCTCCTTTTCCGAAAGATCGTGGAGAACGTCGAGATCCGGATCCAGGACTATGACCTGCTCGCGGGCCGGCTGACGCCCGCCGTCATCGGCTGCGCCACTTCCATCGACGTCTGCGGCGACTACATTCCGGGGATCTGGAAGGACGGCGAGGAACTGCGGATCACGATGGACGCCAATGTCGGCCTGGACCGGGAGAGCGTCGAAATCCTGCGCGCGAGCGCCAGGGAGTTCCGGGGTCGCACGGCGCCGGAGATGACGTACAAGGCGTGGGAAGCGGTGGTCGGGGAGTGGATCCGGGACGCCGAGGCCGCCAAGCTGAAGGATCCGACCCTGGATACCGGGATCTTCGGGCAGACCACCTCGGTGCTGATGTGGGAAAAGATCCTCCGCGAGGGGCTCGGGGGGATCATCCGCGAGGCCCGGGCGCACATCGACGACTTCGTCGAAAAGCGGGGGACCGACATCGACCGGCTCTACTTCTGGCAGGCGGCCGTCATCGTCTGCGAGGGGGCGATCCGGCACGCGCGCCGGTACGCGGCCCTGGCCAGGGAGATGGCCGCGGCCGAAACGCGCCCGGGGCGCCGGGAGGAACTGCTCCGGATGGCCGAAGCGTGCGAGCGGGTGCCCGAGCACCCGGCGCGGACGTTCCACGAGGCGCTGCAGTCGATGGCCCTCGTCGGCGTCTGCAAGAACTACGAGCACCCGATGCACAACAACCCCCAGTGGGGGCGCGCCGACCAGTACCTGTACCCCTACTTCATCCGGGATGTCGGGAGCGGGACCATTTCACTCGAGAAGGCGTCCGACCTGCTCGCCGAACTCATCGGGCGCTGGGGGACGCAGACTTTCGTCTCCTCCGAAAGCTCGATGGAGTCGCACCAGATCAATTTCGGGATCAACAACGTCATGGTCGGCGGGATGGACGTTGCGGGGCGCGACTGTTCAAACGAATTGAGCTACCTGTTGCTCCACGTCGTCGGGTTGCTCGGGCTCTCCTCCCCGACGCTGGGGCTGCGCTGGAACCGCGGCACCCCCGATTGGATGATGGACAAGGCGATCCGGACGAACATGGCCACCAAGGGGGGCATCCCCCTGTTCGAAAACGACGAGGTGGTCATCGCACGCTTTGTCGAGGACGGGATCCCGCTCGAGGAGGCGGTGGAGTGGTGCGGCCTGGGCTGCGTCTACCCCTGCCTGCCCTCCAGGGCCGAGCACTACGGGTCCGAGGGGGTGGCCGCCTGCAACCTGGCCGCCATGCTCCACCTCGTGCTGCACGACGGCGTGGACTGCAACGGCCGCCGCACCGGGATCGCGACCGGGGACCCGCGCGATTTCGGGAGCTTCGAGGAACTGTACGACGCCCTGCTCCGGCAGCACGAGTTCATCACCCACCGCGTCTTCTGGCTGGCCGCCATCGCCCGGAAGGAGCAGGCGAAGTACATGCGGCTGCCGTTCCTCTCGGCCGTGGGGGTGCAGAGCTGCATGGACCTGGGGCAGGACCTGCTCATCCCCGACCCCGCCACGAGCATTTATGGGATCAGCGACCGCGCCATCATCGACGTGGCCGATTCCCTGATGGCGGTGAAGACGCTGGTGTTCGACAGCCGCACCCTCACCATGGCGGAACTGCTCGAGGCCCTCGACGGAAACTTCGAGGGGGCTCGGGGGGAGGAGATCCGGCGCCTCTGCCTGGCCGCGCCCAAGTTCGGCAACGACATCGAGGAGGTGGACCTGCTGGCCCGGCGCCTGAGCGAGGACTCCTACCGCATCATTCGCGCCTACGACAACTCCCCCTTCCGCCCCTACATGGTCGCGCGGGAAGGGCTGGCGTGGCACTACTTCGGCGGGCTCGGCGTGGGCGCCCTCCCCAACGGCCGCAAGGCGTTCGAACCGCTCAACGACGGTTCCCTCTCGCCGATGAGGGGGGCCGACCGGAAGGGGCCGACGGCCGTGCTCCGCTCAGCGCTCACGGCCGGGTTCAAGGAATCCCATGCCTCGGTGCTGAACCAGAAGTTCACCGCCTCGATGCTGCGCAGCGAAGAGAGCGTGGGGAAGCTGGTGGCCTATACCAACGCCTTCATGGCGGAGGGGGGGACGCACATCCAGTACAACATGGTGGACACGGACGCGCTCAGGGACGCCAAGGCGCACCCCGAAAAATACCCGGACCTGGTGGTCCGGATCGGGGGGTTCAGCGCCTATTTCACCCAGCTGTCCCCCGACATCCAGGACGACGTCATCAACCGGAGCGAACACAGCCTATAGGCGGCCCGATCCGCCGCGCGCCCTTCCAAGACCGTGCCGTTGACGTCCAGGACGGCGTCCTCGGTGAAGTATTCCGAAAGGTCGTGGCCGCTCCCCGAGGTCAGGTCGACGTGTTATCCCGTGACCAGGTCCTCGATCAGGATGCGGTCGAGCAGGGTGGCCGCCGTCACCCTGCCGTCCTTGGCTGGCGCCGCCGCAACCGGCAACAGCACGGCCGCCGCCAGGGCCAGGACCGCCCATCCCTTGCTCGTTCCCGCGGTGTTTTTCTCAGCCTTTGTCGTGTCTCCTTGTTTCAGGTTCAGGGTCGGCGCTCAGATCCTGCGGGCGCTGACGACTGATGGAATCCCCTCCATGAGCTTCAGCGCCTGTTCGAGGTGCTTCACGTCGCGGACCTCCAGGGTGAAATGCAGCCGGACGTTCGGTTGTCGCGCCACGGTGTGGACGGCGGTGACGTTGATCGATTCCCGGGTCAGAACCTCGGTGATGTCCCGCAGCAGCCCGGTCCGGTCCTCGCATTCCACCGAGACGTCGACGGGGTAGGAGGGGGAACGGGAGTTCCGGGGCGAGGTCTCCCCCCAGGCGGCCTCGATCACCCGCTCCGGGTTCAGCCGGGCCATCCCCGCGAAGTTGGCGCAGCAGGCGCGGTGGATGGAGATCCCCTTGCCGCGGGTGACGTAGCCCTTGATCGGGTCGGGGGGGGCGGGCTTGCAACAGCGCCCCAGCTGCGTCAGCAGCTTGTCCATGCCGACGACGAGGATGCCCTCCCCCCTCCCTCCCGATTTGCTCTTGCGCGGCACGAACTCCGGGTCGGGTTCCGTCGGCGCTTCCGCCGGGCGCAACGCCTGCTGCAGGGCGCGCGGACCGAGCTCCCCGCGGCCGGCGGCGAGGAACATCGCCTCGGCCCCCGGGTAGCCCAACCGATCGGCCAGCGCCTCGATGTTGGCCTGCGTCGCCCCCTCGCGCTGCAGTTCGCGCTGCACGAAGGCGCGCCCTTCGGCGAGGGTCTGCGATTCGTCAAGCGCGGTGAAGTACTGCTTGACCTTCTGGCGGGCCCGGGAGGTCCGGAGGTAGCCGAGCTGGGGGTTGAGCCAGTCGCGCGACGGCCCCCCCTGCTTGGCGGTGACGATTTCGACCGTCTGGCCCGATGCGAGCGGGCGGTTGAGCGCCACCAGGGCGCCGTCGGCCTTGGCCCCCCGGCAGCGGTGCCCGATCTGGGTGTGGACGCGGTAGGCGAAATCGAGCGGCGTGGCCCCGCGCGGGAGGTCGATGATGCGCCCCTTGGGGGTCATGACGTAAATCGTGTCGTCCAGCGCCGCGCGCCGGAACTGTTCCACCCAGTTGGAGGTGTCGGTGATCTCGTCCCGCCAGGAGAGGAGCTCGCGCAGGAGCGAGACCTTGTCGTGGTAGGGGTCGCGCTTCTTCGCGGCCGTAGTCCCCTCCTTGTAGCGCCAGTGGGCGGCTACCCCCAGTTCAGCGTGTTCGTGCATTTCCCGGGTGCGGATCTGCACCTCCAGGGGGCGCTTGTCCGCGGCGATCACGGCGGTGTGGATCGAACGGTAGCCGTTCTCCTTCGGCCTGCTGATGTAGTCGTCGAACTCGCTCGTCACGGGGACCCAGATCCGGTGCACGATGCCGAGGACGGTGTAGCATTCGGGCACCTGCCCGACGATGACGCGCAGCGCCCGCAGGTCGTAGACCTCCTCCAGGGGGATGTTCTTGGCGCGCATCTTCTTCCAGATGCTGTAGATATGCTTGGGACGCCCGTAGATCTCGGCCCTGATCCCGGCCGACTCGCATTCCTTCCTCAGGATGGCGATCGCTTCGGCGACGAAGCGTTCGCGCTCCAGGCGCTTCCCGTCCAGCCGCCGGGCGATCCAGCGGTAGTTCTCCGGGTCGAGGAGGCGGAAGCTCAGGTCCTCGATTTCCCATTTGAGTTCCCATACCCCGAGCCGGTTGGCCAGGGGGGCGTACAGGTCCAGCGATTCCCGCGCGGTGTCTTCCCTGTCGGGGCCCGGATTGTCGGAGTAGAAGCGCAGGGTCTGGGTCCGGCTGGCCAGCTGCAGCAGGACGACGCGGATATCTTCGCTCATGGCGAGCATCATCTTGCGCAGGACCTCGGACTGCGTGCGGATGTCACGCACCCCCGAATCCGGGGTCGGCGCGAGCAGGCGCAGGCCGTTCAGCCGGTGGAGCCCCGCGACCAGCCGGGCCGTGTCCGCGCCGAACAGCTCGGCGATCGATGCCCCGGCCTTGAATGGATGCGCGGCGAAAAGGAGCGCCGCCAGGCGCGAGTCCGCGTCCAGGCGCAGCGCGGCGGTGATCAGCGCCATGCCGTGGACGTGGCGCGCGATCTCCTCCCCGGTGTCGAGCCGGCGGCCGGCGTAGAGGGGCCCGACGAATTCGAGGGCGCGCCCGATGCGGTCCACATCGGCGGCGGGCAAGCCGGAGCCGATTTTTTCCGTCAACTCCCCTTCCGGCAGCGCAGCGTCGAGCGAGGAAGAAACGTAGACCATGATCCCCCTAAAATGCAATTTCCATTACAATATACCAGATCCCGGCGCTTCGGGGTTCAAGGGAGTCGGCGGGCGGGGTGATCGGCTGGAGGTGGGATGAAGGCACCTGCAGCATGTTCCGTTCGAAGGTCCCGGCGATGTTCGACAGCACCGCGGCGCGTTTGCTTCCTAACGGGTTTTGAGCCTGTCCGGCCACAGGAGCTTCTTCAGCAGCATGTTGACCAGGCTGAGTACGATGGCGCCGAAGAAGGCGGCGGCGAATCCGCGGAGGTAAAACCCGGGGACCAGGGCGGAGGCGAGCTTCAGCATCAGCGCGTTGATCAGGAGCCAGAACAGCCCCAGGGTGACGACCGTCAGCGGGAAGGTGACGACCTTCAGGAGCAACCCCACCGTCGCGTTGATGAATCCGAAGATGACGGCGGCGGCGAGGGCCGCGGGGACTCCGCTGATTTCGAACCCCGGGATGATCCGGGCCGTGATCCCTAATGCAAGGGCCATGGTGCCCCAGTGAATCAGCATGCGAACCATGTCAATCGCCTCCCTCGGGCGGCGGCGACGCGGCCGGCGGCTCCCAGGCGAGCTGCGGCTGGCGCGCGGCGCGCAGCTCGTCGGCGCGCCGGATGGGGGTGTTGTGCGGGGCCGAGCGCAGCAGTTCGGGATCCTCCTCCGCCTCCCGGCAGATCTGTTCGAGGATCTCCACGAAGCGGTCGAGCGTTTCGAGGGATTCGGTCTCGGTCGGCTCGATCATGATCGCCTCGGCGACGATGGTCGGGAAATAGACGGTCGGCGCGTAGATCCCGAAATCGAGCATCCGCTTGGCCAGGTCCAGTGCCGAGACCCCGGTCTTCTCCTTCAATTCCTTCGCCGAGAGGACGAATTCGTGTTTGCAGACGGTGTCGTAGGGGAGGGTCAGAATGTGCTTCAGCCGTTCCTTGAGGTAGTTGGCGTTGAGCACGGCCAGGCGGGACACCGCGCCCAGCCCGTCCGAACCCATGGTGAGGATGTAGGCGAAGGCCCGTAGGATGACGCCGATGTTGCCGTGAAAGCCGGAGATCCGCCCGATGGAGTCGGGGCCCGCCGGCGCGAAGCGGTAGCCGGCCGCGTCGCGCACGATCACCGGGGAGGGGAGGAACGGTTCGAGCTTCGGGCAGACAAGGATTGGCCCCGCGCCCGGGCCCCCGCCGCCGTGCGGGGTGGAAAAGGTCTTGTGCAGGTTGAGATGCACGACGTCGAAGCCCATGTCCCCGGGGCGCGCCGTGCCGACGAGGGCGTTCAGGTTGGCGCCGTCGTAGTAGAGGAGGCCCCCCGCTTCGTGCACGGCCTGGGAGATCTCCAGCACCTGGCGTTCGAAGAGCCCCAGGGTGTTGGGATTGGTCATCATGATGCCGGCCAGTTCGGCGTTCAGCCAGGGGCGGATGGCGTCGAGCGTGACGATCCCCCCGGAACTGGGGACGACGCGGATGTCAAATCCGGCGATGTGGGCCGAGGCCGGGTTGGTGCCGTGGGCCGAGTCGGGGACGAGCAGCACGCGGCGCGCCTGCTCCCCGCGCTTGTGGAACCAGGCCCGGAACAGCTTCAGCCCGGCGAACTCCCCGTGCGCCCCCGCGAAGGGCTGCAGCGTCCCCGCCTTCATCCCGGTGATGGCGCACAGGCTCTCGATCGTGCGGTGGAGGATTTCGAGGATCCCCTGGACGGTGGCGGCGGGCTGCAGAGGGTGGATGTCCCGGAACCAGGAGGCGACCTCCTCGTTGATCTTGGGATTGTACTTCATGGTGCACGATCCCAGGGGGTAGAAACCGAGGTCGACAGCGTGATTGCGGTGCGACAACCGGGTGTAGTGGCGGACGGCGGCGGGCTCGGAGACCTCGGGGAGGGGAGCGGGGTTTTCCCGCAGCAGCCGCGGTCCGAACATCGTTTCGAGGTCCGCTTCAGGGACGTCGCACTCCGGGGTGCGGTATCCCGTCCGGCCCGGGCGGGACTGTTCGAAAATCAGGGGTTCGGTCATGCGATCACCTTTCGGATCAGGTCCACGTAGCGGTCCATTTCGGCCCGTGTCCTCTTTTCGGTCACCGCCACGAGCAGGCGGTTCGGGTCGCCCCCCCCGAATTCGTCGAGCGGGACCCCCGCCAGGACCCCCTCTTCGAGCAGGGCGTCAGCCGTATCCCGGGCGGAGCGGGGGAGGTCGAGGACGAACTCGTTGAAATAGGGGTGGTCGTAGGCGAGGCGGGCCGGGGTTTCCGCCGTGATGCGGCCGGCGAGGTAGCGGGCCTTGTGCACGTTCAGGGAGGCGATCCGGCGCACCCCCTCCCGCCCGACCGCTGCCAGGTAGGCGGCGACGGCCAGGGCGGCCAGCGCCTGGTTGGTGCAGATGTTGGAGGTCGCGCGCTCGCGCCGGATGTGCTGCTCGCGCGTCTGCAGGGTCAGCACGAACGCCCGGGCGCCCTCGCGGTCCACGGTTTCGCCCACGATCCTCCCGGGCATGAGCCGCATCAGGCTCCGGCTCGAGGCGAGGTAGCCGAGTCCCGGCCCCCCGAAATTCTGCCCGAGACCGAAGGGCTGCCCGCTCCCCACCGCGATGTCCGCCCCCCACTCCCCCGGGCTCTTCAGGATCCCCAGGGACAGCGGGTTCGCCGAAACGATCAGCAGTGCGCCGCTCTTGCCGAGGCGCGCGGCGAGGCCGGTCAGGTCCTCCACGATGCCGTAACGGTTGGGGCTCTCCACCAGCACGCACGCCAGGTCATCCCCCGCGATCGTCTCCAGGCCGTTCCAGTCGGTCGTCCCCCCCGACTCGGCGAGGCGCGCGATTTCGGCCCCGGAACCGGAAAAGAAGGTTTCGAGGACCGCGAGCGTGTGGGGGTGCACCAGGGCGGAGACCCCGAGGACGCGCGCCCCCTTGCGCGCGTTGCGTGCCATGGCGCAGGCCTCCGCGGCGGCCGTGGCGCCGTCGTAGAGCGAGGCGTTCGACACCGGCAGGCCGGTCAGGAGCGTGACCATGGTCTGGTACTCGTAGATCGCCTGCAGCATCCCCTGCGACGCCTCCGCCTGGTAGGGGGTGTAGGAGGTGAGAAATTCGGTCCGTCCCGTCACGAAGGGGACGATCGAGGGGACCAGGTGGTCGTAGCAGCCGGCCCCGAGGAACGATACGCAGGTCCGGCCGGCGTTTTTCAGGCGCTCGAACTCCCGGTAGACCTCGCTTTCGCAGAGCCCCGGGGGGATGCCGGGCGACCCGGCGGCGCACAGTTCCGGCGGGACGTCCGCAAAGAGGTCCTCGAGGCTCTCCATGCCGATGGCACGGAGCATCCGCGCGACATCCTCGGGGGTGTGGGGGAGATAGGCGAACGTGTTCATGGTCGTTGTCCCTTTCCCGGGGTGGAATCCGTGGCCGCCATTGGGGCCTGCCGCGCCGTGCGGCGGTAGAAGGGGAGGGCGCGCGCCCGCGCGCGTTTCCACTGGCCGCGGACGTCAACGGCGAACTCCGACTCCGCGGACGCGTCGCGGCGCACCAGCGCCATGGCTCCGAAGATGCCGACGGTGGGGCATTTGCCCCCGCTCGTGACCCGTCCGACGTCCGCTCCCCCCTGCCGGACGGCAAATCCCGTCCGCGCCACCGCGGCGTCGATCATCTCGAGCCCGATCCGCTTTCTGGCCGCCCCGTCCCGGGCTACGGCCTCCAGCGCCCTCCTTCCGGAAAACTCCCCCTTGTCCAGGTCGACGAAGCGTCCGAGCCCCGCCTCGAGGGGATTGATGCCGGGATCCAGTTCCTGGCCGTAGAGGGGCATCCCGGCCTCGAAGCGGAGGGTGTCGCGGGCTCCGAGCCCGCAGGGAACCAGGCCGAGAGGGGCCCCGGCCTCCAGGAGCGCGCGCCACAGGGCGGGGGCGTCGGGGGCGTCGACGAACAGTTCGAAGCCGTCCTCCCCGGTGTACCCGGTGCGCGACACCAGGGCGGGGATCCCCGCGACGCGGATTCCGGGGAGAAACTGGTAATTTCCCAGGCCCGCAAGGTCGGCGTCGCAGCGCGCGGCCAGGACCTCCAGCGATGCCGGACCCTGCAGCGCGATCTGCGCGGTCCGAAGGGTAACGTCCTCCATCTCGGGGAGGGGGCGGCCGGAGCGGGTCCAGTGATTCGGCCCGGCGAACCACTCGAGGACGCGCGCCCGGTTGGCGGCGTTGACCACCAGGTCGAGCGACTCCTCCCCCAGCCGGCAGATGACAATGTCGTCGATGCACCACCCGTCTTCGGCGCACAGGAGCGAGTACCGGCAGCGGCCGGAATCGGCCGCCGGCAGCGTGTTGGTGGCCAGCCAGTCGACGTAGGCCGCGGCGTGCGGGCCGCGGACCCGGATCCGTCCCATGTGGGAAACGTCGAACAGCCCGGCCGCGCTGCGGACCGCGTGATGTTCCGCCAGGATTCCGAGGTCGAAGTGGAGCGGGAGCCTCCAGCCGGCGAAATCGACGATCCTCGCGCCGGGGATGGAAGCGTAGCATTCATGGAGCGGTGTCTGGTTCATGTCGCGTCTCCCGAAAAGAGCGAGGTAATCATACCCGGATCGGGGGCGAAAAAGCGACAGGATCGGGGAGCATTTGCGATAAAAAAGGATCGCTTGCGGAGGGCGGGGGTTTAGAGGATACTATGCGGAATTTCGGGTGTCGTGGAGGTTTTGAGCCCGGAGGCGGCCGGGAAACGGCCGAGAAGAAGATGATGAACATGGAGTTTAGGACGGCCCGGGCGGTCGCCTTGGTCGGGAAGAGGGCGATCCCCGCCTCGGTTTTTGAATTGCCCGCCGGCCGCCGGTGAGTCAAGGCGGACCGGTGAGGAGTAGTCCCTTGCCGTGCTTCCGGAAGGAAACCGATCCCAACAAGAAACCCCTATGATGGCGGACGCTATGACGACAAGTCACGACCATAAAGTTCTCTTCGGGCATCCCGTGGGGCTGTTCACGCTGTTCTTCGCCGAGATGTGGGAGCGCTTCTCCTATTACGGCATGCGGGCCCTGCTGGTCTTCTACATGATCAAGGGGTTCCTCAATTTCACCGACGGGCGGGCCTACGAAATTTACGGGGCCTACACGGCCCTGGTCTACGCCACCCCCTTCATCGGCGGCATGCTGGCGGACCGGCTCCTGGGTGCGCGGCGCGCGGTCGTTATCGGCGGCCTGCTCATGGCGATGGGCCACATGCTGATGACGGTCGAGCATGAAATGGCGTTTTTCTTCGCGCTGGCCCTCCTGATCTGCGGCAACGGCTTCTTCAAACCCAACATCTCAACCATTGTCGGCTCCCTGTACGACATCAAGAGCCGCAAGCGGGACGGCGGCTTCACCATCTTCTACATGGGCATCAACCTCGGCGCCGCGATGTCGCCGCTGCTCTGCGGATTTATCGGGGAGACCTACGGCTGGCACTACGGCTTCGGGCTGGCCACGATCGGGATGCTGATGGGGCTGGCCGTGTTCGTCGCCCCGATCCGCGTCACCCAGTTCCTGATCCTCGGTTGCGCCCTCCTCACCGGCGTGGCGCTCCTGTTTTTCCAGAACAATTCCTACCAGCTCGTGGTGAACGTCCTGATCGGGCTCGCGCTCATCACCGCCGGCATCATCGCCTTCGTGGCGCTGGGGCGCGGAGGGCTGCCGGCCGAAGCGGGGCGGCCGAAGCGGCCGGAGGCGCTCCGGGAGAGAATGTGGGGCTTCCTCCGCAAGGACCTGGCCGTCTACCTCGGCATCGTCCTGGCGCTCCCCGTACTGGTCGTGCTCATCCGCAGGAACGAGATCGCCGGCTGGGTGCTGGCCCTGTTCGGGATCGCCGCCTTCGTCTGGCTCGTCGTCGAGGCGCTGCGGGCGGAACGGATCGAGCGCCACCGGCTCTTCGTCGTCCTCATCCTGGTGTTCTTTTCCATGCTTTTCTGGGCCTTCTTCGAGCAGGCGGGGAGCTCGCTCAACAACTTCGCCGACCGAAACGTCGACCGCGTGTTCGAGGCGGGGCGCGTCGCCCCCGGCGATGTCGGGAAGACGCTGCAGCTCAAGCTCAACCAGGAGCAGCTGGGCTACACCAACGGCGGGGAGATGTTCGCCCTCGACGCGCTCACCACGGCCAGGGAAGAGGGGCGCGACACGGTGGACTGGCGCGTGGACGAGCAGAACGTCGGCATGGGGACGGGCGGGGCCGAGATCCCGGCGTCGCTGTTCCAGGCGGTCAACCCGATTTTCATCCTCCTCTTCGGGCTGGTTTTCACCGGGCTCTGGTCCTGGCTCTCCAGCCGCGGCTGGGATCCCAGCACCCCGGTCAAGTTCTCGCTGGGGCTGCTGCAGCTCGGCATCGGGTTTACGGCCCTCTGGTACGGCGCCACGCACGCGGACGGGCGCGGCATGGTCGCCATGGTCTGGCTGATCCTGGGCTACATGTTCCAGACCACGGGGGAACTCTGCCTCTCCCCGGTGGGGCTGTCGATGGTGGTGAAGCTCTCCCCGGCGCGGATGGTGAGCACGGTCATGGGGGCCTGGTTTCTGGCCAGCGCTTTTTCCAACTACCTGGCCGGCATGATCGCTTCGTTCACCGGCGTGTCCCACGGGGAAGGGGAGGTGCAGGTCATCCCACCCCCGATCGAGACGATAGGGCTCTACGGCGACCTCTTCGGAAAGATCGCCCTGACCGCCGTCGTCTCCGCCCTGATCTGTTTCGCGCTGTCCCCCCTGCTGCGGCGCTGGATGCACGAGGAGGAGGAATAGGGACAACCGGAAAGATGCCTGCATGCCCGAATCGTCACGCACTTTCGGGGTTATTTCGCATTCAACAGTCAATGTTTTCCGGGGAATGCCGATAGCGTTATTGACGCCCCCTGCCGTTCGGATGGAGATGCTCCCCGGGGATCCGGGGTGTGTCGGGAACCGGATGGGAGAACAGTGTCCTTTAAACGGTAAACACTCGGGGCTCAATGGAGCTATCGCCGATGAAAAACGTGTGCCGCGGTTTCCTGGTTTTCCTGTTCCTGTTCGCGCCCTGCCTCCAAACGGACTCCCGGGCCGATGACTTCGCGGCCGGCGGCCCTGAGGATCGATCGGGCGAGCTCCAGGAGCATTCATTCAGCCGCCTGCCGAGCGCGTCCGACGGCGGGGGAGCGCGGACGGCAACTGCGTCGGCGCCGGCAACCGGGACCCTGGCGGCCGCCTATGTTCCGGGCGAACCCCGCGGCCTGTCCGGGGACGACGAGGGGGATGGCCGGGAAACATCCAATTTCAGGCGCCTGGTCCGGGCCGAAAAACTATCTCTTGCCGCGCAGATCCTGGGAATGGGGGTCCTGCAGGCGGCCGACGCCTGGAATTCGGGGCACAGGCCCTTTTCCGATGCGAGGGACAATCTGCGCAGGGCCTGGACCTCGGCCCCGGTCTGGGACGGGGATTCCTACTTCTACAACTACATCGGGCATCCCTACACCGGTTCCTTCACCTACAACCTGATGCGGTCCCAGGACGCCTCTCCTGCGGTGTCCTGGCTTTTTTCCTGCAGCCAGTCCCTGGTCTGGGAATTCGTCCTGGAGGCCACCGAACAACAGCCCTCCATTCAGGACCTGATCATCACTTCCAATGTCGGATCCCTGATGGGGGAGGGGATCCACCGGTTGACGCGCAGGCTGAAGAAGAACGGTCTTTCCTGGAAGAAAAAGGCGGTGATCCTGATCCTGAACCCCGCCCATGTCTTGAACAACGGTTTTCGCTAGGGGCAGCCGCCGCTGTCCCCTATGTTCCGAGCCTCCCCTTGGCCGCCAGGGTGTCGGCCACGCGCCCGAGGCCGAAATCCTCCAGCGTGCGCCGGGTGGGCCAGCCGTTCTCCTTGTCCCACCCTTCCAAGGCGTAGAAGTGGGTCTTGAAGTCGTCCACCCCCTTGCGGTCCAGGTACATGTCCGGGGCCGTGTCGTGGCGCCACCTGCCGTTTTCGTAGATCGGCACGCCGCCGTAGATGGCCAAGCCCGAGGCCCCCGGCTGATACATGTAGGGGAAGAAATCCTCTGTCCGGCGGCTCCTCCCGTGCATCACCCGGACGGCGCGCTCCAGTGTCCAGATCTTCTGCCCCGTGCGCATGGTATCAGCGAAGGAATCCGGCTTTCCCGTCACGGCCCGGTAATACCGGGTCTCGATCTCGGGGCTGTCACCCCTGAGGTCGGGGAGGAACATCTCGCAAAACGCCATCGACTCGTTCCAGAAAGAGGAGTAGTGCCGGCTCCAGGCCACCTGTTTCGCCTTGTGCGGGGAATAGATGCCGGTCCTCCAGGCTTCCTCCCCCTTCCACGCGTAGTTGAACATGAAGATGTCGCCCGTGTAGGGGATGGTCTTCTTCGCGAGCGCTTCGAGCGACTGTTCGGTCGAGAGCCCCCCGGCGGGGGTGCCGACGGGGGCCATGAAGCCGTGCCAGGCCGGATCGCCCGCCCCGAGGATATAGGCGTAGGCCCACTCCACCCAGGGCATGGTCCAGTGACTCGTGGCTCCCCAGGCCGGAAGGCGCAGGGCGCCGCTGTCGCGGTCCGTTTCCAGCCGCCCCCAGCGCTGGGCCGCCCGGCAGCACCCTTCGGCCAGGGCATCGCCGATCCCCCGGCGTCGGGCGATGGCGTCGAGCAGCGCCAGGCGGAAGCTCAGCTCCCCCCACTGGTCCATGGGGAGCGGGGAGGAGTCGATCTCCCGGCCGGGGCCCAGCACCCCCTGTTCGTGGAGGGTCTCGAGGTACCAGCCCAGGCCGGAATCGGTCGGCACCTTTCCCTTGAAGATCGGCGGCGCGCCCGGAATGTCGACCTTGAACGCGTGGAAGTGGGCCGCCCAGCTGCTGAGACCGTACTTGATCAGCGCTTCGCTGGCCAGATCGGCCGCCTGCGGGGTGGAGCCGCCGAAGAGCCACCCCTGGTCGGCGCACATGGTTTCGCCGCCGTAATAGTTGTTGCGGCGCCGGTCGGCGCGCAGGCAAGGCATGCAGCAGGCCGCGCCGGCCCCGGGCGCGGGGGAAGTTCCGGGGGCGGAGGCGGCCGCCCGCATCTGGTGCAGCCGGGCCTCGATGATGCCCCCCGGGTCGGCCACCCCGACGCCGCCGGTTCCGGCGACGCTGACGGCCTTCAGGTACTTGGCCCCGAAGACGGCTCCGAAAGCGCCGACGCGGGCGCTGATCCCGCTGCCGGTGATCAGGGCTGCCAGGCGCGAACGGGTCTCCCCCACCGGGCCGATGCAGAGGACCTGCGGGCGGGCGGTGGTAGGGGCGCCCCCGATCTCCCGCCACTCGTCGCCGAAACGGGTGTGGCCTCCGACCATCCTGGTGATCCGGTCCTGCGTCGCCCAGGTGTCGAGGCCCCAGAGCTCCGTGGCGTCCTCGATCTTCACCTGGTCGTTGACGATGTTGATCCACACCGGCCGCTCGGCCCTGCCTGTCACGACGACCCCGTCCCACCCCGCATGCTTCAGCATGTTGCCGAAGCGCCCGCCGAAATTGCAGCGCCAGAATTCCGCGGTGGGAAAGGTCTCGGGGGAGAGCCCGCACACGCTGGTCCTGCCCCCTCCGGGAACGCCGGTGCCGGCCAGGGGCCCGGTCATGATCGGAAGGACGTTGCGGGGGTCGAACGGGTCCTTGAGGTCCCATTCACCCGGGGCGACCGCCAGGTCCCAGAAGATGGCCGTCCCCATCCCGTAGCCTCCCCCGAACTCCTCGTACCTGGAGGTGTCCATGGCGCCGATTTCGCCCGTAGTCAGGTTGACCTTCAGTATCTTGCCGGTGTATCCGTTGGGCATGGTCCCTCTCCTCCCTGGTGCGCCTTTCCGGGCCGCCGAAGGGAAAAACGACATCCCCTTGATGCGGGGGGCGCGGATGGAGCCGTTTCCGATGATTCCGATAAGGTGTCCCGGGGCGATGGCCCCCGACGGCGGTCGCGATTTTACTACAGTTTCCCGGAAAAATGGGAAATTTGCGCCGCGGCGGCTGCAGGCGCGCGGCGCCGGCGGGTACATGTCCAGGACGCCCTGCGGTTGCGGCGGCATTTCGCCCTTCGCCTGTCCCGGGCAGGTTGCTATAGTTAACGACCATGGCGACGGAAACGCAGTCGGGAAGGGGCTGGAGCGGGTGGCTGTTACTGCCGCTCGTTCTGACGGCCGTGGTTTATCTCGGCACCACCACCGACCGCGCAGTCACCGATTACGACGAGGCGTATTACGTCCAGCCGGCCATGCGGATGGCCTCGCAGGGAGACTGGGTCACCCCCTACGCCAACGGCGTCCGCTTCCTGGAAAAGCCCCCGTTCCTGTACTGGGTGACCGCCTTGAGTTTCAAGGTCTTCGGCCTGCGGGAGGCCGCCCTGCGCCTGCCTACGGCGCTGGCGGTGATCCTGCTGGTCTGGGTCGTCATGCTCACGGCCCGGCGCGGGCTCGAGGGGGAGAGTCCGGCGCGGGGGCGGGCTTCGCCCGGGTTGGCGACGGCGGTGGCGGGGCTCGCGACCGCCTTTTCGGTGGGGACCTATCTCTTCACCCGGGAGACCCTGCACGACATCTGGCTGGTGCTCTTTCTGGCCGTGGCCATGTACGCGCTCCTGGAGTGGTACCTGGCCCCGGAGCGCTCCCTGCGGCCCGCCCTGTTGTTCTATGCCGCCATGGCGGGCGCCTTCCTGTGCAAGAGCCTCGTCGGCGTCGCCTTCCCGGTCGGGATCGCCGTGCTGTTCTGCCTCCTTTCGCGCCGGCGCCCCTCCCTGCGTTCGCTCCACCCGGTCGCAGGGATCCTCCTCTTCCTGGTCCTGGCCGTCCCCTGGCACTGGCTGGCGGAGGTTCGCAACCAGGGCTTCCTCCACTTTTTCTTCGTCGGCGAGCAGTTCCTGCGCTTCCTGGGGAGGCGGGAACCCCCGGTTCTGTGGGGCGTTCCGCTCGCGACCTTCCTAGGGCTGATCCCCGTATGGTTTTTCCCCTGGACCGTTTTTCTCCCGGCCGCGTTTTCGCCCCGCCGCGAGGGGGGGGACGGGGCTGTCCTGGTGCGGCTAGCCCTGGCCTGGATCGTGGTGGTGATCGGGTTCTTTTCCCTCTCGGACCGGCTGGAGCATTACGTCTTCCCGGCGCTCCCGGCGTTTGCGCTGCTGGCCGCCGTGGCGTTCTATCGCCGGGGGGGGGAACGGGCCCTGTTGTGGGGCTTCCGCGCCCTGGCCGCCGTGGGGGTCCTGGCGCTCCTCTGCGGGATCGCCGCCGGCGCCTGGTTCGCCGCGGGGAACGAACTCCCCTCCGGTCACGCCGGCCCCTCCGATCGCCTGGCGGAGACCGATTTCAGCATCATGGCCGAGATGCCTCCGGGCCTGGTGCGGGACTTGATCGCTCCCGCCGCGGTGGGGGTCCTGGCGCTGGCGGGCGGCTTCCTCTGCGCCCTGAGGCTCGAGACGATGGGGCGGCGCAGGGGGGCCGTCGCCGCCGTCACCGTGGTGATGGTGGTGTTCTGCGCGCTGACGCACTGGAGCTTCGTCCTGTGCGAGGACCTGATCTCGTCGAAGCGGTTTGGCCTGGAAATCGCGCGCTCGGTTCTTCCCGGCGACCGGCTGGTGGTCATGGGCGACTACGAGTCGGCCAATTCCCTGAGCTTTTACCAGCCGCTTCCGGTGGAGATCACGGACGGGACGGCTTACGCGCTCCTGCCGGGGCTGAAATTCCCGGACGCCCCGAAGATCCTGCTGACTCCCGGGGAGTTCGGCGAGGCTTGGCGCTCCCCGGGGAGAGTGTTTGTCCTGCTGCCCAAGGATAAGATCGGCCGGCTCGAGCCGGCCGGGACGGAAGTGATGCGCATCCTCGACCGGGTGCTGGTGCGCAACCGCTGAAGGGCCGAGGCCGCCGCGACCGGGCGTTTTGCTCTGGAATCGGCCCCCGGTTCGGATAAGATACCTTCCATGCCCAGAGATTATCCCGTCAAGCCGCTGGTGGTCATCCCAACCTACAATGAACGCGAGAACATCCAGTCGCTGGTCACCGCAGTTCTCGGGACGGACGAGCGGATCCATGCACTGGTCGTCGACGACGGGAGTCCCGACGGCACAGCCGTAGCCGTGCGGGAACTGATGGAGAAGACCAATTCCGGACGGCTGTCGCTGAGCCTCCGCCCGAGGAAACTCGGCCTCGGCACCGCCTATGTCCATGGATTCGGCTGGGGGCTCGACCACGACCACGATTTTCTGATCCAGATGGATGCGGACTGGAGCCATCACCCCCGCTACCTCCCGGATATGCTCCGGCTGGCGGAGGAGGGGGATTTCGTGATCGGGTCGCGCTATGTCAAGGGGGGCGGGACGCTGAACTGGGGAGCCATGCGCCGGCTCCTGTCCCGGTTCGGCAGCTTCTACTCTCGTGCCATCCTGGGCGTGGGGATCGCCGACTTCACGGGGGGCTTCAACGGGTGGTCGGCCCGGCTGCTGCGGCGCATGGGGCTGGACACGCTCCGGAGCAACGGGTACAGCTTCCAGATCGAAATGAAATACCGGGCCCACCGGCTGGGGTGCCGGCACCTCGAATTTCCTATCGTCTTTGACGAGCGCAGGGAGGGGAGGAGCAAGATGTCGATGGCGATCGGGATGGAGGCGTTCTATCGCGTCTGGGAACTCCGGTTCAGGCGGTAAGCTCCCGTTTCCCGGCCGAGTTCCGCCAGCAGGAGCGGGAAGCGGGCCTCCATGTCGCTCGAGAGGCCGCGGCCGGGGGAGAGGTCGAAGGGCTGCACCCCGAAGATGCGGACCGGGTGGGCGTAGTCCAATGCACGCGCTATCTCCAGCCCTTCGGCCAGGCCGAGACCGTGGGTGGATACGGAACTCGTCCTGATGAGGACGGAGGCCTCGCGGTCGGAAAAGCAGCGGCATTCTCCCGGTGCGAGGCGCATGTCGGCGGCGTCCACCAGCACGACGGGACGGTTCCATTCCAGGAGCGCGAGGGCGATGGTGGCGGCGTCGGCGCATTCCATCAGGACGCAGCGCGACAGGAAGGCGGGTTCACGGGAAAGGGCGGAGACCAGGGCGAGACCGATTTCGTCATCGCCGCTGTGGCGGGTGCCGAGCCCCACGATCCGGGGCCCGGCGCCCGCGTCCGGCAGGGCCGGCCTAGTCGACAAATTCGACATCCAGCATGTGGACCGAACAGGAGATGCAGGGGTCGTAGGCCCGCAGCAGCATTTCCATGTGGAGCGTCAGCTCCTCCTGCGACATGGAGGGGAGCATCTGCGGGACGAAGGCCTTCATGTCCTGCTCGACGTTGTTGATGTTCTGGCTGGTGGGGATGATGGCGTTGCCGGCGATGCACCGGCCGTTCTCATCGAAGGTGTAGTCGTGGAACAGGATCCCCCGCGGGACTTCGCACGACCCGATCCCGCGCCCGGCCTTGACCTCGTAGGAGATGTCCTCCTCCTTGAGCCCCGATCCCAGCACCTCGTCGAGCATGCGCGCGCTGTGGTAGGCGCAGTGCACGACCTCGATGATCTGGGCCACGTTGTTCATGTAGGGGTTGTAGCAGGGGGCCTTGAACCCCAGGTCCTCGGCCGCCTGCTTGGCTTCCGGCTGGAGCTGGTCGAAGTTGTTGTTCACCCGGGCCAGGGCGCCGGTGAAATAGGAGTCCCGGTGCCACTTCGACCACTTGGTGGTCGAGTGCGCCACCGTGAACTCGTTGGTCACGTCGAGGTAGTTGTCCACGGGGACGCTCGACTTCGTGTCGGAGCTGTAAATGTCGCCGTCGTACAGGGCGTATTCGTCCGGGTGCTTCAGCGACACGTACTCGGTCTCCCGCTCGTAAGGGGGGATCTTGAGGGTTTTGACCACCTTCAAGGTTTCCTGGATGTCCGGGATCGCCTCCTGCACCCGCTTCCGGAGCGCCGCGATTTCGTCCAGGTCGGGCAGCTTGCGCCACCCCTTGAGGGTGCTGGCCATGGGGTGGAGCATCCGGCCGCCGAAGACGGTGGTGTAGTCGTTCGCCAGTTTCTTGAGCCGGAGCGCGCGCTTGACGACTTCGGGATGGGTCCGGGCCAGGGGCAGGACGCTCTTGACTCCCATGAAATCGGGCACGGCCAGGAAGTAGACGTGCAGAACGTGGCTTTGCAGGAACTGCGATTCGGTCAGCAGCTTGCGAAGCAGGATCGTCTGCGGGCTCACCTGGATGCCCAGGGCATCCTCGGCCGCCTTGATGGCTGTCAGCTGGTGCCCCACGCAGCAGATGCCGCAGATGCGGCTGACGATCCAGGGGACCTCCGCCGGGCTCATCCCCTTGACGAAGTTCTCGAAGAACCGGTTGGCCTCGGTGATGGAAAGCTTGACCTCCTTGACCTTCCCTTCACTGGTGCTGACGATGATGCGCCCGTGGCCTTCCACCCGGGTGACATGCTTGACGTCGATGTTGTACGTTTTCTGTTTCAAATCCATAATCAGACTCCCCTGCCAATCGGTTCGGCACCCATGAAGAGCCGGTAGCGGCTCCGGATATCCCTGTCGTCGATGTTGTGTTCGCGCATCAATTCGATGTGGGCCTCGACGTTGGCGTGGGGGAGTGTCCCCCGGCAGCCGTCGCAGACGTAACCGCTGTTGATGCAGATGCTGTCGCACCCACCCCAGGTCACCGGGCCCATGCAGGTCAACCCGCGCTCGAGCACGCATTCGTTCTCGTTCATCTTGCAGTCCACGCAGACGGCGTTGGGCGGGAAGAAGGGCTGGGTTCCCTGCAGCAGCGATTTCACGAGGTGGAGGAATTCCCGCGGCACTATGGGGCAGCCGCGCAGGTAGGCGTCCACCTTGACAATGGCGTCGATCGGCCGCACCCGCGTGTGGGACCAGAGATCCCAGTAATCGGGGTCGACCTGCACCCGGTTGCGCGCCTCTTCGCCGTAGATCTCCCCGTAGTTGACGGCGGGGGCCACGAAGTTGGAGCGGGCCTGGACATTCCCGATGCAGGCGCAGGCGCCGAGGGCCACCAGGTAGGTGGATCGGGCGCGGATGTCCAGGATCCTCTCGATGTCCTCGTCCCGGTGGATGCTCCCCTCGACGAAAGCCACGTCGTAACGCGGCGCGGTCTCGGTGAGCGCCATGCGGAACTCCACCAGGTCGACCAGGTTCAGGATGTCGAGGAGAATGTCCTCGCAGTTGAGAATGGCCAGCTGGCATCCTTCGCAGCTGGAGAAATCGAAAAAGGCCACCTTGGGTTTCATCAGAGCGCCTCCGGTAAGAGTGCCAGATCAGAAAAACGGAACACCGGTCCGTCCTGACAGCAATAGATTTTGTTGATTTGGCAGTGTCCGCATTTGCCTACCCCGCATTTCATGCGCCGTTCGAGGTCGACGTAGATGTTGTTGTAGCTCACGTCGCGGGCCCCCAGGGCGGCGATGACGAATTTGTACATGACCGGGGGGCCGCACAGGGCGGCGACGGTTTTTCCCGGGTCGAGCTTGAGTTTGGGGATCGGCGCCGTGACCAGGCCGACGCCGAACTGCCAAGGCATGTTTTCCGTGCAGTCCACCAGCCGGATGACCTCGAGGCCGGCCTCGGTCCACTCGTTGAGCTGGTCGCAGTAGAGTTCCTCGGCGGGGTTGCGGCATCCCGAGATCAGGGTGATCTTCCCGAACCGGTCCGCCTCGGCGAGGACGGGGACGATCAGGGAGCGGAGCGGGACCAGCCCCAGGCCCCCGGCCACGAACAGGACATCCCGGCCGTAGAAATTCTCAAGATCAAACCAGGAGCCGTAGGGCCCCCGGATCCCCATCGTGTCCCCCACCTTCAGGTCGTGGATCACCTGGGTCAGGCGGCCGATCCGGCGGATGACCATTTCCAGCGTATTGTCATCGCCTGGGCCGTTGCTGATGGAGATCGGCGCTTCCCCTACCCCCATGACGGAGACCATGACAAACTGCCCGGGCCGATGCCCCAGAGGCTTCTCCAGCTCGACGCGGAAATACCGGTCCTTGGCGGTCATGTCGGCGATTTCGACGATCCTGCCTGGTTGGGGCATGAAGGCATCCCGGGCCAGCTGGTGGTAATGTTCGGTACTCGTATTCATCATCGAGATCCCTCCTGGATCAGGTCGGTGACAATGTCAAAGATGTCGATATGCGAGGTGCACTGGCGTCCGCACCTGCCGCAGCCCACGCAGACCGCGCCGTGCTCGTACTTTTCGGGGAGGTAGGTGAATTTGCGGTTGACGCGGTGGCGCTGGCGTGCGGCCGGTTCCGCCCGGAAATTGTGGCCGCCGCTCACTTCGGCGAAGTGGGGCAGCATGCAGCCGTCCCAGGAACGGCTGCGGTTGCCGGAGGCGGCATCCAGGTTCAGGTCGTCGACCACGTCGAAGCAGTAGCAGGTGGGGCAGACCAGGTTGCAGGTGCCGCAGGAAAAGCAGCGCTTCACGTGTTTTTCCCACACGGCGCTCTGGTACTTGTCGGCCACGATCTTCATGGTGTCGGGCAGGGGGGCGGGAAAACTCCGGCCGAAAGGTTCCGGCCGGGCCGTCACCGCCCCGATCCGCCGGGCCTCCGGGTCCTCGCACTTCTTCCAGTCGACGCCCGCCGTCAGCTTTTCGCCCAGGCTGGTCTTGACCTCCACCAGGAGGTCTCCCTCCTTGACCGGGGTGACGTAGACGTCGGCGCCCTCGGTGTGGTCCAGGGAATCGACCGCCGCGCAGAAGGCGCTTTCGTCGCAGGGGGTGTTGCACGAGTAGCCTATGATGGCCGTATTCTCCCGCCGCGCCAGGTAGTAGGCATCGGGCACCCCATCCTTGAAGAAGAGGTCCATCAGGGATATTCCCTTGAGATCGCAGCTCCTCACTCCGGCGATAACGCGGAAGGAGGTGTCGAGCGAGGGCTGAACTTCGGTCTTCCCCTCGGCGTCCGTCCGGAAACGGAGCAGTTCCTCCCGGGCCGGGACCAGCAGCTTGACCGGGGGCACCACGGTCGGGATATAGCGGTCAAACTGGATCTCGGACTTGGGTCCGACGCGGTTGAACCGGTAACTCGCCTCCCCATGTTTTTCCGGGAAATAGAGCTGGTTTTCGGCCGCCAGCCGTTGTATCCAGTCTATGAGCTCTTTTTTGGTTGCCAAGTAATAACTCATCAGCAGTCCTCTCTCCCTTTTCCAAACCTGATTGTCGTCAAGCCCCGTCACGCCCGGTTCCGCGCGGTTCTCCTTGCGAGAAGAAACGATCAAAGTCCTGGCATACGCGCGCGAAAATCCGGCGCCTCTTTCCGATCCTCACCCCTCCGGGCCGGTCCAGGCCGCCCCGGGGCTCTCCCCTCTGCCTATTAGACACCAGGTCGCTTCCTTTTCATAAGGGATTCTTCCATTTCACGCAATTCCCGGTTCGGGGCGCCCCCGGAATTCCGCCGGCAGGTTCCGTTTGTTGCCCGGCAGGCGGCGGGGTCAGGCGAACACGAAGGTTTCCAGTACGATGATGAGAATGCCCATGATCGCGCCCCCGGCGATGACGCCGGCGCACACCGGTTCCAGGTTCTGCACCATCACCCGGTAGGACAGCCGCTCGGGGTTTTTCAGTAATCGGGCGGCGGCCCAAAAGATGAAGGAGCCGAGGAACATGGCGAAGCAGGTGTTGAACGGGATCACGAAGGCCAGCCCGATGCCCACCCCGGAAAGCCAGAACTTCCCCCGGGTCCGGATGCGGACGATTTCCAGGCCGATTCCCAGGAGGGCGCCGACGAGGGCGGTCCAGCGGGCGGACATGCTCAGGTTCTGCAGTCCGCTGGTCAGGACCTCGGCCACCGCCTTCCACATGATCGCCGCCGGCATGGGGTACTGTTCGCTCACCAGACCGGCGGGGTTCCCGCGCAGAAAAACGAAGTAGAACACGGGCACGGCCACCAGGGCGCCGGCGAGGATGCCGAGGACGTGGCCGATCGCCTGCTGCCGCGGCTTGGCCCCCAGCATGTACCCGGGCTTGATGTCCATGAGGAGGTTGGAGGCGTTGCTGGCGGCTTCGCCGGTGATGGCCGCCGTCATGACGTTGGTGGTGATGTTGCCCGGGGCCAGCGCCCCGAAGGTGAGCTGCGTCAGTTTTCCCAGCGCCCCGGTCGGGGTGATGGAGGTCAGGGCGGTGGAGTGGGCGGCGATGAGGATGAAGATGAAGACCAGGGGGATGGCGATGACGCCCATGAGGATGCCGACGCCGAAATAGATGTGCGACAGCCACACGAGCAGCGCCCCGACGATGGGCACGCCGACGAAGGAAATCCAGAGGGGGATCTCGATATCCTTCAGGATGTCGGCGTGGCCCGGGTTGTTTTTTCTCCGGAGGGCCTTGAACGCGTCGAGAATGATGCGGGGCCTGGCGAAGAATGCGCACAGGGAGGCCGTCGTCATGATGGCGACTCCGCCCCACAGCGCCCAGAGGGTGATCCGGGAGAATCCGTAACGGACGACGCCGTCGACGGCGCTTCCGGTGATGTCCCCCCGGTGGATCATCCACGGGGCGAGGATGAGGTAGTTGATGACCGACCCCACCATGAGGGAGACCCCGGTGCGGATGCCCATGAGGCCGCCGGCCGCCATCATGACGAAATCGGTGTCCGGGCGCACGGTCAGTTCCCGGAGTTCGATCCCGGCCAGCTTCACCGGCCAGAGCCGGTAGAGCCAGCCGTCGAGGAATTCGGGGATGTGGAAGGGGATCCTCATCTTGGACATGAGGGTCTCGCTCTGCATGACCTTGAGCAGGGCGGCGCCGGCGCCGGCCACGGTGAGGATGAGGGCCTTGAAAACGCCGTCCTTGGCGTCCCCGGAATGGAGCGCGTCCATGACCACCCCGGCCGCCTTCCCTTCGGGAAAGGGGTACTGCTCTTCGTTGATGAATCGCTTCTTCAGGGGGAAGGCGAACAGGACTCCCAGCACCCCGACGAGAAAGAGCCAGGCGTAGATCAGGGGCATCGGGAGGACCCGGCCGGTGATCATCATGTAGGCGGCGAGGCTCGAGATCATCGGCGCCGTCATGTACCCGGCGGCGGTGGCGATCGACTGCATGCAGTTGTTCTCGAGGACCGTGAACTCCTTCCCCAGCCGGAGCGCGACGGCGAGCTTGAAAAAGGCGAAGGCGAGGATGACCGACGTGATCCCGACCCCGAGTGTCCAGCCGGTCTTGGCGCCCACGTAGAGGTTGGTCAGCGAGAGGATCCCCCCGATGATCATGCCGAAGAGGGCTGAACGGAGCGTCAGCTGGGGCATGTCGCCCCTCCAGACGTTTTCCAGCCACCACCGGTCCTTCTGTTCGAGCGTCCATTCCCTGATCTGTTGTTCGGTGAGCTGTTGGATCGCCATATCCATTTTCCCCTTCCGCGAATCCCCGGGCGGGATTCGATGCGCCTATTCGACCAGACTTGCCGGCGAAGTGCAAGGGGGGAACGGGAATGTAATGCCTATTACCGGCCGGGGATGGACAGGGTTGCAAACCGGGCTAGTGCGCGCGGTCCGGTTTCGGTATAATGGCGACGGAAGCGACGGAATGCCCCGAAGGCGGGAAGCCTTCTCCGAGGAAAGGACCTGAGCCCGTGTTGAAAAAAATTTTTTGCATCTGCACCCTGATGGCCGCGCTGGGAACCATGGCGGCCGTGAGCCAGGAAAACAAGGTTTTTACCGCCGACAAGCACCAGGAAATGGGGCTCGAATGCTCCACCTGTCACGGGGATGAGGCCCCCACCGCCACCGTCCCCGGCAAGGTGTGCCTCCCCTGCCACGAATCGCTCGAGGCGGTGGCCGCCAGGACCAAGGATTACACGGTGAATCCGCACGAGAACCACATCACCACGTCCCAGGACCTGCAATGCAGCCAGTGTCACAACGGGCACAAGGCGAACACGCCGATGTGCCTGAACTGCCACGCCGGGATGAAATTCAAATAGATCCGGCTGCTGCGCCGGGAGGGACTCCCCTTCCGGCATTGTATGGAAACCCGGCGGGAGCGGTTTTCGGTCGTTGACTTGGTCCGCCGTGTGTCGTTCCCGCCGATCCGGTTGTTCCCACCGTTTCCGATGCCGATCGTTGTGGGAACGCCGTTCATCTCGCCGGCGCCCGCTGCGCTCGGGTTTGTGGTGTGTGCCCCCGACCCTCGGCCCGCTTTGTTCCCTCCGCCCCCTCCCCAAAATAATTTCGCTCAAACCGGTTCGCGTTCATTGGATAGTCGGGCGCATTGCGCCGACCAGGGAGGGGGAACCATGAGCGGAACGAAAAAATTGAGCCGGGAGGAGCTGTTCGAGCAGGAGATGTGTTTCATGGAAGGAGTCGGCGGGCGGCCGCTCTTCGATCTTCTCGAGGAAGGGGGCGTGACGCTCCCTGCCCCTGAAACGCTGGACGACGGCGCGCTGTACGCCAAGCTCTGGGAGGTGATCCGCGCCATGGCCCTGCTGGGGCACTACCTGTCGAGCACCGATCACCTCAGTGACCGGGAGCTGTATGAAAGGCTCTGGAGCGAAATCCTGAGGGAGCCTGCTTGCATCCCCCCGGTGGGGTCCCGCGCCGCCTGCCAGATCGACATCCTGGGCGGGGGGAGCGATGAAGACTTCAAAATCAGGATGAAATACTATGCGGACGAGTTCGAGCGGGAGAGTTGGGCGTCCGATGACCCGGATGACGAGATACCGCCCCACGAGGATCTTCCCTACGACCGGGACCGCCTCCTGCCGCAGCCCGACTACGGCGGCCCCATGCCCGGGGAGATCTGCTGACCCGCCCCCCGGCTCCGTCCGGAACAGGGACTGTGGGATCCATTCGCCCTGCGACGGCCAGGACGGCGCCAGGGAGCCTGTAGCCCCGCCGGCTCAAGGCGTTTTCGCTGCCGGCGGCAGGATCCCCTTCCGCCTGGAGCTGTGATCGCGGCCCAGGAAATAGTTGATCCAGGAGGAGGTGTGCCACAGTTCCCAGTCGCACGGGGGGACAATGGCGGCGGCGATCTCCTGCTCCCGTCCCTCCGATTTCAGGCGCCGGTAGGCGCGTACCCAGATGCACTCGATCTCCCCGGGGTACACCTCGCACCACCCCTCGTAGCTGCCGCCGCAGGGGGCGTTGCGCTGGTCCTTGGGACACTGGGACACCGGGCAGAGATAGGCGGCGTCAAAGAGGGCGCAGTCGCCGCAATCCTTGCAGGTGTAGAGGCTGTTCTTGCCGCAGCGCTCGACCCGGTGCAGCGCCCCTTTCCAGAAGGGGGAGCGGTCGATCCGGGCCATCAGCTTCCGGACGGGACGGAACAGGGGACCTGTCTGTTCGAACACCGCCGAATGGACCGCCTGGGAAACCCGGTAGATCGCGGGCCGGGACGGGGGCTGGGTCCGGCGCGCGGGAACGTCGGTGTTCAGCCCGGTCCGGGCGTCCCGCTCGAACAGGTAAAACCCCTTGTCCTGTGCATAGTCGAACTCCGGGACCAGGTCCATCCAGCGGGCCGCCAGTTCTTCCCCCCGGGCGACGATATACTCCACGCTTTCGAAGGGGAGCCCCTGGCCGCTGATGTAGGCGCCCTTGTATCCCATTCCCTTGGCCAGTGCGTACATTTTGGCCGCCCGGTCCAGGCGCGCCTGCTTCCCCTTGTCCGCGCCCGCCGATTCGGTCGCGATCTCGTCGAGCAGCTTCCGGGTCACCACGCAGCCGGGGATGCGGTTGGCGTTCATGGTGCGCGCTACCGGGTGCGACAGGACGTAGATGCCCGCCAGCACCGGCAGCGGTCGGTCCTGCTGTTTCAGCCACTGCAGCATTTCGTGCATCTTGCGCGCGTCGTACCCCACCTGGGTGATGGCGAAGTCCGCCCCGGCCCGGATCTTTTTCTGCAGCTTGAAATACTGCCCCATGACCTCCGCCTCCATCTGCTTGAAGGGGGAGAAGGCGACGCCGCTATAGAAGCTGGCGGGTGCCAGCCGTACCGGTTTGCGCATGATTTCGCGCACCATGCCGCGGTTCATCTCCGCGATCAACCGCAGCCCGTTGACCGAATCGAGGTCGAACACCGGCTTGGATTTACCCATGAAGCCCAGGTTGGAGGGATAATCGCCGGTCAGGACGAGCACGTTGTGGATGGACAGCGCGGCCAACTGGAACAGGAGGCTCTCGGCCTGGTTCCGGCTGCGGTCGCGCATGGCGACGTGCACGAGGGGCTCCACTCCCGACTTGCGGATCTCGGCGCAGAGGATGTCGGTGGCGATGGCGGGGTTGCCGCCCGGGTTGTCGGTGATGCTGACGGCGCACACTTTGCCGCTCGCCGCCGCCTGGCGCGCATTCTCCAGCACCGTTTCCTGCCGGGTTTCGAACGCGCCCGGGCCTGGGATCTGCTCCCAGACCAGGCAGAAGGCGTCCGGGTCCGTCATCGCGCGCCTGAACGGGTTTCCCCTGGCTGCCATTTTTTCTGCGAACGCGGTCCTGAGCCCGGCGACGAGCGGGTCGATCGGCAGAAAGGGGCTTTCGGCTCCCGAAGCCAGCACGTGCCCCCCGAGACGCAGGTCCAGGTTCTCGTCCCCCAGCACCCGGTGGGTGTTGTCGGCGAGGTTCCGCTCCAGCACCAGGAGCGCGGCGTGGTGCGAGATCCACCCCTGCTGCAGCCGGCGGTAGAGCCGGGCGACGCTCCCGGGAGGGTCGAGTTCGCCGATCAGGATGATGTCCGGCCGGGCGTCCCCGATCATGCGGAGGCCTTCCGTCTCCCCCGCGGCGAAATCCACCCTGATCCCCGGTTCGGCCGCCTGGCGTGCGATCTCGGCGGTCAGGGGGTTTTGACTGATCACCAGCAGGTTCGGAGTCGGATTGATCGAGCTCATAGGCTACAGATTGCCACAGGTCCCCCGAAAAACACAATTTCCCCGTAGGGCTCCTGTCCGGTAAACTGGCCGTCATGATTTTCGACACGCACTGCCACGGGTACTGGAGGGGACTGAGGGACCGGCGCGAGGAGGTGCGGCGGAACATGCTCGCCGCAGGGGTTGTCCGGTCGATCCAGATCGGGGCCGATTACGCGAGCAGCCTCCAGGCGCTCGAGCTCGCCCGGGACTGGGGGGAGCACACCTGGTGCACGGCGGGGATTCACCCCACCGACTGTCAGGAATGCGCGCCCGGATCGATTCCCGGGTGGATGGAGAAGCTCGAGGAAACGGCGCGGGGGAATCGCGACAAGGTGGTAGGGATCGGGGAAACCGGCTTGGACTACTACCACCTGGTGCCCGGGAAGGAAGAGGAGGGGAAGAGGGTGCAGCGGGAATTTTTCGCCGCCCAGGCGGAATTGGCACGGAGCCTGGACCTGGCCCTGGTCATTCACACCCGGGACGCCGCCGCCGACATGCTCGCGCTCATGCGTACCCTGCCGATCGGGCGGGCTGTCATCCACTGCTACAGCCAGGACCCCGCATTCGCGCGGACGCTGATGGCACTCCCCGGAGAGATCTACTTTTCGTTTTCCGGAGTCCTGACCTACAAAAACGCCCGTTTGGTGCAGCAGACGGCCCGGGAACTGCCCCTCGACCGCATCCTGCTGGAGACCGACGCCCCCTTTCTGCCGCCGCAGGCTGTGCGCAACCGGGTGAGCGTCAATGAACCGGCCTTTACCCGGCATATCCTGGATTTCCTGCAAACGCTCCGGGACGAGCCGGCCGGGGAGGTCGAGCAGGCGGTTTGGGACAACTCCAACCGGGCTTTCCGGATTCCCGCGTAACCGACGCCGGTTTCCGGCGGCGGCTATAATGAAATTGATACGGCATGGGGAACCGGATGCTCCGGAATTTTGCCTGGAAGCGGAATAAGCTCTTCAGCGCCCGATTCCGATCAGGGTCAGGACCAGGAAGGCGGGCTGGTTCTGATCGTCGGTGATCCGGCGGAAGGCCGAGCCGTAGCTCTTAGCCCGGCTCTCGGGATTGCGATCGGGGAGGCGCAGGTTGCCGAGATTGCGCACCATCTGGACGACGGCCTCGAGCCGCGAGAGGTGGTTTTTCCCGGATTCCTGCAGGGTTCCGGCGGAAGCCTCGAGCAGGCTGCGGAGCTGAGTCCGGTCGTACGGCACGCTGAGAGACTGGACCGATTTCGAGGCGATTTCATGGAGCAGGGGGTCAGCTTCCATCGGGCCGTCCCCCTCGCGGCGCAGGTCTCGTACCTTGTCCTCGAGCAGGCTTTGAACCATCGAGTCGGGCTGTCGCTCGATCGGCCGGGTGAAAACCTCCGTGACGTAGAGGTATTCGTCGCAAAGGGACGGATGGCGGACCACCCCGATGCCGATCCGGGTGACGTCGGTCGCGAGAATGTTCTTCAGGTGCGGGGGGCTGGCGAGCAGGGCCTTGTGGGCTCGGCGGACCGTCCGGGCGCTGGCGACATTTTCCCTGGCGACTTCCGAATGGTACCCGGCGCGGACCAGGCGGGTCTGGAGGTTCCCGGAAGGGAGGTCGTGACTGATGAATCCCTGCCGGGCCATGTCCATGGAATGGCTGCGGGCGATCGCCATCAGCTCCTCGTCCATGACCAGGGGCGCAAGCCCCTGCTCCATTCGGTGCCGATTGGTGAACTCCAGCAATTCCTGTTCCCATGCTGTTGTAGCATAAGGAGTTGCCTGGTAGCCGGGGAGGCCTTCGGCCGCACGGCATTCCGCCGCCCGCCACGGCAGGACTCCGGTGAGCGCCAGGGCTCCAAGGAGAAGGCTGAGGATCCATTTGCGTGCCGATTGCTTTTTCATATGACCGTTTCACCCCGTTTCATGGATCTTATCGTCCAGGAGCCTTCGGGGATTAGGCCGAATCAGGAGGAAAAATAATACTGGACCCCTGGGGCCCAATTGCCGATAGTTATTAGTGACAGGCGTCACATTGCCGGGATCGGAAGAAATTTCATCCGGCGGGTGCGGACCAGCCCGATCGAGAGGACCGTATGAAGAATGTGATCTACATTCGCAAGAAGGTGAGAAAAAAGCGCTCCATCCTCAAGCGGCGCGGCTTCATGCTGCTGGGGCTCGTGGGAGCCGGGCTCCTGTTTCTTGCCGTTGCCCTGGCCGGCCGCATACAGACCGCCGTTCAGTCCCCCCTGCCCGCCGATCCGGTCGTGGCGGCCGATTCGGGCCTGGTGGGGAATTTCCAGGCCGCCCGGTACGACAGGGTCGTCTACCCCTACTCGGTCATTCCCGGCGGGGTGCGCAGCCGCGAGGAACTGGCAGCCTCCATGGCCGGGGACCGCGTGGTCGCCGATCACTTCGCCGACTTCAATGTCGACGCGGCCCGGATGGTGCGGGCCGCCGAGACCCGGAAGATGCACGTGTCCTACCGTCGGGACGACCAGGTCTACTGGACGGCCAACAAGGTGAACATCCCGGCAGGGGAGGCCCTGCTCACCGACGGCGAGTGCGAAGTGCGCGCCCGTTGCGGCAACCGGGTGTCGGCTTCGCCCCAGCTTCCCGTTTCCGACGAGGAGCCGTTGATGGAGTCGTTCGATTTCCCGGAATTGGCCCGGATGGCTCCGCCATCGGCCGACCCCGATCTCTCCCCGCTTCCTGAAACCGGCTTGGCCCTGGTCCCGGCGCCTCCGTTCGACTCCTTCGTCACGGCTCAGCGTCCCTCGTTCCTGCCGCATTATTATCGCCCGCTCTTCTCGGTCGGCTCCGTGGACGACGTCGTCGTGCCCGAAACCGGGACCCTGGCGCTCCTGCTGACCGGCCTGTCGGCGCTTTTCATTCTCCGGTGGCGGGTCGGAAAATAGACGCGCGGGGGGGAGAATCCCCGATTCTCCCCCTGTCTCCCCTCCCATGCTATTCTGAAAAGAGGGAGGAATCCCCTCCCGCCCCGCTCTCCCTGGAGGGGCCAACCCCGGGAATTGTCGAGGTGCAGGTGATATGGAGATCCCCAGCTGTTACGCAGGCAAAATTCTGAATGTCGATCTCACGCAAGGTCAAATCCGCGAGGAGCGGCTCTCCGCCGAGGTCTACCGGCATTTCGTGGGGGCCAACGGGCTGGGTGTCCGCGTCCTCTATGAAAGGATGCAGGCAGGGACCGATCCCCTGGGGCCCGGAAACATCCTCGGGTTTGTCGTCGGGGGACTGACCGGGACGGCATCCCCCGGCAGCGGACGTCACATGCTGGTGACCAAGTCGCCGCTTACGGGCACCTGGGCCGAATCCAATTCGGGCGGGACCCTGGGGCCCGAGCTCAAGAGTGCGGGCTACGACGCCGTCTTCTTCACCGGGATTTCCTCCCGCCCGGTTTACCTTGATATCCGGGACGGAGCCGCCGAGTTGAGGGACGCCTCGGAGCTCTGGGGCCTCGACGCCTACGAGACGGAGGACCGGCTGCACGAATCGCTGCGGGATCCCGAGGTCAAAATCGCCTGCATCGGCCCGGCGGGAGAGTCCAGGTCGCTTTTGGCCGGCATCGTCAGCGAGCGGGGGCGGATCGCGGCGCGCAACGGCGTCGGCGCCGTCATGGGGTCGAAGAACCTCAAGGCGGTCGCGATCCGGGGTGGAGCGTGCGCCATCCGGCCCGCCGACCCGGAACAATTCGCCGCCGCGCTCGAAAAATTCCTGGCCATCATCGACACCAACGAATTTGCCCGGGCCCTCTCCCGGTCTGGGACCGGCAACAACATCAGCTTCCTGGTCGCCGTCGGGGACGCGCCCCTCAAGAACTGGCAGTTGAGCGGGCTCGACGCCCTCCCCACCATCTCGAACCTGGACAGCGGGAACATGGACAAGTACAAGGTGGGCAGCTACGGCTGCTATGCCTGCCCGATCACCTGCGGCGCCATCATCCGGCAGGGGGAGGGGCGCTACGCCATCAGGGACGAGATGCACCGCCCTGAATACCAGTCACTGGCCGCCCTGGGCGGGATGCTGATGAACGACAACCTGGAGTCGGTGATCAAGGCCAACGACCTCTGCAACCGCTACGGCATCGATACCGTCGGGGTCGGGGGCACGATCGCCATGGCGATGGAGTGCTACGAAAGGGGGCTGATCGGCAGGGAGGACACCGACGGGCTGGATCTCTCCTGGGGAAACGCCGACGCCATCGTCGAGCTGGTGGAAAAGATCGCCCGGCGGGATGGGTTCGGCGCGGTGCTGGCCGACGGGACCGGGAAGGCGGCCGAGAGGATCGGCAAGGGGGCCGAGCGGTACGCCATCGCCATCCGCGGCAAGAGCCTGGCCTACCACGACCCGCGGATATCCCCGGCGCTCGGCACGGCGAACATCGCCGACGCCAATCCCGCGCACCACATGGACAGCCAGATTTCCGGCATGCTGGCCCAGGGCGCCTCGATTGGAACGGACCCCGCGCTGCGGGCTTCCGGGCAGAGCCCGTTCGCGCTGCATGCCATCGGAAGCAGTTACCACCAGCTCCTGAACGCCGCCGGTCTCTGTTCTCTTTATACCGTGGCCACCGCTCCCCCTCCCATCGCCGACCTGATCGCCGGGGCCACTGGGTGGGATTTCGGGTGGGAGGAGGCCCTGCGGGCGGGGCGCCGGATCCTGACCTTGCGCCAGGCGTTCAACGCCCGGGAAGGACTCACCCCGGACAAGTTCGAGCTTCCCAAGCGGATCAGGTCCACCACGAAAACCGATCATGGGGCGCTGCGCGACGGGTACTTCGCCGAGATGAAGTGGGACGTCCGCTCCGGGAAGCCTTCCCCGGAATGCCTCGCCGAACTGGGGCTCGCCGAGCTGGTTTCCGACCTGTAAGCGGGCCGCCGGGGCTGTCGACAGCCCCGGCGGCGGTGTTTCAGCGCCACTTGTCCACCGAGGCGCTAGAAACGTGGCCGAAGTCACCCGCCTGCCAGAAGAGGTTGGTCCCCCCTCCCACCGACAGGATGTGGATGTTGTCCGGGCTGGCGATCTGCGGGATCATCTCCTCGCGCGGGAGCTTGAGCCAGGAAGCGTAAGGCTCCACCCCCCTCCTCCCGACCGGGTGGACGAAGTTCTGGACGCTGTAGAAATTATCCAGCCAGTCCCCGACGCTCACCTTCGTGTTCTTGTGGATCCACTCGATCAGCTGCTCCTTGGAGTCGAACCCCTCCCGCTCCTTGAGCTGGTGGATGATGGTGGGGTCCAACAGGAGCGTGGCGGGGGAGAAGGGGCTGACGAACTTGAGCCAGAACGGGATCTGCGCGTGGAACGGTTTGCCGAAGCTCTGGTCGGGGTGGATGAAGGCCCAGCCGTTGAAGGTGCTGACGACGCTCTCCCCCGGCTTGTAACCCAACTGCACGTGGAACGGCTTCCACCCCTCGGGGAGCTCCTCCTCGTTTTCGGGCATGCACAGGTTGTTGTAGTTGTAGTTGTTCCCCTGGCTTCCCATGTAGGTTTCCCCCGCCTTTCCCGCGGCCGCCAGGTTGATCGACATCAGGGTCCAGGCCCTTCCGATGACGCTGTTGGCCTGGTTGAACGGGCCGAGGGCGCCGATCCCCGCGTTCATCCTGAGTTCGTTCCGGATGGGTCCGTTGACCACCACCATGCGCGCGAACGATGTCGTCGAGGTGTACAGGGAGGGGACCCCCGTGGAGGCCAGGGCCAGGATCACGGGGAGGTGCTCCGGGCGGGCGCCCGCCATCACGGCGTTGACGGCCACCCTTTCCACGTCGTAGCTCCAGGCTTCGTGCGGGGAGGAGGGCTGCATTTTCCCCACCGGCTCGTCCGGGGCGTGGCTGGTCCCCTTGAGCATTTCGGCCACGCGGGCCTCGGTCGGCAGCACGATGGGGAGACCGTCGGTCCATTGGTTTTCCAGGAAAAGGCGGTGCAGGTTCTCCTCCGTGTCGGGGGGCACCATCCTGGGGGTGGGCCTTTCGATGAATCCTTTTTTGGAGTCCTCGGCGCTGAGGGGGAGGGTGAGGGCGGCGATGATCTCATCGAGGACGGGCTTGCCCGTCAGCGGGTCGTTCCCCTGGAGGAACTTGCGGCAGGCGGCCGCCGGGATGCCCGTGATCGGGTGTGGTACGAAGGTGAAGCGCAGGTTGGGCATCCCCTTCTTGAAGGTGTAGGTTTTGACGAGTTCCTCGAACACCCGGGTGACGACCGGGGCGGTGGGGATTCCAAGCTTTTCGACTGTCCAGCTGTGGCCGACGACCGACGGCGAACAGGAGCTTCAATGCCCGATCCCCATGATCATGCCGTGCCCCTTCTCCTTGATCTCCGCCCAGAGCGCGGGGTCGTCGTCGAAATAGGTGCCTATCTTGGTCCGGACCACCCAGGTGGTCGCGGGGTACCTGGAGCTCAGCAGGTCGCGCATCTCGGTGAAGAACTGGTGGGTGTCGGTGAACCCGATGTCCACGATGTAGATGGTTTTCCCCTCGAGGCTGTCGATGCGGGGGGCCATGGGGACACGCGCGATCGCGGGGGGCTGCCCCAGCGGGTTGTGCACGGTGATTTTCGGCTCCCGGTCCCTGCCGGCGCCGGATAACACAACGGCGGCGACGAAGCCCAGGACCAGCAGCAGGCTCAATCCTCTTTTCATTGCCAACTCCTTTCGGTTCCGGGGCGCCTGGATGTTCGTGGTTCCCCTACTGTAGCAACCGCGCCGGCGTCAGCGGTCGCGGGTGTTCGTTCTGCGGCTGTATGCGAGGAGAGCCGCGTCGGTTAAAAAGCGGGGGAGGACGCGCCCCAGGGCCGCCGTCATTCGGTAGGTCCATCCGGGGAAGACGACGGCGTGGTTGCGCCCGAGCGCCCGGAGCGAAGCGTCGACCACTTCCTCGGCCGTCATCCAGAGCGGCCGAGGGATGGCGGCGGCGACCATCCCGGCCGCCTCGTGAAACCCGGAGCGGGTGAATCCGGGACAGAGCGCCTGTACGCGTACCGGGGAACCGATGCCTCGGAGCTCCAGGTGGAGGCCCGCGGTGAAGTGGATGATCCAGGCCTTGGTCGCTCCATAGGCGACGGCGCCCGGGACATGGAAGCAGCCGGATATCGAAGCGACATTGATGACGCCCCCCCGCCCCGCCGGCACCATCTTTTCCAGGGCGGCCCGGGTGAGCCGCTGGACACAGAGGACATGGAGACGGTGCATCCGGTCGAGCGTCCGCGCGTCCGTTTCCCAGAACCGGCCCGGAGCTCCGAACCCGGCGTTGTTGACCAGCAGTGCGGGACCGGGTTCGGCGGCGATGCGGACAGCGACGCGCTCGATCTCCCCGTCCAGGGCGAGATCGGCCCCGAGGGCTTCGGCGGGGGCCAGCTCGCGGGCTAGAGATTCCAAACGGTCCGTACGGCGTGCCACCAGGACCAGGCGGTATCCTTCCCTGTGGAGGCGCCGGGCGAACGCCTCCCCGATGCCGCTGGAAGCTCCGGTGACGATGGCCGTATGTTCCTTCATGCTGCGCCTTACCGCCCGGTCCGGGAGGCCGACCAGGTGCGTTTGCTCCCTCCGTCATTCACGGTCCCCTCCATCGCATCCCCCGCGATGCGTCCCTCGTAGGAAGCGGCGCCGGCACGGAAGGAGATCCGGTCCCCCAGGATCTGCCCGACCGCAATCGGGAGACCGGGCCGCACCGTCCCTTCGATCTTTTGGAAGTTCTGGACGATGCGCAGCTCGGAGGGCGCGCCCCCGTCCCGGAGGGCCCAGACCCCGTCCGCCCGGGCGGGGACGATCCAGAGATAGGCTTCCCGGTCGGCGACCAGGATGGTTTCATCGGGGGCCCATTCCGCCATGTGGAAGGCGTGGGAAATCACCCGGGTGCCGGGGGCGAGTCCCAGGAGGGTGGGACGCAGCCGGAGGTTCAGGTCCGGGAGCAGGTACATGGTGATGACGGTGGCCCGGCCGAGGTCGCTCGCGAAAATGTCGGCGGTAACGAAACGGGCCCGGTCCGCCACCCCGGCCGTTTCCGCCTTGTGCCTCGACAGTTCCGTCAGGTCCGGGTTGTATTCAATCCCCAGCGCGCGGGCTCCGCGCCGGGCGGCGGCGATGACGATGCGTCCGTCCCCCGAGCCCAGGTCGATGACGTAGTCGTCGGACGTCACCCTGGCGGCATCGAGCATCGCCTCGATGAAGTCCTCGGGGGTCGGCACCCAGATGACGTCCTTCCCCTGCTGCCCTACGACGGGACGGTAATCTTCAGCCGCCGTCGGCCGGGCGGCCGGAAGGAGCAGGAGGATGGCGAGCAGGCAGATTCCCTTTTTCATTTACGGTCTCCTTGTTCAGCACCTTGAGGCGACCCAGCCGCTGCCGCACAGGTTGAAGCATTCGCCGCAGGCCCGGCAGGTGAGTTCCGACCCCTCGACGAGGGCCGGGCGCCGGTCGACCCCCCGCCCCTCGAAGTAGATCCGGTTCTCTCCCTTGATTTCGGAACAGTACCGGAGGCAGAGGCCGCAGAGGCTGCAGTCGGTCGTACCTGTCTTGAAGCGGGACCCGGTGACCCCGTACTCCTCGGCGTATGCCTGCGAGGAGGGCCAGAGGAGTTCGATGACCATCCTGCGGACGCGCTTCACTTCTTCCGTGTCGGTCCGGACGAGGAGGCCCTCTTCCACGGGGTAGACGCAGGAGGCCACCAGCCTTTTGCGCCCCCACGAGGTTTCGATGTGCACCATGCACATGCGACATGCGCCGTACGGCTGCATCCGGGTGTCGTGGCACAGGGTGGGGATTTTGATGCCGACCGATTGGGCCGCCTCGAGGATAGTGGCCCCCTCCTCGACTTCAACGGTGCGACCGTCGATTTCCAGGGTTACATTCTTCATGGTGACCTCGCGCTACACTTGTTTTCCGGCCGGAGGCGGAGTGCCCGCGTACTCCCCGCGGAAATATTTGAGTGTGCTCAGGACGGGGAAAGGGGCCGACTGCGCCAGGGCCAGTCCTTCACGTCCGCTGCCTGCCGTGGTCACACTCGGGCCCGCCTCCTCGAGGGTGCGGCGGCAGGCGTCCGCGAAAAGATCCTCGTCGTCCATGATCAGCACATCGAGAGGTCTTTCCGCCGGCATGCGCCGGCCTCCGGTTTTCTGGTGTCCATAGGCTACCTCTGTGAGAGAAGAAATACTATTCCAATCGGGCCGGGGAGTGCGCCCAATTTTCTGTCCATCTTCCGATACACTACCACACCCTTTTCCATTCCATGTCCACCCATTATCCGATCCGGGAGAAAGCGGGACGGGACAATGGGTGGCACTTTTTGTACCACTGCGGGTGCGGGCGGGAGGAAGAAGAAGGATGCGGAAAGGGAAGGAAAGCACCGGAGGGGGACCGTTCGATCCCCCTCCGGTGCGAGGGCTTGCGTTCAGGCGGACGTGTCAAGAGGACCTGTCCGCCTAGGGAATCATTGGGACGCTTCCAGGGCGCTGATGATCTGCTTGGCCACCTCGACCTGCTCGGGCTTCTGTCCCAGTTCGAGGTATTTCTTCAGGGACGAGATGGCTTCCGGAATGGTCTTCAAATTTCCTGAGAGACTCATGCCCAGCTGGTAATACGATTCGGCGTAACCCGGGTCCGCCTCGATCGAGCGCCTGAACGCTGCGACGGCGTTATCAATGTCCCCGGTGTTGACCATGGTGACCCCGAGGTTGTAGAAATTCTGGGCCGCGGCCATCGGATCCAGTTCCGCCGCCTTCTTGAACATCTCCTGGGATTCTTCCGCCCTTCCCATCTGGCTCAGGATAACGCCCTTGTTGGTATAAAAGGAGGGGTCTTCCGGGTGGAGCTCGATGGCCTTGTTGTAGGAGTCCAGCGCTTCCTCCTTCCTGTCCAGCTTCAGGAGGCAGTCGCCGATGCGGGCCATGATGCCGGGCTGCTTGGGGTCGATTTCGAGGGCGGCCTGAAATTCCGCCAGGGCTTCCGCGTACTGGCCGGCGTCGAAGAATGTCACTCCCTGGTTGAACTTGGCCTGGACCTCGGCCGAGAATTTCATCCGCTTCTGCTGCTCTTCGTACTTCTTCATGTACTCGGCCTTGTCGGCATCGGACATCTCAAACGGCAGCTTCCGGTCCTTTCCCGGTGTGAGCTGGAAGTCGACCGCTTTTTCCTCCCCCATTTCGGCCCGGACATTTTCCTGGTACGCCGGCTGGAAGCCGTCTTTCCGGACGATGACGCGGTAGACGCCCGACTGGAGGCCCAGCAGGTGGAAATACTCCCCCTTCTTGTTGGTCTTCGTCTCGAACACCCGGTAGATGTCCGTTCCCTCGATTTTTATCTTCGCCCCTTCAACGGGCTGACCGTTTTCGTCGGTCACCTTTCCCTTGACCGCGCGGCTCTGCGCCATTCCGGGAGAGGTCCATACCATCAATAACCCCAGCAAAAGGGCGGACGACACGAACACCTTCGGTGGAAATAGTCTCATGCTGCCTCCTGATCATTTATGCAAAAAAGCCCAAATATCCGGTACGCCGTAATTTTATGGCGGCGGGGGCTTGCTTGTCAATCCAACCTGCTCCATGAGGTCTCTCGGGGGAAGGATCGGCGGACGGCGCACAGCACCGGACCTCAATTCCGCAGCGGGAGGCGGGGGGTCAATTTTCCACCTTGCAAAGATTAGGGTGGCGCCCCCGTTCCTTCTTCCGGGCGAAGGCGCGATACTTCAGGTTGGCCTGGCTCTCTCCCGCATAGACCTCTTTCAGGTTGTCTTCGGTCGTTGCCGTGAGTATTCCCTCGGTGATTGGTTGCGCCGCTTCCCAGAACCTAGACCGTCCGGCGCCTTCGCCAACCGCAAATCGTTAGCCGATCAGGCGCGCGGGAGCCAGGTCGGCGGCCGCCGGGTGAGCGCTCCCCCCGGTGGTGATCCATTCCGCCGCCAGGCGGCCGATGAAGGGGGCGCAGGTGATGCCGTGGCCGCCGAGCCCGGCGACCCAGAAGAGCCCCTCCAGGCGCGGGTCGGCGCCGATGACGAAGAGGTCGTCCGGCACGAAGGTGCGCATCCCCGCCCAGGAGCGGGCGATCCGGGTGTCGGCGAGCCCCGGGAGCCAATGGGCGGCCTTGGCGGCGGTCTTTTCCAGTTCGGCGGGATCGCTGACCGCCCCCTGCTCGGGCGCCACCTTCACCGCGTCGCACCCGCACAGGAGGAGCCCGCCGCTTTCCGGCCGAAAATAGAACTCCTCCCCCACGATCCACACGACGGGCCAGCGGGGGTCCACCTCGCGCAGCGGGGCGGTCACCATGAGGTGGCGGCGGTAGGGGGTGAATGGAAGTGCGTAGGGACCGAAGAGGTGCGCGGCCGCCGCCCACCCCCCGTTGGCGATCACGACCTTGTCCGCCGCGATGAACCCTTCGGCGGTCTCCACCCCCTCGAGCCGGCCGGCGGCGACCCTCAGTCCCAGGAACTCGCGTCCGAGGAGGAGCTCCGCCCCTTGCCGGCAGGCGCCGCGGATAAAGCCCTGCAGGATGGCGTGCACGTCCATCACCCCGTCATCGGCCTTGTGGGTGACGCGGGTAAGTCCCGGGGCCAGGATCGGGATCCGGTTGTACATCACGGAATGGTCCACCGGCACCTGCCCGTTTTCGGGATTCTCCTCGCACCACGAATCGAGCGTCGCGACGTGCCCCCCGCCGGCGGCGAGATAGACCCCTGTCCTTTCGACCAGCGGTTCGGTTGAGAACCCTTCCGGGGGGCGCAGGTAAAATTCCGCGGAGGTGCAGGCGATCCGGTTCAGCAGGGGATCGGGGATCATCGTGCGCAGGATGGCGGCATTGCGGCCCGTCGACTGGGTTCCGGCGATCTTTTCCTTTTCGAGCAGGCAGAGGTTGCGCCGGCCCCTCTCCGCCAGGAAGTAGGCGGTAGCGGCTCCCGCCATGCCGGCGCCGATAATCACAATCCGATCGTTGCTCATCGTGGACTCCCGCTGTCGTTTTTCCGCTCCGGCGCGACCGGTGCCTCGGTTTCCGGAATCGGGCATAATACCATAACAGACGGCTTGGGGAGCGCGACCGGGGCACATTCCATTCTCTGGGGCCGGGGCCCCGGCGGGCGAAGAATCGCTGACCCGTGGGGAGTCCGCTGCTACAATAAGAACATGGACGTTCTGGGAGGGTTTCTCGAACATTTCGGCATCGCGCGCGACGGCCCCCCGCGGCGGGTCTTGGGGGAGACAACCGCCGCTTTCGCCCGGCTCCCCTACGAGAATCTCACCAAGATCATCAAGTACGCCGGGTGCGGGATTCCCGAAAGGGCGCGCCGCGCGCCCGGGGAGGTCCTGGCCGATCACAAGGCTTGGGGGGCGGGGGGCACCTGCTTCGCCCTGACTTCGACCCTCCTCCACCTGGTGCGCGCCCTCGGCTGGGAGGCCGAGCCCATCCTGGCCGACCGCCCCTACGGGCCCGATACCCACTGCGCTCTCCTGGTGCGGATCGACGGGGTCCCCCACCTCCTCGACCCGGGCTACCTGGTCGTCGAGCCTATTCCGCTCGGGTTCGCCGGGGAGCGGGAATGCGCAACGGGGTGCCGCCCCCTGGTGCTCTCGGCCGACCCCGCGGGGGGGCGGATCGATCTGTCCACGGTGCGCCGCGGCGCACGGACCCTGCGCCTGACCTACAAGACCGCGCCCGCGCCGCGCATGCATTTCCATCGGGCCTGGGACGCTTCCTTCGGCTGGGAGATGATGCGCTACCCCCTGCTCGCGCGCGCGACGGAGTCCGGGCAGGTCTATGTGCGCGGGTCGATGCTGCAGGTCACCCGAGGCGAAGCGACCGGGCGCACCCGGGTGCCGGAGGGGGAGTGGGTGGCCCGCATCGCCGCCGAGTTCCGGATGGCGCCGGCGGTGATTGCGCGGGCGCTGGCGATTGTCGGGGAGCGGGGGTGACGCCATGGCCCAGCCTCGGGACGTCGACCCGGTCAAGCTTTTCGTCGCCATTTTGTGGGCAGGGGAGGCGGCGCTCGGCGCGGCGCTTGAGCGTTTGCGCGTCCGGTGGGGGGCGATCGATTTCGCCGGGGCGGACCGCCCCTTCGATCTGACCGGTTACTACGAGCCGGAGATGGGGCCGGGTCTCAGGCGCCGCCTGGTGTCCTTCGAGCCGCTGGTTCCCCCCGGCCGGCTGGTGGAGGCCAAGCACGAATCGAACGCCGTCGAGGCGGAACTGGCTGCGGGGAGAGGGAGGCGGGTGAACCTGGACGTGGGGTACCTGGACCTCCACAAGATCGTCCTGGGCAGCTTCAAGGGGGCGGGCCAGAAGCTCTACCTCGCCGACGGCGTCTGGGCCGACCTGGTTGCCCGCTACCGCGCCGGCCGTTACCAGCCTTTCGAGTGGACCTTCCCCGACTTCAGCGACGGCCGCTACGACGGGGACCTGGCGGAGATCCGCGCGCGCTACCGCCGGCAGCTGGCGGCTCTCGGCCGCCGGCGGACATCTCCGCCTTGACAATGCGTGGCGCCGATGGGCGAGAACGGGGCCGGGAATGTGCCACCGCTGCATTATCCCGGCTGACGTGCGGCCCGCCCTGTGCTATGCTCGCACTCTAAAATTGAAGGAGAACAGGTCATGACCGATAACAAGATCACTCTGCCGGAATCTGAAATTCCCACGCACTTTTACAATATCCAGGCTGATTTTCCGACCCCGTTGCCCCCGGCGCTCCATCCCGTCACCCGGAAGCCCGTCGGCCCCGCGGACCTGGCCCCGATCTTCCCCATGGGCCTGATCCAGCAGGAGGTCTCGCTCGAGCCCACGGTGGAAATCCCCGACCAGGTGAGGGACATTTACCGCCTCTACCGTCCGAGCCCGGTCTACCGCGCGCGCGCCCTCGAAGCGGCGCTGGACACACCGGCGCATATCTACTACAAGTCGGAGCATGTCAGCCCGGTGGGGAGCCACAAGCTCAACACGGCCCTCATGCAGGCCTGGGTCAACAAGCAGGAGGGGGTCAAGCGGCTGTCCACCGAGACTGGCGCCGGGCAGTGGGGGTGCGCGCTGGCGTGCGCCTGCAAGCTGATGGACCTCGAATGCATGGTCTACATGGTGCGCGTCAGCTACGATCAGAAGCCGTACCGCCGGATCATGGTCAACACCTACGGCGGGAACATCGTCGCCAGTCCCTCCGAACTGACGGAGGCCGGCCGCCGGGCCCTGGCCGAAAACCCCGATTCCCCCGGAAGCCTCGGCCTGGCCATTTCCGAGGCGGTCGAGGACGCCATCAAGCGGGACGATACCAAGTACGCCCTGGGGAGCGTGCTGAACCATGTCCTGCTCCACCAGACCATCATCGGCCTGGAAGCGATGAAGCAGATGGAAATGGCGGGGGAATATCCCGATTACGTGATCGGGTGCCACGGCGGCGGGAGCAATTTCGCCGGCCTGGCGTTCCCCTTCCTCAAGGGCCGCCTGAAAGGGACGGAATCGAAGTTGAGGGTGATCGCCGTGGAACCGCTCTCCTGCCCCACCCTGACCAAGGGGACGCGCGAGTACGACTTCGGCGACGTGGCGGGGAACACCCCGCTGCTGATGATGCACACGCTGGGGCACAAATTCATCCCTCCCCCGGTTCACACCGGTGGATTGCGCTACCACGGTTCCGCCCCCCTGGTGAGCCACCTGCTGGCCGGGAAGTTCATCGAGGCGGAAGCCTACAGCCAGGAGGACTGTTTCGCGAGCGCCATCCGCTTTGCCCAGTGCGAGGGGACCATTCCCGCGCCCGAAAGCGCCCACGCCATCCACAGCGCCATCGTGCACGCGCTGGAGGCGCGCGAAGCCGGGGAAAAGAAGGTCATTCTCTTCAACCTCTCCGGCCATGGGCACTTCGACATGGCGGCCTACGAAAAATACCTCAGTGGCAAGATGGGTTTGGATGCGTAAGGATCTTCGGATCCGGCGGGTCCGGGCCGCCGGCCCGGACCCGCGCTTTTCCCGGGCCGCGCCATTCCGTTTTTCAGCCGTTGCCGTCCTGGCCCCCCTCCTGCTGGCCCCCCCTTTTTTCGACGCCGCCCTGATGGGCGCCGGGAATCCTCCCGACGAGGAGGTGGTGGTGACGGCCAACGCTTACCCGGTCCCGTTCGGGAACCTGTCGCGGACGGTGTCCGTCCTGACCCGCGAGGATATCGCCGAACTCCCGGTTCACTCCATCCCCGACATCCTGGCGCACGCCGGCGCCGACATCGGCTCCCGCGCCCCCTCCGGCATGCAGGCGGACATCCGGCTGCGCGGGTCCTCGTTTTCCCAGGTCCTGGTCCTGGTCGACGGGGTGCGGCTCAACGATTCGCAGACGGGGCACCATAACGCCGACATCCCCATCCCCATGGAGGAGATCGAGCGGATCGAGGTCCTGCTCGGTCCCGGTTCCTCGATCTACGGGGCGGACGCCTTCGGCGGCACCGTCAACATCATCACGCGCGCCCCGGATCCGGGGGTGCGCGCGACCGTCGGCGCCGGAGCGCACGGGTTCGCCGGGGGCTCCTTCTCCGCCGGCATTGAAAAGGGCGCGCTCCGGCAGGCGCTCGGCGTCGCCTTCAGCCGCTCCTCGGGATTCCGCCCCGACCGTGATTTTCACGGCGTGACCCTTTCCGCCCGTTCGCGGATCGGGGACGCCACGACCCTGGCGGTGTCGCACGCCGACCGTGAATTCGGCGCCGAAGGGTTTTACGGGCCGGCCCCTTCCAGGGAATGGACGAACCAGACCCTGGTCTCCCTCTCCCGCAGCCACCAGGCGGCATCGGGCGTCCGAGCCGACGTCCGGGGCTGGTACCGGACGCACGGGGACCGCTTCCTGTACGATGTCCGCACTCCCGGTCTCTTCGAGAGCCGCCACCGCACGCACGCCACCGGGGTATCGGCCCGGGCGCTCAAGCCGCTGGGCGACTCGGCCGCCCTCACGCTGGGGGGCGAGGCGGGCGCGGACTGGATCGCCTCGACGAGCCTCGGGGACCACTCCTTTGCGTGGACGAGCCTGTTCGCCGAACTCGGATGGAGCGCGGGGAAGCGGGCGTTCCTCTACCCGGGGATCCGCGTCGACCGTTATTCCCGTTTCGGCTCCGCCCTGAGCCCCTCCCTCAGCGGCGGCCTGTGGGTCACCAAGCGCATCCGGCTTCGTTCCTCCATCGGCCGGGCGTTCCGGATCCCCACCTTCACCGAGCTCTATTACCGCGACCCGAATCACGAAGCGAGCCCCAGGCTCGGGCCCGAGCGGGCCTGGTCGGCCGAACTGGTCGCCGATTTCATTCCCGCCGACGGCTGGCTCGGGACCCTCGCCCTCTTCTCGCGCCGGGAGCGGGACGTCATCGATTGGGTCCGCCCCTCGCCCGGGGAGAAATGGCGCACCGCCAACATCCGCCGCCTCCGGACCGACGGGGTGGAAGTCGGGCTCAGGCACTCCCCGGGCCCGCGGGCGGGGGTGGAGACGCGCCTCGCTCTGCTCGCATCCGGCGCGAGCTCCGTGGATTACGTCTCCAAGTACGTGCTCGATTACGCGCGCGTCGCCTGGTCCTCCTCCGCTCATTTCTCCCTTCCGCTCGGGATCCGGTCCCGGCATTCCCTCATTTACAAACGGCGCGCGGACGGCCGCGCGTACTGGATCCTCGACGGCGCGCTGTCCCGTTCATTTCCCCGTTTCACCCTCGGGATCGAGGGGACCAACCTGCTCGACGGCGCCTACCAGGAGATCCGGGGGGTCGACATGCCCGGACGGTGGCTGGGCGTCACCCTGCGCACTCCCTAGCCCGCCGCCGCGGCTGGGCCTTGCATTCCCCCGAGGCGCGATAGTATTGTGATGACGGGGAATCATCCAAATACGACAATTGCCGCGCGGGTGTGCGCGCCGGACGCGATCCGGCCGCGGCGTGCGCCTGCTGCGGCGCATAGGGAGGACCAAAAATCATGGATATTTCGTCACCAGGGGACGCTGCGCAGGCGTCGGAGCCGAAGCGCATGACCAAGGAGGAATTGCTGGCCAAGGCCTACAAGCCGGCCGAGGATGCCATGAAGCTGCATCCTTATTACAAGGGGAAGCTGGAGACCTCGCCGAAGTGCTGCATCCGCGACTTCGACGACTTCGCCATCTGGTACACCCCGGGCGTGGCCGAGGTTTGCAAGGATATCCATGCAAATCCCGCAAAAGTGTACGAGCACACGAACAAGGGGAACATGGTGGCGGTGGTGAGTGACGGCACCCGGGTCCTGGGCCTGGGCGACATCGGTCCGGAAGCGGGCCTCCCCGTCATGGAAGGGAAGGGGGTCCTGTTCAAGTACCTGGGCGGGGTGGACGCGTTCCCGATCTGCCTTGACACCAAGGACCCCAAGGAGATTATCCGCACGGTGGAGGTGCTGCAACCCTCCTTCGGGGGGATCAACCTCGAGGACATCTCCCAGCCCAAGTGTTTCGAGATCCTGGCGGAACTGCGTCGGCGCTGCCGGATCCCGGTGTGGCACGACGATCAGCAGGGGACGGCGACCGTGTGCCTGGCCGGGCTGATCAACGCGCTGAAGATCGTCGGCAAGCGGATCGAGGATGTCAAGATCACCCTGGTCGGGTCCGGGGCGGCGAATATCCGCATCGGGGCGCTCTACATGGCCTACGGCGCCAAGCCCGGGAACCTGATTTACGTGGACAGCAAAGGCACGCTGCACAAGGGGCGCACGGAGCTCCGGGGGGTCTACCGGGAAAAATGGGAGATGTGCCAGATCACCAACCGCGACCAGCTGGTCGGCGGGGTAGCGGAAGCGATCGCCGGGGCCGACGTGCTCTCGGCCGCCTCCACCCCCGGGCCGGACACCCTCCGGAAGGAGTGGGTCGCCAGCATGGCCAAGGACGCCATCGTGTTCATCACCGCGAACCCGATCCCGGAGATGTGGCCGTGGGACGCCCATGAGGCGGGCGCCCGCGTGGTGGGCACCGGGAGAAGCGACTTCCCCAACCAGATCAACAATTCACTCGGGTTCCCGGGGATCTTCCGCGGCGCCCTCGACGTGGCCGCCACGACCATTACCGACGGGATGTGCATCGCCGCGGCCACCGAATTGGCCAAGTGCGCCGAGGACCGGGGTCTCCGGGCCGATTCCATCATCCCCAAGATGGACGAGCCCAACGTCTTCATCCGGGAAGCGGTGGCTGTCGGTATGAAGGCGATCGAGCAGGGGGTTGCCCGCAAGGTCCTGACGCGTGACCAGCTCTACCGGCAGGCCGAGCTCATGATCAGCCGCGCCCGCAGGGAGACCGAGGTCAAGATGAAGGAGGGGATCATCAGTCCGGTGGTTGACCGGTAGCGGAGCCGGGCCGGCCGCCCGCGCGGGCTAATCCTCCGCGGGCGGCCAAGGAGCGGGTCCTAGGTGAAGGTGATCTTGGGCGCTTTGCGCTCCGGGGCACGGAAGAACCTGACGTCCGGATACCCCAGCATCAGGGCGTAGTGGTGGGGATAGCCGTCGGGCACCCCCACGGCCGCCCTGGTTTCCGGGGAGTTGGCCATGGCTCCCTGGAGCAGGCCGGCCCAGCAGGTCCCCAGTCCCAGGACGGGGGCATAGAGGTCGAGGTGGGCCTGGGCGATCACCACGTCGGCCGAACCGGTCGCCACCTCCGCCGGGGCCATGGCGACGACCAGCACTGGAGCGCCCCGGAGCACCGTGTCCTGCCCCGCGTCCCAGGCGGCGATGGTGGGGAGCAGGTAGGGGGCGGCGGCGACGGCGCGCGGGTCCTTTGCGAGCTTGCGGATCCAGTCCACCGTGAGCGCCCCGATTTTCCGGAGCCGGCCCCGGTCGCCGATCACTAGCCACTCCACCCCCTGCCGGTTGCCGCCGGAGGGCGCGTAGCGCGCCGTCTCGATCAGCTTCCGAATCGTCTCCCGTTCCACCGGCTTGTCGGCAAAGTGCCGGATCGACCGGCGCGAGCGCAGGAATTGCGCCGCCTGGGCCTCGCTGAGGCGGAGGTCGTCCCGCAGCGCCGGGGACCCCGCCGCCGGGATGCGCTCGTGGCGGAGCGCATCGTGGGGGCAGACGGCTACGCAGTGGCCGCACTCCGTGCACCCTTCCTCCCGGCCGGGCTTGATGCGGGGGAATCCGTCCCCCGGAAGCTCGATGATGGCCGCCGGGCATTCCCGCGCGCAGAAGCCGTCCTTCCGGCACCTGCCTTCGTCGATCGTTATGAGCCCCATGCTGTTGGTTGTCTCCCTTCTGCCGATGTGATACCAGGCCCTTTTTCCGTGAAGCCCCGGGCGGGCGCTTTTCGGCACAGGATAGTGGGCCGTGAAGCCGTTGTCAAACCGTCGCACCCCTTTCGGCCGAGTTTTTCCTTTAAGGGGAGCGGAGCCGGCGACCGATTGAGGGGACATGAACAGAAGAACCCGGATGCGCTTTAAAACGGACCTTACGGTGAATGTGACCTGTGCGGAGCTTCCCGGCTCCCCGGTCCGTGCGCGCCTGGCGGATCTTTCGGTTCACGGCCTCAGCCTCATCCTGCAAGAAAGTCTCCCCGAGGGCACCCTCGTCAGGGTGGATTGGGGCGATGTCACCTTCACCGGGGAATTGATGTATTGCAAACCGCAGGCCGGGGATTATGTCATCGGGCTGAAGGTGGAAGACCCGGTCTACGAGACGGCGCGCAAGTGCGTCATGCAATAGGAACTTTTCGGCTCGCGGGCTTTGCCGCGGGGCGAAACAAGGTTCCATGTCGGGCGTATTTTCAAGCGTTGACCGTTGGGCGCCCGGCATTGATGCCATAGCCGCATCGGACGAAAACCATCCCCGGACGATTGCCCGCGATCCTGCGTGTTTTCAGTGCAAGATGTTTGTTTGCAATAATATGCCCTGGTCCGTCCCCATTTTTTGGAGGTTGCGATGATTGAGAGATCCCGTCGACCGGTGATCGTGGCGGCGCTTGCCCTGGCCTGGATGCTGCCCCGGACGTCGCTTTTCGCCCAGCCCGGACCGGAGCGTTTTTCCTTTTTCGGGACCGAGGGGGCGGCAACGGGAGGCGGCGCCAACCCCTTGCGGATTTTCAGTGCGCGCCCCGTTCCCACCCCGGTGCTGGAGAACTCCCCCCGGATCGAGAGCCTGATCCGCGGCGGGGGGCTCGAGCTGACCCTGTCCGACGCGCTCGCGCTGGCGCTCGAGAACAATCTCGACATCGCGGTGCAGCGCTTCGTCCCGGAGTACTCCGCAACCGACCTGCTGCGGAGCCGGGCGGGGCAGTCGCCGCGCGGGTTTACGGGGGGGTCGACCCCCGGGGGACTGACCTCGGGCGCCCTGGGCGCCGGGATCAGCGGATCGGGCGCCGGGTCCGGGGTAGGGAGCGCCGGGGGGATCACCGGCGGCGGCGGGTCGGTTCAGGTCGGCTCCGCGGGGAATTTCGATCCCACCCTGAGCGTGAATTTCAGCTACGACCACGTGACCTCGCCCCTGAATTCGAGCGTCGTTTCCGGGATCTACAACGTGACCGGGAAGAACACGGCTTTCAGCGCCAGCTACGCGCAGCTCTTCGGCCTGGGCACCAGCTATTCCCTGACCCTGACGGGCCAGCGCCAGAGTTCGACGCAGCGCAACCTGCTCTACAACCCCGCCTCCGTCACCCGCTTCGCGGTGGGGGTCAACCAGCCGCTCCTGAACGGGTTCGGACGGCTCCCCAACGAGCGCTACATCATGGTGGCCCGCAACAACACCCGGGTGGCCGAAAACGTGTTCCGGCTCCAGCTGATCAGCACCGTGGTGGCGGTGGAGAACGCCTACTGGGACCTGGCCGCCCTCGAGGAGAGCGTGAAGGTGGCGGAGCAATCCCTGGCGGTGGCGCGACAGCTGCTCGCAGACAACCGGATCCGGCTGGATGTCGGCACCATGTCCCCGCTTGACGTGACCGCCGCGGAATCGGAAGTGGCCGCCCGTATGCGCGACCTGACCGTGGCCCGGACGAACCTCCGGTTCCAGGAGGCCACCCTCAAGAACATGCTGGCGACCAGGGTGACCCCGGAACTGGACGCCGCCCGGATCGTGCTCCTCGACCGCATGCCGCAGCCGGGCGATCCGGACATCCCCGAGGTGGGGGAGGCGCTCGCCGTCGCCCTCGAGAAGCGGCTCGAACTCGAGCAGGCGGACATCAACCTCAAAAACCAGGATATCTCGGTCCGCTTCACCCGGAATGCGCTCAAGCCCAGCCTGGCCGTTTTCGGTTTTTACGCCGGCGCCGGACTCCAGGGGACCTCGGAGGAGTCGGAATCGGGGATCTTCGACGCCTTTTCCCAGAGCATGCGGGGGACCTATCCCGAATACGCCGGGGGGTTCAGCCTGAACATCCCGCTGCGCAACCGGGCGGCGCAGGCGGACAACCTCCGCTCGCAGCTCGAGCGCAACCAGCTGCTGATCAGCCGGCAGCGCTCCCGCAATTCGATCGAACTGGAGGTGCGCAAAGCCATCATCGGGCTGATCCAGGGGAAGGCACAGGTCGAGGCCGCGCGGAAGGCGACCGAGCTGGCGCGCCGGATCTGGGAGGGGGAGAAGATCCGGCTGGAGGAGGGGGCGTCCACCTCCTACCAGGTGATTTTGCGGGAGCGGGATTTCACCGCGGCCCGGCAGGCGGAGGTCGCCGCGCAGGCCGCCTGGGTGAAGGCGATGGTGGAGATGGACCGCGCCCGCGGCCTGGTGCTGGACCGAAACGGGATAGAATACGCCGAGGCGCTGCGCGGCGAACTCTCCCGGAATCCGGTGACCCCCTTTAGCCCCGACGGCGCGCGGGAGGTGGAGTGATGGCGGCGGCGCTGCGCCTCTTCGGCCGTCCGGCGCGGGCGGCCCTGCTGCTGTGTGTCTTCGCCGCAGCCGCCGGGGCGCAGGAGCCCGCGCGCGGTCTCGCGCGCAACCCGGAGTGGTTCCCGCGGGTCTACCGGCCCTACGTCATGCGGCCGCTCCCGGAACCGGATCTCTCCAACCCTGACGGGCTGCTGTCGTCCGCGGCGGGAAAAACGCTGCGCCTTTCCCTGGGTCGGCTCGAAACCGCCGTCAGGGAAAACAACCTGGACATCCTGTTCTCCAAAAACGCGGCCCGGTACGCCGAGACGGACCTGTTGCGGGTCAAGGGGGGCGGCGCCCCCCGCGGCGGAGCGGGAGTGCAGATCCCCAGCGGCCTTTTCGCGGGCGCCATCGGCGCCGGGGTCGGGGGGGCCGGGGGACTGGGCGGATTCGGGGGGGCGGGAGGGATCACGGGGGGCGCCCGCCAGGTGTTCGGGTTCCCGCGCGGAAGCTACGACCCGACCCTGGCCCTCGGGTTCAGCGTCGATCGCACGACCAGCCCGCTCAACTCGATCGTCGTCTCCGGCATCCCCGAGGTTTCGACCCGCTCGACCGCCCTGCTGGCGCGCTATTCGCAGGCCTTCACCACGGGGAGCAGTCTCAGCGTCTCCTTCAACAACATGCGCCAGAGTTCGACCCAGCGTTTCCTCCTCTACAATCCCGCTGTCGTTTCCCAGCTGTCCGTCAGCGTGACGCAGCAGTTGCTGAGCGGGTTCGGCAGGAAAATCGGCCGACGCTTCCTGGACGTGGTCAAAAACTCGGAGACAGTCATGAAGGAGGGAGTGCGGCTCCAGGTCAGCACCACCCTGGCCCGGGCGCAGGGGGCTTACTGGGACCTCGTCGCCGCCCGGGAGAGCCTTGGGGTCGCCGAGCAGTCCCTGGCCGTGGCCGAGCAGCTGCTCGAGGACACGAGGATCAAGGACGAGTTCGGGACCATGTCGGGGCTCGACGTGGTGACGGCCGAAAGCGAGGTCGCCGCCCGCCGGCGGGACCTGGTAAAGGCCCGCGCGACGCTTGAAATACGCGAAATGGACCTGAAGAACCTGATCAGCCGGGACCCGGGCCAATGGGACGCGGTGCGCATCGAGCCGGCCGACGGCCTCCCCGTCCTGCGGGATGGAGAGGTCCCGGAACTCGACGCGGCGCTCGACCTGGCCATGCGTCACCGGCCGGAGATCGTGCAGGAGGAGACCGGCTTGCGCATCCAGGAGATCGCCGTCCGCTACAGCAAGGACCTGCTTCGGCCCAGCCTCCTGGTCTTCGCGAATTTCAACAGCTCCGGCCTGCACGGCGACCGCCGCCTCCCCGACCTGGACGGGAACCCGGTGCTCTATCCCGGGGGGTTGTCCCAGGCGCTGCGGCAGGTGCGCGGCTGGAGCTACCCGGAGTATGCCGTCGGGTTCTCCTTCTCGCTCAATATCCGGAACCGGGCGGCGGAGGCGGATTATCACCGGGCGCGGCGGGAGCAAGCCCAGAGCAAGACGGAACTCGAGCGCACGCGCAACGGGATCGCCCTGGAAGTGCGCCGGGTCCTGATCGACCTGGCCCAGAGCCGGGCCCGGGTCGAGGCCGCCCGGGCGGCGGAACGGCTGAGCGGGGAGGTGCTGGCGGCCGAGGAGGCGCGGCTGGGCGAAGGGGCCTCGGTGCCGTACGAAGTCATCCGCCGCCAGCGGGAGTACAGCGCCGCCCGGCTGGCCACCGTCGAGGCCCAGGCCGCGTACGCCAAGGCGCTGGTGGAGCTGAAGCGGGCGACGGGGACGCTGGACTGAGGGCCCGGTTTCAGGCCAGCGTCTTCAGGAGCTTGTAGCGAATGCCGTCGGCGAGGGCGATGTAGCTCGCCTCCAGGATGTTTACCGACACCCCTACCGTCGTCCAGATCTCCTCCCCGTCCGTCTGCTGGATGTGCACGCGCACCCGGGAGGCGGTGCCGTGGGACCCGGTCAGGACCCGGACCTTGTAGTCGATCAGCGTCACGGAGCGCAACGGTTCGAAGAACTGGTTCAGGGCGAGGCGCAGGGCCTTGTCCAGGGCGTGCACCGGTCCGTCCCCCTCCGCCACCGTGTGCACCGACTTGTCCCCCACGCGCGCCTTCACCGTGGCTTCGCAGATGACCTCCCCGGTCCGGTGCATGTCGGTGACCACGCGGAAATAGTCGACCCGGAAAAATTCCCGTTCCCCGTTGATGGCCGTTTCCAGCAGGACGCGCACGGAGCCTTCCGCCGCTTCGAACTCGTACCCCTGGTTCTCCAGCTTCTTGATCTGCTGGAGGGCGAGCTTGAGCTTTTCCTCGTGCTCGGCGATGTCCAGGTTCATCTCCCTGGCCTTGAACAGGAGGTTGCTCCTGCCGGAGAGCTCCGAGACCAGGATGCGGCGCTCGTTCCCCACCATTTCGGGGAGGATGTGTTCGTAAGTGGCGGCGTCACGGATGACGGCGCTGACGTGGACCCCCCCCTTGTGGGCGAAGGCGCTCTCCCCGACGAAGGGGAGGTCCTTGCGGTTCCGCAGGTTGGCGATCTGGCTGACGAACCGGGAAGCGCTGGTGAGCAGCCGGAGCCGATCCTCCCCGATGACGTCCAAGCCCATCTTCAGTTCCAGGTTGGGAATGATGGAGCACAGGTTTGCGTTTCCGCACCGTTCCCCGTAGCCGTTCATGGTCCCCTGCACCTGGACGACGCCGCACTCCACGGCGGCGATCGTATTGGCGATCGCGAGTTCGGAGTCGTTGTGGCAGTGGATCCCCAGGGGGAGCCGGACCGTCGCCTGGACCCGGCCGATGGCTTCCCTGATGCGCGAAGGGAGGGATCCCCCGTTGGTATCGCAGAGCGAGATCAGGTCGGCGCCCCCGTCGGCCGCCGCTTTGAGCGTCTGCAGGGCGTAGTCGGCATTGGCGGCGAACCCGTCGAAAAAGTGTTCGGCGTCGAAGATCACCTCCCGTCCCTGGGATTTCAGGTAGGCGACCGATGCCCGGATGAGCTCGCAGTTCCGCGTGAGGGGGATCCTCAAGGCCGCGTGCACGTGGAAATCCCAGGTCTTGCCGAAGATCGTGACCACGGGGGTCCGGGCCGCTAGCAGCGCTTGGAGGTTCGGGTCCTCGCTCGGCTGGTTTTTGGCCAGGGCGGTGCTGCCGAAGGCGGCGAGTTTGGCTGTCTGCCAGCTCCGGTCGGCGGCGAGCCGGAAGAATTCGGCGTCCTTTTCGTTCGAGCCGGGCCATCCCCCCTCGATGTAGTGGACCCCCAGTTCGTCCAGTTTCCGCGCCACCCTCAGCTTGTCCTGCACCGAGAACGACACGTTTTCGCCCTGGGCCCCATCCCTTAGGGTGGTGTCGTAAACGAATATCTTCTTCTCCACGCCTGCCTCCGCGGGCCCGCGGGCGACTCCGCGCGCCGGGGCCCAAAAAAAAAGCCCTCACCCGCCGACGGGTGAGGGCTGGGTGCACGCACCTTTGTACGCCTCTACCCGCCGGGAGTCCCCCCGGTAATGCCGGTAATGGCGATTCTGGTGTCTATTCCGCGGTCTGGATGCATCCTGTCCCCTGAAAATTTCCCTGCCCGTTTACGTTGCCACAGCGCGGGGCCGTTTGCAAGGGCCGGGCGGGCCCGGGTGGAGGAAAAGGGGATCAGTGCCGGAATACCACCAGCTTCGACTCGATCCCCTCGATTCCGTCGAGCGCCTTTTTGAGTTCTTTCGCCCGGGCTTCTCCCACGATGTCCAGCACCAGCACCCCCTCGGGGGAACTGTACCCTTCCCGGATCTCGTGGAGCCCGAGTCGCGTCCGGATTGCGTCGCCGAATGCCGAGAGCGATTTCTGGACGGAAGGGGCCTTCTTCAGGCGATCGGTGACATGGACTAGCAGAAGCACGTGCGCCGGTTTTTTAACGGCCATGGGAGAACCTCCAATTGTTTTTTTCCGGAGCGGTGGATCCGCGCCCGGCCTGGCGGGTCCATCATAAGGCCAAGAGCCCGGTTCCGGCAATCCGGAAATGGGCCCGGCTCCCGAAAGCGAAGGACCCCGCCGCGGCGGTCTACGGGAAGCGGAGGCGGATGTGCACGATTTCCGGGCGGTTCCCGATGCGCATGGGCGGCCCCCAGGTCCCGACCCCGGAGGACACGTAGTAGTGCGTGGCGCCGGTGCGCCGGTATCCCCAAGGGACTTCGTAAATCATCTTGACGACGAGGTGCAGGGGCCACAGCTGGCCGTAGTGCGTGTGGCCCGAAATCTGGAGCGTGACCCCGTGCTCCGCCGCTTCTTCCAGGTCGAAAGGCTGATGGTCGAGCAGGATGACGGGGCAGCCGTCGTCGATGCCGGAGGTGAGTTCGCCGAGCCCCTTGCGGCGGCGCCCGGTGAAACGGGTGATGGAGCGGTCCTCGCGCCCCACGAGGTGAAACGCGTCTCCGATCCGGACCCTCTCGTCCCGCAGGAGGGTGACGCCGTGGGCGCCGAGGTAGGCGGCGGCCTCCTCCACCCCGCCGATATACTCGTGGTTACCGGTGACGGCGTAAGTCCCGAAGCGGGAACGGAGGCTCTCGATCGCCGCTCCGAGATCCTGCCGGATCACGGGGGCGAGGTCTTCGTCCACGATGTCCCCCGGCAGCAGCACGATGTCGGGGTGCAGGCGGTTGATCGTGGCGACGATGCCGTCCAGGCGGGAGCGCCCCATGATGGTCCCGAGGTGAATGTCGGAAGCGGCCACGATGTCGAGGCGCTCCATGCCGCCGCAATGGGCCGGTACCGTGATCTCGAGGGTCCGGACCCGCGGGAACAGGGAATTGACGTATCCCCCGGCCAGGCACGATGCCGTTGCGAGGAGGACCACCGCGAGGGTCCGGCGCTTCGCCCGGGCGGCATCGCGCGTGACGGCTGCGGGGAAGAAGGGGCGCAACCGGTGGATCAGCCGCAGCAGGTCGACGAAGAGGGCGGCGATCAGGAGGTAGACGACGGCGCCCAGCCAGAAGGAGCCGATCCAGATGAGGATGGTGGCCGGCGCGGAAGGGAGCAGGTGTTCAAAGACGCGTCCGCCGACGAAGGAGAGGGTCAGGAACCAGAAGAGGACGATGTAGGGACGGCGGAACGCGGAGCCGGGGGGGAAGGCGGCGAGCCCGCGGATGAAGAGGTACCAGCTGATCAGCCCCAGGACGGTGCAAGAGAGCGCGAAGAAAAGGATCATCGTCATCGTGGTCACGGCGCCCGAGAGGGTTCCGGCGGGAACCCGCTTCCCGTCCGGGGCCCGCCGGTCGGGGGCGGTCGTCGGCATAATAAAACAGATTCCCGCCGGTCGGAAGGGATAAAGAATATGGGCGTTCTCCTCCGCGCTTCTGCTAGAATGGCTGGTGGCGTAGGAAGGTTTCGCCTTGAACCCGGCCCTTGGATGACTTATAAAAACCTTCCCATGCCTGGATGCAGGCGCCGGCGGCTGAACATTTACTACCCTAAAAAGGAGGGGACGCAATCATGGCTCTCATCGATTTTGGCGGCGTTAAGGAAGAGATCGTCACGCGCAAGGAGTTTCCTATGAGCCGGGCGCGCAAGGCGCTCAAGGGGGAGACGATTGCCGTCATCGGATACGGCGTTCAGGGGCCTGCCCAGGCCCTGAACATGAAGGACAACGGGTTCAACGTCATCGTCGGGCAGTCGAAGAAGTACCCGCAGGACTGGCAACGGGCCAGGAAGGACGGGTGGGTGCCCGGCAAGACCCTCTTCACGATCGAGGAGGCCTGCGAGCGGGGGACCATCATCGAGATGCTGGTGTCGGACGCGGCCCAGCGGGAGATCTGGCCCCTGGTCAAGGAACGCCTGGCCCCGGGCAAGGCGCTCTATTTCTCCCACGGCTTTTCCATCGTCTACCGCAAGCAGACGGGCGTCGTCCCGCCCAAGGACGTCGACGTCATCATGGTGGCCCCCAAGGGGTCAGGGACCTCCCTGCGCCGCAATTTCCTTTCCGGTGCGGGCATCAATTCGAGCTTCGCCGTGGAGCAGGACGCCACGGGCCGCGCCCTTGAACGCTGCCTGGCGCTCGGGATCGCGGTGGGGTCGGGGTACCTGTTTCCGACGACATTCAAGAAGGAGGTCTACAGCGACCTGACCGGGGAGCGAGGCATCCTGATGGGGGCGCTGGCGGGGGTGATGGAGGCCCAGTACGACGTGCTCCGGCGCCGCGGCCACAGCCCCAGCGAGGCCTTCAACGAAACGGTCGAGGAACTGACCGAGAGCCTGATCCGCCTGGTCTCGGAAAACGGCATGGATTGGATGTACTCCAACTGCTCCGCCACAGCCCAGCGCGGCGCCCTGGACTGGCTGCCGAAATTCAAGAAGGCGGTGAAGCCGGTGTTCACGGAACTCTACAAGCGGGTGGCCAACGGGGAGGAGACCAAGCGGGTGCTCGAATCTTGCGGCAAGCCCAATTACCAGAAGCAGCTGGCCAAGGAACTGAACGCCATGGCCAACTCCGAGATGTGGCTGGCGGGCAAGGCGACGCGCGCCCTGAGGCCGAAGGAGCCGGCGAAGAAAAATATCGGCAAGGCCAAGGGGACGGCCGGCAGGGCATCCAGCTAGCCGTCGGCGCGGTCGGCTGGTGTACGGGAGGCCTCCCGGCGATTCCGGGGGGCGTTTCTTTATAGGCCCGCTTTGCGGGTCCATTCGGGAGGCGACAATGGGCGAGGTCAAATTGCCCCGGAATTTTGTGAGCAAGTATCCCCACAAGTTCTCCAAGGGGAAGCAGCAGTTCCTGCGCGGGCGGCGCATCCTGCCCGCGCCGATCACGGGGAAGGAGCCGCTCCCCGACCTGATCGACGGTGTATTCCTGGCCTACAACGGGGGGCGGCTGCAGGAAGCCTGCCGCCTGTTCACGGAGAAGATGACCCGGCCGAAGGTGACGGTGGGCATGAGCTTGGCGGGGGCGTTGACGCCGGCCGGACTGGGGGCCGCCGTGGTGGTCCCGTTGATCAAGGCCGGGTTCGTGGACTGGATCGTGGCCACCGGGGCCAACCTGTACCACGACATGCACTACGCGATGAACCTTCCTCTCTACCGCGGCTCCCCCTTTTCCCCCGACCAGGAGCTCAGGCGCATGGGCGTCGTGCGCATCTACGATATCCTGCTCGACTACAACGACGTCCTCATGGCCACGGACCATGTCCTGCGCCAGATGCTGATGCAGCCGGAGTTCCAGAAAGAGATGGGGACCACGGAGCTGCACTACCTCCTGGGGAAGTACTGCGCGGAGTTCGAGGAGCAGACGGGGCGCAAGGACAGCTCGCTGCTGGCCGCCGCCTACCGCGCCGGGGTCCCGTGCTTCTGCCCCTCACCGGGCGATTCCACCATCGGTATGAACGTGGCCGGGCTGGAGCTGCGCAAGAACGCCCTGCGCATCAACCCCTCGCGCGACGTCAACGAGAGCACCGGGATCGTGCTGGCCGCCAAGCGCGCGGGGCACAAGACCGGGACGCTGCTGATCGGCGGCGGTTCACCCAAGAACTTCACGCTCCAGACGGAGCCGCAGATCCAGGAAATCCTGCGCGTCAAGGAGGAGGGGCACGACTACTTCATCCAGTTCACCGACGCGCGCCCCGACACCGGAGGCCTTTCCGGTGCGACCCCGCAGGAAGCGGTCACCTGGGGCAAGGTGGACCCGTCGCAGCTCCCCGACGCCGTCGTCTGCTACGTCGATTCGACGGTGGCCTTTCCCCTGCTGGCGCACTACGCCCTTGCCCGTTCCAAGCCGCGGAAGCTCAAGCGGCTGTACGACCGGCTTCCGGAGATCATGGAACTGGTGAGTGAGGAGTACTGGAAGCACAACAAGACCTTGTAACGGGAGGACCGGCGGCGTGGAGGCCCCGCCGCCGGCTGCGCGCTTGCCTATGAAAACGTCGCAACTGAAAGAGCTGGCGAAGAAGCACGGGACGCCCCTGTTTGTCGTGGATCACGAGGTCCTGCGCGGAAATTTCCGGGCATTCCGGAGCTACCTGCCGCGGGTGCAGCCGTACTACGCGGTCAAGGCCAACCCCGACCCGGAGATCATCCGCACCCTCTTCCGGATCGGGTCGAGCTTCGACGTGGCTTCGATCGCCGAGTTCAACCTCGTTTACGAGAACATCCGCGCCCTCCCGGCCGAGGAGCAGCAGGACTTCATCTGGAACAAGGTCATCTACGCCAACCCCATCAAGGACCGGCGTACCCTGGAGGAGCTCGACCGCTACCGCCCCCTGGTGGTCTACGACAACGTCGAAGAGATAGGGAAGATCCGCCGGCATGCGCCCAATGCCGGGCTGGCGCTGCGCATCCGGGTTCCGAACACGGGCTCGATGGTGGAGCTGTCGAGCAAGTTCGGGGCCGCCCCGGGGGAAGCGGTGGACCTCATGGCCCGGGCGATCGACGCGGGCCTTGCGGTGGAGGGGCTTACATTTCACGTGGGCAGCCAGTGCACGAATTTCGATAACTATGTCCAGGCGCTGGCGACCTCGGCCGCCATCATGGAGGAAGCGGAGGCCCGCGGGATCAAGCTGAAGCTATTGGACATAGGGGGCGGCTTTCCGGCGCGCTACGACCGCAACGTGCGCCCCTTCCGGGACCTGGCCCGGATCCTGGGTGCGGAAATCCGGCGGCTGTTCCCGAAGGAACTGGAGATCATCGCCGAACCGGGGCGTTACATGGTGGGCACGGCCGCCACGGCGGTGGCCGAGGTGATCGGCAAATCGGAGCGCGACGGCAAGCGGTGCTACTACATCAACGACGGCATCTACCACACCTTCTCGGGGATCCTGTTCGACCACTGCCAGTACCACCTGAAGGCGTTCAAACGGGGGCCGAAGCGGATTTCGGCCGTCTTCGGCCCTACCTGCGACGCGCTGGACACGGTTTCGCGGGCCGAAGACCTGCCCGAACTCGAGCTGGGCGACCTGGTCTACTCTGAGAACATCGGGGCCTACAGCCACGCGTCTTCCACCTGGTTCAACGGCTTCCCCCCCGCGCAGGTGGTTCACATCAACGTGTGATCCGCCGGGGGCACGTTTCTCCGCGGGCGGCTACCCGTTTTTCCGCTCGAATTCCCGCATGAATTCCGCCAACGCCTCGACCGAAGCGGTCGGCACGGCGTTGTAGATGCTGGCCCGGATGCCGCCGACCGAGCGGTGCCCCTTGAGGCCGACCATTCCCGCCGCTTTGGCCTCGGCGATGAAGCGCGCCTCCAGTTCCTCGCTGCCCAGGCGCCAAACGACGTTCATGATGGAGCGGCTCTCCACCTCGACCGGGGAGCGCCAGAATGCGCTGGAATCCAGGACCCCGTAGAGGACCGCCGCCTTGCGCTCGTTCTCCCGCTCCATGGCGGCCACCCCCCCGCGCGCTTCCAGCCATTCGCAGGTGAGCTTGAGCATGTAGATGGCCCAGGTGTTCGGGGTGTTGTACAGGCTGCCGTCGGCGATATGGGTCGAGTAGCGCAGGAAGAGGGGGACGGTCTCCGGCACCCGTTCGGCGAGGTCGCGGCGCAGGATCACGACCGCCAAACCCGATGGCCCCAGGTTTTTCTGGGCGCCGGCGTAGACGGCTCCCAGCGGAGCGATGTCGATGTCGCGCGAGAGGATGTCGCTTGACATGTCCACGACCAGCGGGGCTTTCGTCTCGGGAAACCGGGTCCAGCGGATGCCGCCGATGGTCTCGTTCGAACAGATATGGACATACTCCGCGTCCGGGAGGAGAGCGAGTTCCCCGGGCTTGGGGATCCGGGCGTAATGGTCTTCTTTCCCGCTCCAGGCCACGTTGACGGCGCCCGTGATCCGGGCCTCCTTCAGGGCCCGGGTGGCCCAGTTCCCGGTGTCGACGTAGTCGGCGCTCCTGCCCGCCCGCCGCAGGTTCATCGGCAGCATGGCGAACTGCAGGCTGGCCCCTCCCTGGAGGAAGAGGATGACATGGTCCTCGGGCACCTTCATCAGGCGCCGGATCCCGGCCTCGGCGGCGTCCACGATGGACTGGAATTCCTTCGAGCGGTGGGAGATCTCCATGACGGACATGCCGATGCCTCCCAGGTCGGGCAGTTCCGCGCGCGCCTTCTCGATGACTTCCAGCGGCATCGCCGCCGGACCTGCGTTGAAATTATGTATGCGGGCCATCTGTCGTCTCCTTCAGGAAAACCGGATTGTCTTCCGTTGTACGCCGGGATCCGGACCCCGACGCGGAATTCCAATGATGCCACAACTCCTCCCGGGAAACAGACGCGAAATCGATTTTTCGTCCGGCGCCGCCGTGGGGCCGGCCGGTTTGGTCTTGACTTGGGGCGTGGGGCGGGTACAATTCGACCGGCGGCGGTAGGGGGGGCGACATACGCCCGCCGGCGCCTGCGGCCGGCGCTGGGCCGGGCTGCAAGTCCGGCTTGAGGTCCCGTTCCACCCGGCTTTATACCTCAGCTAAAGTGTGAGATATTCAAGTTTTATAACCCGACGGCACCCGTTTGCGGACCGCCCCCGGAAGGCGGCGGTCCGGGTCGTTTCGGTCTCCGTGCCCGGAATCGCGTTCCCGTCGCCTAAAGAATTCGTTGGAGCAGATCATGTCACTTTTAACCGAGCGTGTGCAGTGCAGGGAATTGTTGGATAAGCTGGTGCCCGTGGAAGAGGCGGTCAAGCTGGTCGGGGATCGGTCGAAGATCGCCATCAGCGGTTTTACCAAGACGGGGGAACCCAAGACCTTCATTCCCGCCCTGGCGCGCCACCTGGAGCAGCACGCGCCCGACACCAGGATCGGCCTCTTCAGCGGGGCCTCGCTTTCGGAGGAGGTGGAGGGACCGATCGCCCCGTTCATCGGCAAGCGCGGCCCGTACATGTCCTCCAAGGCTTCCCGGAAGCTGATCCACGCGGGGAAAATGGACTTCACCGACGTCCACCTCTCTTCCTTCGCCCGGAACCTCCTCTACGGGTTTTACGGCGGGATCGATCTCGCCGTGGTGGAGGTCTCACGCATCCGCCCCGATGGCAGCGTGGTCCTGTCCGGTTCGGTCGGAGTTTCGGCGGAAGCGCTGACCATTGCGAAGAAGATCGTCCTCGAGGTGAACACGGCGATCCCCGATTACACCGGGTTTCACGACATCGCCCTTCCGAGCGTCCACCCGAAGGTGGGCTGGCCCATCCCCATCGTCAATGTCGGTGACCGCGTCGGCCTTCCTTACGTGGAGATCGACAAGAGCCGGGTGGCCGCCATCATCCACTCCGAAAAGCCCGATTACCCCGTGAGCTTCAAGCCGACGACCGAAGTCGAGACCCGGATCGCCCAGAACGTCATCGAGTTCCTGATGTACTGCCACAAGACGTTCCACTGGGGCAGCCGCCTCCCCCCCATCCAGTCGGGAGTCGGCAACGTGGCCAACGCCATCGTGGGGGAACTCTATAAATCCCCGTTCCAGAAGATCCGCTTCTGGACCGAAGTGTTCCAGGACGGCATGATGCGCTACGTCGAGGACGACGAGAAGTTCGATCATGCCTCGGCCACTTCGGTTTCCTTCTCGGCGGAGTCCCGGCAGGAATTCATGCGGCTCTTTTCCCGGTGCCGCGAGAAGGTGGTCCTGCGGCCGATGTGGCTGTCGAACAACGCGGAGGTGATCACGCGCCTGTTCGTAATCGCCATGAACACCCCGATCGAGGTCGATATCTACGGGCATGTCAATTCGACCCATATCGACGGCTCCCGGGTGGTCAACGGCCTCGGCGGGAGCGGAGACTTTTTCCGGCACGCCTACCTCAGCGTCGTCCACACCCCCTCGGTCCGGCGCCTGAGGGACGGGAGGGTGGTCAGCTGCGTGCTGCCGTACGTGCGCCACATCGACCACACCGAACACGATATCCACTGCGTGGTCACCGAGCAGGGATTCGCCCTGAACACCGAGATCCGTTCGGCGCGCCGCCGTGCGGAAGACATCATCTCCAAGTGCGCACACCCCCATTTCCGCCCGGTCCTGCACGACTACCTGAAGATCGCAGGCGATGGGGACCAACCCCGGTTGGCCAACATGGATCTGCTCGAAGGTTGGTGGAAGGATTACGACGCCGCCTGCAGCTCCTTCCCCGAATCGGCCGCCTAGTCGGCATCCACCGCCGGGGGCGCGTGGCCGCGCCCCCGGTCGGGAATCCCAACGGTCCCCGCAAGGATCTACTTGCGGAACCGCCTGAAATCAATCGCGTATTTCTTGATTTTATAGTTCAGGATGCGCTCCGTCGTGTTCAGGAGCCGGGCGGCGCGGCTGCAGTTGCCCCGCGTCGTTTTCAGGGCGTCCAGGATGAGATCCTTCTCGTAGGAGGCTACGGCGTCGCCGAGCGACACCTTGACGACGGTCTCGCTGGCCTCGGCGGTCTGGAGCGTCGGGGGGAGATGGTGGGCGTGGATCACGTTGCCGTCGCAGATCAGCACCGACCGTTCGATGGCGTTTTCCAGTTCCCGGACGTTTCCGGGCCAATGATAGCTCATCAGCATGTCGATGGCCGGGGTGGAGATGCGCCGGATGCTCTTGCCGTGTTCCTTGGTGTACTTCTCCAGGAAAAAATCGGTGAGCGCCATGACGTCGGGCTTGCGCTCCCTCAGCGGGGGGATGAAGATGCTGAACACGTTCAGGCGGTAGTAGAGGTCCTCGCGGAACGTCCCCTCGGCGATCGCCTTTTCCAGGTCCTTGTTGGTCGCCGTGATCACCCGTGCCTTGATCTTGATGGTTTCGGTGCCGCCGAGCCGCTCGAATTCCCTTTCCTGGATGACGCGCAGGAGCTTGACCTGGGTCGCCGGGTTCAGGTCGCCGATCTCGTCGAGAAAGAGGGTGCCCCCCTCGGCCAGCTCGAAACGCCCCTGCTTGCGCGCGTAAGCCCCGGTGAAGGCCCCCTTCTCGTAACCGAACAGCTCCGACTCGATCAGCGTGTCGGGCAGGGCGGCGCAACTGACCTTGACGAAAGGCGTCTTGGCCCGGGGCGAATTGTAGTGGATGGCATGGGCGATCAGTTCCTTCCCGGTTCCCGATTCGCCCCGGATCAGCACCGTGGTGTTCGTCCCCGCGACCTGGACGACCTGTTCGTAGACCTGGCGCATGCCGCCGCTGCTCCCCACCATGTTGGAGAAATCGTAGCGCTCGCGCAGTTCCTCCCGCAGCTGGGTGTTTTCCGCCACCAGCTTCCGGGTTTCGGCCTGCACCAGTCCCTCCACCCTCACCGCCTGCCCGATGATCCCCGCGATGACGCAGAGGAATTTGACGACGCGGTCGTAGTCGCGGTCCTTCTTGAAACGCATGTCCACCCCGAGCGCCCCCACCGTCTTCCGCCCCACCACGATCGGTACGCAGAAGTAGGTCAGCTCTTCGGGGAGTCCCTTGCGCTGGGCCGCGCGGTTGAGCAGCAGCGGCTCCTTGCTCACCTCGGGCACGATGATCGGTTTGCTGCTTTCGACCACGCGCCCGGTGATCCCCTCGCCGAGGCGGTAGTGCGCCCTCTGCCCCTCGGCGCTGATCCCGTTGGAGGCCTCGATATGCAGCTCGCCGTCCGCCCGCTGGAGCGTTACCGCGCTGCGGAACATACCGTGGCGGCTCTCCAGGATTTCCAGCGCCCGGTGCAGCGAGTGCTTTAGGTTCAGCGTGCCCGAAAGGGCCTGGTTCAGCTCCAGGAGGGTGGCCAGTCTCTGGGTCTCGGTGGCGGGTTGATGGCGCATGGGGGCTCGATTACAAAAATGTAAAAATGTAGAATCATCCTACTGAAGTGTGGTGCAGGCGTCAAGGGTGGGATTCGGGGAAGGAACTTGTTTTGGCCGCCTGCCCCGTGCTGGGCCTCCGGCCACTTCAATTATTTCGTTTGCTTGTTCAAATAGTTGGATTATACTGGGGCGCCATCCTGGGCGTCCGGGTATGATTCCCGGTTAATTGACTGTGGGAAAAAGGGATGTAAGTCGGTGCCCCGGTTTGCTGCAGTTGGCATGGAATATGCTTGCATTAGGATGGTACAATCCAGGTTCCGGCCCTGAAACTTGGTTTTGAGCACACGAAATCAATTCGCGGTCCCTTCCCGCGAAGCCAGGGATTTCGGGTGTTGAAGGCTCGAGTTCGGGGTCGGGCTTGGCATCTTCTCACTCTGGATCTCTTCCGGCTGCAACACCCCCCGCTAGTGGCATCCTGCGGGACTACTCCATTTCGGGGAAGATCTGGATGTAGGCCTCTTCGCGGAGCTGGGCGATGAAACGATCGTATTCGGGGCTGCGCTTCTGCTGGTACAGCTTGTTCTTGATCTCCTCTTTGACCTCTTCCAGCGGAAGCACCACGGGCGCCCGGCGGGCGTCCACCCGGTAGATCACGTACCCCTCTTCCAGCTTCGAGGGCCTGGAAACCTCTCCCTCAGCGAGTCCGGCGACGGCCTTGGCGGTGTCGGGATTGAGCTTGGCGCTGAGATAGGTCCCGATGCTCCCCCCCTTGTCCGCGGTCGGACCCTTGGAATACTGGCTGGCCAGAGCGGCGAACGGTTCCCCCTGCCGGAGCCGCCGGTACAGCTCTTCCGCACGGGTCTCGGC